>JAEEGH010029271.1_pt1 | contig 10780 bp, 10 predicted proteins | sample 9134181 | NCBI WGS metagenome assembly JAEEGH01 (sample SAMN16246544, study PRJNA631951) | gut metagenome | biome: gut microbiome; feature: rumen; material: DP-attached | host: Bos | place: Iran: Karaj | collected 2018-10
AAGTCCACCGGATAACGCGAAAGCCAGCGGTCAAGCGAGCCCTTCACGTCGGCGAGGAAACTTGTGATGCTCTGTTCCGTCTGCTGCAGGTAACTGTCGAGCACGGGGCGGAGCGGGGCCTGCAGGGCACCTTTCGAAATGATCCAGGCTCCGAACACGAACGGGAGCCCCTGCCATTCCTGCCAGAGCGCGCCCAGGTCGTAACTGTATGCGAAACGCCCGCGCTCGTTTTCCTCAAGAGCGAGGTCGCCAATGAGCAGGCAGGCATCGTCACTCTCTTCGGCGGCAAGGCCTCCCACATATTCGGGCTTGATTCCGTAGCGCATCTCGAACAGTATCCGGAGTAGCGCCACCGAGGTACGGCTCTGCGAGGTGATGCGCACGCGACGGCCCGCAAGCGACTCTATCGGGTAGCGCGAAAACAATTTGACCGAACGCACCTCGAACGAGCACGATGTACAGAACGCAGGCGAAAGCACGAATGCGCCGGGCTTGAGCGCAAACGTAATCGATGAGGCAGGAGAAAGGTGGATGGAACCGTCCATGAGGCCCGCACTCTGCACGCTCGGCGGACTATCGACAAACTCCACATCGCCCAGTTCACTTTCGCGCCCCAGGAAGGCGTGAAAAAACGGCGCACACACCAAAAAAGGAATTCTCCCTACACGTAATGCCATGTAAAAAAATTAACTTTTGCCCGTAGCATTTTGTAGGCTACAAAAAGAAAACAACCGCAAATAAAAGATTATCGACTAAAACTACAATGGGCGTATTTCACGTTAAGAAAACATCTGTAGGCGAAGACCAGAAAAGCCTCGTATTCAAGGGCAAGATTGTCGAAGGTCCCATAAGCAAGGGCATGACCATCGAGATTCCCATCACGCAGGGAACGGTTATCCCGATGAAGATATACGATGTGGTCCAGTTCGACAAGCAGAAGGACGAAGACAAGAAAATCGGCCTCGTCATAGACTTTTACAACCTTCCCGACGATATGGAAGTCATCATGGGCCTCAATATCGCGAACGAAGACCTGAACATCGTAAACACGTAGAACTTGCAAAAACAAGCGCGGACAATCCAGTCCGTGAACAACAACGGAATGACACAAATGAAAAAGGAAAGACTGCGCGGAGTGCATTTGGGCGGCTGGTTCAGTCAAGTCGACTGCATCCAGGAAAAAGATCCCGTGGGATTCCCTGGGGTCATTCAACACATCAGGACCTTCCTCGATGCAAGCGACTTCAAGCGCATCCGCGAGGCGGGGTTCAACCACGTGCGCCTGCCCGTGGATTACTTTAACTTGTTCGAAACCGACGATGCAAGCAAGCCGAAGGCAGAGGAATTCTCGCTCCTGGACAAGGCCCTCAAGGAAATCCAGGCCGCAGACCTCGACGTGATTCTTGACCTGCACAAGTGCCCGGGTCACGACTTTCACCTGGGCTGCTCTACGGAACAGGCATTCTTTGCAGACCCGGCCGCCCGCAAGAAAACTTGCGACATCTGGGCATATATGGCCGAGCGCTACAGCGGCGAAAGCCGCGTGATGATGGAGCTCCTGAACGAGCCCGCCGGTAGCGATTCCCGCGTTTGGGATAAAGTAAAGGACGAAATTTTCTGGGCAATACGCAAGCACGCCCCCAAGAACACGATTGTAGTGGGCAGCAACAAGTGGAACAGCGCGAAGGAATTCGAGTTCCTCACTCCGATGGACGACGACAACGCCATCTACAGTTTCCACACCTACACCCCGGTGACGTTCACACACCAGAAAGCCGCATGGATTCAAGACCCGTTCTTCCACATGGAACGCCCGTGGCCCGGCGACTACGCCGCGCCCACAGGAGATGCGGAAACCCGCCTGAACGTGGAATACGGCGTGTGGGACAAGGCCCGCCTGCAGGCGAGCATCCAGAACGCACTTGACTTCCGCGCGAAATACGACCTGCCCGTTGCCTGCAACGAGTTCGGCGTTTACGTGCAGGTCCCGCGCCAGTACCAGATTGCATGGATGCGCGACTTCCTCGACATTCTGCGCGATGCCGACGTGGGATTCAGCTACTGGAACTACAAGAACCTCGACTTCGGGCTTGTATCGAAGGGCGAATCGCTGCATAACAGCCTCCCGCAGTACAACAATCCCGAAAGGCTCGACCGCGAACTGATGGACATGCTCGCGAAGGGTTAATCCCGACGGAGCGCGCACCCCTATGGCACTCGGCAGGATCAACAAGTTTGAAACCTTCGGGTCCGTCGACGGACCGGGAATCCGGTTCGTCGTCTTTACACAGGGGTGCCCCATGCGCTGCAAGTTCTGCCACAATCCCGAGACGTGGAGTTTCGGGAGTGGTGATGCTGCGAATAGCGCGGGCTACGAGATTTCGGCCAGCGACCTTCTCGCAAAGGCCCTGCGGTACAAGACGTACTGGGGCAAGGACGGCGGGATTACCGTCAGCGGGGGCGAACCGCTTGCGCAACTCGACTTCATGATAGAGTTCTTCGAGCTCGCGAAGGCATCAGGAGTCCACACGTGTATCGACACGAGCGGAGTCACGTTCTCGCGCAACGGGGCGACGTTCGAGAAAATTGAACGCCTGATGAAGGTGACCGACCTGCTGCTCGTGGACATCAAGCACATTGACGGCACCGCCCACAAGGAACTCACCGGACACGGGAACGAGAATATCATCGACTTCTTCCGTTATCTGGACGAAATCCATAAGCCCATCTGGATTAGGCACGTGCTGGTACCCGGGATAAGCGATAACGACGAGGCCTTGACACGCACGCGCGACTTTATCCGCACTCTAAGCAACGTGGAACGCGTGGAGGTACTCCCCTACCATGCATTTGCCCTCGGCAAGTACGCCGAACTCGGCATCGACTACGCGCTAAAGGACACGCAGTCCCCCTCTGCAGAGCGTGTGGCAAACGCCAACGCCCTCCTCGAAACAGAGAAGTACACCCGCTGGAAAAAATAGACCCTCGCGGAGGCGAGGGCGACAAATTAATACAAAATTTCGTTCAAAACCGAGCGAGACAAGACGCAGTATTCAGCAAGGGGTAAGAAACAAGTAAGATCCTCACCTATGTCTTGTGACGGAAACAAGTTTCCGACAAGACATGGCAACGACATCCTTCGACGAACAATGGGCTATGCCCATTTCCCGCACTAAAGTGCGGAGTCTCAGTAACGAGGCCACGAACGCTCTTTATGAGTAAAGGCAAAAAGGCTAGCAGGACAAGGCGCAGGGCGACGTAGCGTACCTAGTCGTACGTAAGGAGCCCTGCAACGCAGTAATGCGACGCCTTTTAGCCTTTAATCGCGTCGCCCATCGAGAACATAGGCATATACATTGCAATCAGCAAGCCACCAACCGCACCACCGAGGAACACGATGATCAACGGTTCAATCATGCTCACGACGGCGTCCACTGCGGCATCCACTTCTTCATCGTAGAAGTCCGCAAGTTTCAAAAGCATGCCCCCCAGGTTACCAGTCTTCTCGCCCACGCCAGTCATCTGGATAACCATCGGCGGGAAGATGCCTACTTCGGCCATGGGGTCCGCAATACTCTTACCACCGGCAATACCGACGGAAATCCTTCCGATGGCCTTCTCGACGACCTTGTTACCAGCAGTCGATGCAACTACCTTCAAGGCGTCAATAATACTTACACCTGCATTCAACAAAGTTCCAAGAGTTCTCGAGAAGCTCGCCGTAGAAGACTTAATCGTGAGGTCCCCTATTTTGGGCACCTTCAGCATAAACCTGTCAAATGCGAACTGCGCCGCAGGAATCTTCATCACGACCTTCCAAGCAACAATCAACGCAATCAAGGCTAAGAACAAAAAACCACCATTATTCAAGAGGAAATCGGAGATGTTCATCACCACCTGCGTCGGCGCGGGAAGTTCCGCATCCAAGGCAGCAAACTGTTCAGCGAAGGTCGGCACCACGAACGTCATAAGGGCAATCACCACCACGATACCCACGATAATAACCATCACCGGGTAGGTCAGGGCCTTCTTCACCTTGCGCTTAAGGCGCATACTGTTTTCCATCGTCTCGGCAAGACGCTGCAAGATACCTTCCAAAATACCGCCCGCTTCGCCCGCCGCCACCATATTGCAGTAGAGGGAGTCAAAAACCTTCGGGTGTTGCGCAAGCGCATCCGCCAAAGACGAACCGCCGTTGATGGACTGAGTCACCTTGTGGATGACATCCTTCAATGCCGGGTTCTCGCACTGTTCTTCCAGGATGTTCAAGCACTGGAGCATGGGAAGGCCGGCAGAGCACATCGAGGAGAACATACGAGTAAATCGCGTAAGGTCTTCGTGCTTAATGCCGTTACCGATGTTAATCTTAATTTCCATCGGTTTTTTCTTAAGCTTCACAATCATGAGCTTACGGCGCATAAGGAGCGCTTCGGCTTCAGCCTTGTCCTTCGCCTCAAGAGTACCTTCGAAATTGTTGCCCTGCGCGTTTTGCGCCTTGTACAAGAATTCAGCCATCGACTAGACTCCTTCCTTCACAAACAACTGTTCCAGCTGGTCCGGGCTCGGAGAACGGGCGAGCGCCTCGAAGCGGTCGACCTTGCGGTTCTTCACCAGTTCGCAAAGGCACATGTTCATCGTGTTCATGCCGAACTTCTGGCCAATTTCAATCATGGATTCAATCTGGTGGACCTTGTCGTCACGGATAAGCGCACGGATACCCGGCGTCACGTTCATCACCTCGTACGCCATCACGCGGCCACCGCCAATCTTCGGGATAAGCGTCTGGCATATGACGCCCTGGAGCACGAAGGAAAGCTGGGTACGCACCGTCTGCTGTTCGCCCTTCGGGAACGCGTCAATGATACGGTTGATGGTCTGCACGCAGGAGTTCGTGTGCAAGGTTGCAAAGGCCAAGTGACCGGTTTCGGCAATGGTCAATGCACAGCGCATGGTCTCGTTATCACGCATTTCGCCGATGAGCACCACGTCCGGGTCCTGACGGAGGGCCATCTTCAGGGCCATCGCAAAGCTGTTCGTATCGCTACCGACTTCACGCTGGTTGATCATGCATCCCTGGTGCTTGTGCAAGAATTCAATCGGGTCTTCCACCGTCAAGATGTGCTCGTGGCGTTCCTTGTTGATCTTGTCGATCATGGCGGCCAAGGTCGTAGACTTACCCGAACCCGTAGCACCCGTCACCAGCACGAGGCCGGAGGGGCGGGTCGTGAACTCGGCCATGATTTTCGGGAGGCCAAGTTCCTTAAAGGTCTTGATTTCGAGAGGAATGATACGCAAGGCAAGCGCCACACAGCCGCGCTGCAGGTAGGCGTTCGCACGGAAACGCGCGAGGTTTGCAATACCGAACGAAAAGTCGCATTCCTTCTGCTGTTCAAACGATTTCTTCTGCAGCTCGTTCATCAAGCTGTACGTCATGCGCATGGTCTCATCGGGCTTGAGCTTGTCATCGCCGAGGGGGGTAAGCTTACCGGACAAACGAACCAGCGGGGGAGAACCTGCCGTAATATGCAAGTCCGAAGCGCCACGCTTAACCATTTCAGAAAGAAGATCTTGAATATTGTATGCCATATTGCAGAATATAATTTAAAAGTGTGCGAAAAAAACATAAATTCTTGTGAGAAATGCGGAATAAGTCCTTTAAAATCGCCGGCTTTATCGTTTTGGCGGCCCTTTTGCTGGTCGCCTACCGCGCCATTGTGGCGAACGTGGAGCCGTTCCGCGAAATCCCGAGCCGCATAGCGAACTTCAGCGCCATTGAAATTGACGGCGGCAAGACGACCTTCGACGAGCAGAGGGGCAAGGCGACACTCGTGGTGCTAAGCGCCAGCTGGTGCCCCGCGTGCATTGCAGAGTTGAACACGCTCAAGAACCTGCACATGGAGTTTTCCGGAAAGGGGTTCCGAATCCTCATGGTGAGCGAAGACGACAACGTGAAAATCGCATCAAGGTTCAAGAAGAAATATGCAATGCCCTGGACCATGGTCCACTGGAACTACGACCTGATGAACACTCTCGGTAACCCGAGGGTCATCCCTGTTAGTTACCTTGTGGATAGCGATGGCAAGTTTGACTACATCGAGGCAGGAATCATCGACGAGAACCGCATGAGGCGTGCGATAAAGGCTCTCGTGGATTAGGCAATCGGGCTCGGGAAAAGAATCACGTCCTTGATTTCTTTTTTGCCGAGCGCAAGCATGAACAGGCGGTCAAGCCCGAGCGCCACGCCCGAGCAGGCAGGCATTCCCGATTCAAGAGCCGCAAGGAAATTCTCGTCTACAAGCGGGAGCGGTTTCCCCATCTGGCGACGTATCTCCAGGTCGGCCTCAAAACGCCTGCGCTGTTCAGCAGCATCGGTCAGTTCCGTATACCCGTTGCATAGTTCCACCTGGTCTACAAAGAGTTCGAAACGACGCGCCCACGTGTGGCCGTCCTCGCCCACATATGTCTGCGCGAGAGCTGCCTGCGACTGCGGGTAGTCCAGAATGAACTCCGGACCGTTTTTCGCGAGGGCGGGTTCCACAGCAAATACCATCAGGTAATCCCACCAGTCCTCGCGCGACATGCGTTCCGGACCCTCGGGAACAGGTATTCCCTGCAATTCGCAGGCACAGACAAAGTTGTCCATATTCTCGCAGAACGGGTCAACACCCGCATACTCCTTGAAGGCATCTATCCAGCGGGTGCGACGCGCCTGAATCGGCTGCCCAATAATCTCGGACACGAGCGACTCCACCTCGTCCATCAGGCGTTCCTGAGGCATGCCCACGCGATACCATTCCACCATGCTGAATTCATTGTTGTGGTGGCTACCGGATTCATCTTTCCGGAAGGATTTCGTTATCTGGAATATGTCGCCGAATCCCGCAGCAAGCAGGCGCTTCATGTGGAATTCCGGGCTCGTCATCATATAGCGATTCCCTTCCACCTCAAAGTAATCGAGCTGCGGGTCAGTGCCGCCAGCCCCCGAAAGTACCGGGGTTTCCACTTCAAGCACGCCTCGTTTTTCAAAGAACGTGCGTACCTTTGCGAGGAGCGACTGGCGCGCCATCCAAGTCTCGCGGGAACATGTCGGCTTGAAACTACTTGTCATTATTCACCACGCAGCGCACCGCAAGCCAGAAGCCCTTATCCACGGCAATCGTAGAGACATCCTTGTCGGTGCTAAACATGGAACGCGCCATACCGCGGCCGTCGCCCACATCCTTGTTCGTCCAGAAATAGGCGCCTTCGCCCTGGATTACAGAAATGCCGTTCTTGTTGGCGTAGCCGCCGAACATCGCCGTAAACGCATAATCGTCGGAACCGTTACTGCGGAGTTTTTCTGCGGCGGTGTTTGCTCCACCCGCAAATATCTCGAGCATCTTCCAGTCATCATCGGTCGCAAGGTGCGTGCCCTCGGGGCATGCAGTCAGTGCAGCATCCTGCGTGTACAGGTGGCCAAACGTCTTGCAATTGTCCTCTTCACGGTCATAGCACATGGAACCGCCTTCAACAGCAAAGTTCAGGTTCTGCACAAACCAGCGGGTGCCATTGATTTCCTTGACCCTGTACTTCTGCCCATCACGTACGTCTTCGAACGTCTCGAATACCGGGCAGCGGGTCGCAAATTCCTTCGCAGCAAGGATCGAGTCCACCACAGGCTGCCACGCAGTGCAGAAGCGGAAAAGCTCACCGCCGGGAAGCGCCGTGGAATCTGCCTTATGCTTGTCTGCCCAGCGGCCAACGTATGCAATGTTAACGACCTCGGAATCCGGAATCGAGAGCGCCTTCGCACTTGCCTGCATAATCAACGCATACTTTTCCGCCGTCGACTTTTGCGTCTTCCAGTAACCTTCGAGCAGGCCCTTGCGGAGTTTCTCATACAGCGGCGAAGGAACAGTCACCTTGATGGTCGTATCCACGTAGTGTTCCGGGTTCGTCTCGCAGGTCGCCTCGCGGGCGGTATCCTGCATGTTGAGTGCATACTGCAGGCAGTCCTCGATGCAGGCCTCGCGAGCCTTGCCCTTTTTCTTGGGGCAGGCGACCCACATGCTGGTATCGACCGGCACCTTGACGGGCTTCGCGAATGCCTTTGTCTTCAATGCAACCTTTGAGACGCTTTCCAGGGCATCAAGGGCCTTCGTGTTGCCGTTCTCGCCTTCCATAAGCAAGTACGAAATAACCTCGGTACAGGCGTTCATCGCCTTCGCGTTCGCACAGACCTTCGTGCCGTAACCGTACGAGAACTGCGCCTGGCACTGGTTAAACGATTCATCGGGCATGGCCTTGAAGATTTTCTCGTAGACCTTGACTGCATCGTCGGCCGAAAGCTTGCCACAGTAGATTTCCTCGGCGGCGCCCGATTTCACGATTTTCTGGGCCGCAGCGACATCGCCTGCATCGATAGCTTCGTGGAGTTCGGCCTGTGCAAAGGCGGTATTGGCAAGGCAAATTGAAAATGCACCAAGTGCAATAAAAGATTTTCTCAAAATTCTCATAGTAACCCTTCTTTGTTTTTTCGCCAGTAAATATACAAATTTCTACATTTGCAATCATGAAAGATTTTGATGCTGAAAAAATCCGTAGCGAATTTCCGATGCTTGTCGCAGGCGATCACGACGCAAAGCCCCTCGCCTTCTTGGATAGCACGGCCACCACGCAGAAACCCGCGTGCGTGATTGACGCGATGGACGATTTTTACCGTGAGCACTACAGTTCCGTAAAGCGTGGCGTGTACCGCCTAAGTGCGCGCACCACCGAAGCGTTTGAAAAGACCCGCAAGAACGTTGCGGCATTCATCAACGCAAAGAGCGAAGACGAAATCGTGTTCACCCGCGGCACTACCGAAAGCATCAATCTGGTGGCGTGGAGTTACGGTCGCAAATTCTTCGAGGCTGGCGATGAAATTTTAATCAGCGGGCTCGAGCATCACGCGAACATCGTGAGCTGGCAACTCGTTGCCGAGATGAAGGGTGCAAAGATTAAGGTTATCCCGGTTCTCGATAACGGCGATTTGGATTTGAAAGCACTCCCCGGACTCCTGAATGCACGCACCAAGATGGTGGCAGTCGCACATGTAAGCAATTCCGTCGGTACCGTGAACCCGATTGCAGAAATTATCAAGATGGTCCGCGCCGCCGCCCCGCAGGCGAAAATCCTGATTGATGCCGCCCAGAGTTCGAGCCACATCAAGATTGACGTGCAGAAACTCGACTGCGATTTCCTCGCCTTCAGCGGGCACAAGATGTACGGTCCTACCGGGGTCGGCGTACTCTACGGCAAGTATGATGTTCTGGATTCCATGCCCCCCTGGCATGGCGGCGGCGAGATGATCAAGAACGTGACCTTCGAGAAAACGACCTACGCCGACGTTCCCGCCCGCTTTGAGGCTGGCACGCCCATGATTGCCGAAGTCATCGGGCTCGGCAAAGCCATCGAGTGGATTAACGAGAAGGGCATCGAGAACATCCGCAAGCACGAAGAAGAAATCACGAACTACGCGCTGGAACAGCTCGCGCAAATTCCGCAGGTAAAAATATTCGGTAACCCGAAGGAACGCGGCGCGCTCATCAGTGTCACGCTCGACGGAATCGCCGTGAGCGACGCCGCCATGATTCTGGACGAAGAAAATGTGGCTGTCCGCAGCGGACACCACTGCGCCCAACCCGTGATGGACCGCTTCGGCGTCGACGCCACGCTTCGCTTAAGTTTCGGTGCATACACCTTAAAGCGCGACATCGACCGTTTTGTCGCAGGCATCAAGCGCGTTCTCCGACTCTTCGGCTAACCGGGACTCGTATGGGAATCGAGAAAGGCATCTTTAACCGCACATCGCTCCTGCTCGGGGACGACGTGATGGACAACATCTACCAGAAGCGCGTCATCATCTTCGGTCTCGGCGGAGCCGGCAGCTGGTGCGCCGAAAGCCTGGTACGTTCCGGCATCAAGGAACTCGTGCTCGTCGATTCTGACCGCGTGTGCGTCACCAACGTGAACCGCCAACTGATGGCCACCACAAAGACCGTGGGGCAAGTCAAAGTTGAAGTTCTCAAGAACCGCCTGCTCGAAATCAACCCGCACGCCAACATCGTAGCTCTCCAGGATATCTACGAAGAAGCGAATACGGACAAATTCCAACTGGACACCTTCGACTACATCATTGATGCCATCGACAGCCTCGAAAATAAGATGCAGTTGTTGTGGCACGCCACGCGTACCAAGGCCACCGTATTCTCTTCGATGGGTGCCGCCCTCAAGATGGACCCCACACGAATCAAGGTCGACGAATTCTGGAAAGTCGCCGGCTGCCCGCTCGCCCGCGCGCTGCGCGACAAGTTCAAGAAAAAGAAAATGGCGCTCAAGAAAAAAGTGCTGTGCGTCTACAGCGACGAACTCCTGAAAAACCGCGGCAAGAATTCTTCTTGCATGTGTCCCAAGGTGCGCCACGAAAGAAGCGAAGCCGAACTCCAGAATGCAAACCTGGTCGATCACGAATGGTGCAGCAGCAAGGCGCAAATCAACGGCACCATGGCACACTCCACCGCTATTTTTGGATTCATGATTGCGGGCCTCGTGATGCAGGACATCTACAAGAAGGCATTGGCTAGCGCGGAGTAATATGAAATTCCTGATTCAGCGAGTATTGAACGCCCAGGTGGATATCGCAGGCGACACTGTCGGAAAAATCGGCAAGGGCTACATGATTCTTATCGGCGTGGGCGAAGACGACACCAAGGAAATAGCCGACAGGCTTATCCGCAAGATGCTTGCGCTCCGCATCTTT
>JAEEGH010029273.1_pt1 | contig 10780 bp, 8 predicted proteins | sample 9134181 | NCBI WGS metagenome assembly JAEEGH01 (sample SAMN16246544, study PRJNA631951) | gut metagenome | biome: gut microbiome; feature: rumen; material: DP-attached | host: Bos | place: Iran: Karaj | collected 2018-10
CTCGCTGATCACCGAACTCAACTACGTCAGCGACCCGTGGGTGCTCCACGACTTCTTCGACGACACCTACCAGAAGAACGTCCAGCCCGAAAACCGCGTCACCCTCACCCACCGCGGAGACCTCTACACCGCCGGCATCGGGCTCGTCGCGCGCCTCAACGACTTCTATTCCAATGTCAGCCGCCTGCCCGAAGTCTCCTTCGACGTCAACCGCCAGCGGATCTTCTCGACGCCCTTCTACTACGAAAGCGCGAGCCGCCTGGGCTTCCTGCGCAAGGAGTGGAGCGAGCAGGAGGAGGACGCCGGGGCCGAGGACTACGACGCCTTCCGGCTCGACACCCGCCACATGGTGTACTGGCCGACGCGGCACTTCGGCTTCCTGAGCGTCGTCCCGCGCGCCGGGTACCGCGGGACCTACTACTCCAAGACCCTCGAAACCGCCGTCTACACCAACGTCGTCGCCGTCACCAACGAGATGGGCCTGGCGGTCGGCACCACCAACGAGACCCAGACCGTCTTCTCCGACGGCTCCTCCGTCTGGCGCAACCTGCCCGAGTTCGGCGCGGAAGCCTCCTTCACGGCGTTCGGCATGCTCATGGACGGGCCGACCGGCATCGAAGAGGACCAGGGCCTGCGGCACGTCGCCGAGCCCTACACCGACTGGACGCTCCGGCTCAAGCCCAACGTCCGGCCCGACGAACTCTGGCAGTTCGACTCCGTGGACGAACTCGACAAGTGCAACACCCTCCTCGTCGGCATGAAGAACTACCTGCAGACCAAACGCAAGGGCCGCCTGCACAACCTCGCCTACGCCGACGTCTACACCACCCTCAACCTTGACCCCGACAAGGACAACGGCGAAGACACGCTCGAAAACATCGGCGCCAAGGCCGAACTGCTGCCCTTCACGCCCTTCTACTGGAACCTGCAGGGCGTCTATGACGTGCAGGACAGCCGCCTCTACACCTTCGACACCCAGGCCGGCCTCGACTTCGAAGGCTACTTCCGCGGCGGCGTCGATTACCGCTACAAGGTGGACACCCGCGAAGCCGTCGCCGCCGACGTCTCCCTCTTCCCCGAACAGCGCTGGGAAGGGCGCGTGTACGTCCGCGTGGACCTCGAGGAAAACCAGGTGGACGAACACTCCTACTACCTGATCCACCGCACCAAGTGCCTCGGCATCGGCGTCGGCCTGCGCATCCGGCCCGACTATTCCGACGAGGGCGACGACGACTACTCCGTCTGGTTCCGCATCTGGCCGCTCGCCTTCCCGCAGTTCTTCAGCGAGCCCTAGGCCGGCGCAGCGCCTCTTGTTCCCGTGGCCGCGTCCCCCAAAAACCTCTGCCTCGTCACCGGCGGCGCCGGATTCATCGGTTCCGCCCTCGTCCGCGGCCTCCTCGGCCGCGGGTTCGCCGTCCGCGTCTTCGACGACCTCTCCTCCGGCCGCGCCGAAAACCTCGCCGGCCTCGAAGGCCGCCTCGACTTCGTCCGCGGCGACGTCCGCGACCTCGCCGCCCTCCGCGGCGCCGCGGAGGGCGCCGACAGCGTCTTCCACCTCGCCGCCATCGCCTCCGTCCAGGCCTCCGTCGACGACCCGCTCTCCACCCACGACGTCAACGTCACCGGCACCCTCAACGCCCTCGTCGCCGCCCGCGACGCCGGCGTCCGACGCTTCGTACTCACCTCCTCCTCCGCCGTCTACGGCGACTTCCCCGAGATGCCCAAGCGCGAAGACATGGCGCCGGCCCCCCTCTCCGGCTACGCCCTTTCCAAGCTCGCCGGCGAACACTACGGCAACATCTTCCGCCAACTCTACGGCCTCCCCTTCTTCGCCCTCCGCTACTTCAACGTCTTCGGCCCCCGCCAGAACCCCGCCAGCCACTACGCCGCCGTCGTTCCCCTCTTCGTCCGCGCCTGCCTCGAAGGCCGCCAGCCCGTCATCTACGGCGACGGACTCCAGACCCGCGACTTCACCTACGTCGAAGACATCGTCTCCGCCAACCTCTGCTGCCTCGACGCCCCCGATTCCGCCGCCGGCGCCGTCTGCAACGTCGCCTACGGCGAACGCATCACCGTCCTCGACCTCGCCCGCAAGATCGCCGCCCTCGCCGGCTTCTCCCTCGCCCCCGACTTCCGTCCCGCCCGCCCCGGCGAAATCCGCGACTCCCAGGCCGACTCCACCCTCGCCCGCACCCTCCTCGGCTGGCGCCCCGCCTGGACCTTCGACGCCGCCCTCGCCCAAACCCTCGACTGGTTCCGCACCCACGCGTAAGGCGCAACCGTAGTTTCCGTTCTGGGCGACAAGCTGACGAGTGACGGCGCCCTGCGGGCGGCCCATTGTGGGCAAACGGATGGAAAAGCGTCTGCCTTTTGGGGGCGCGGGCGTCCCCCCCCGCGTGTTGGACGGAGATGGGGTGTCCATCCTTCCCCATAATCTCCCATCCATCTCCGCGGCTGACAGCCGCACCTTCGGAAGTCTCGCGTTGCTTGTTCAAAAGGTCTTGCGCCACTTCCGGGGGTGCGGCATCCTGCCGCGCCGCTTGTCCAAGTCCCTGGCGCCCTCCCAGCCCTTTCCCAACCACATGGTCGCGCGTAAGCGCGACATCCCCGGGACGCTCTCCCTGGGGAGGGACGCGCTTCCGCGCGTCCGCGCTGGGGAAGCCCCAGAGAGTGTCCCGGAACACTGTGCCCGTCTTGGGAGGGCCGCGCTTTGTCGCGGCCGCGCGAGAACGGGGTGTTCCAGGCATGTCCCCGATGCGCCCTGCTGCGACGGCCCGGACAAAGCCGGGCCCTCCCAGAATACGGCTGCACTTTTCTGGTTCTTCGAAGAATTTGGTGGATGGGGATGATTGCCGTGAGATTGCGGGGAGATGTATTGGAGACTGGAGGGTGCGCAAGCATTCGCCCCCCTCCGAGAGGGGGGTGCCGCCCGGGGAAAACGGTTGCAAGAGTGCACATTCGGAGTGGGTGGGAAGGGCGGCGGGGGGAGTACTGCGGGTGGCCGTCGTGGCATGCTTCCGCATGGTCGATCCGCAAAGGCCTTGATTTGTTTGTTGTTGGAATAGAGTTGCGCTTGGTTGCGACGGCATCCCGCAGTACTCCCCCCGTCGCGGCCCCTTCCGCTTGTCTTTTGCCAGTCATGGACATCCCATCCATGGCCGCGCCCCCCCTCTCGGAGGGGGGAGTGTCCTGTCGCCTTCCTTGTGCCTTGCATTCGTGGGATTCCAGAGGTGGTTCCACTATAATCCCCGAAGAACCAAGCTATTCCGTAGCTTCCCGGAACTTTCCCCACCACATGGGTCGCGCGGAAGCGCGCCCCGGGCGCTCTCCACGGGGAGGGACGCGCTTCCGCGCGTCCGCACTGGGAAAGCGCCAGAGAGGGTCACGAAACACTGTGCCCGTCTTGGGAGGGCCGCGCTTTGTCGCGGCCGCACGAACGGGGTGTTCCTGTCATGTCCCCGAAGCTGATCAGATAAGGATTTTCCCTGGAGGGAGGGGCCTGCGGCGCCAAACACGGAGCGCGCGGAGGCACGGAGACACGGAGAGATTTTGGATGGAGCGTTTGTTGGAGGAACCTTCGCACCCGGAAAACGCCGGACAAACGCTGGACGGGACATTTTTGGAAGCGTGAAGCTCCTCCCTGCAAAATCTCCGTGTCTCCTTCCTCCGCGCGCTCCGTGTTTTGCGCCACAGGCATGGGAGAAAGGAGTGCGAGCGGGCTTGCTCCATGGCTGGGCGGAGCTTATCTGCACAGCATTCAGGCATGTCCCCGATGCGCACTGCGGCGACGGCCCGGACAAAGCCGGGCCCTCCCAGGATATGGCTGCACGTTTCTCTATTCGCCCTCTTCCCCCCGCTCCGCCCTCTCCCCGCCCGCTGTCGCGCGCCGCGGCGGCAACGGGACGAAGCCGAGTTCCTCCTGGAGGAGGATCGCGAGGGGGATGCCGAAGAACACCGGGAAGGCCGAGGTGTTCAGGAAGACCGTGAGGGCGAAGTAGGCGGCGTCGACATCGGGGTAGACGAGGGCGACGGCCGGGGCGATGATCACCATCTCGAGAAAGGCCATCGCGGCGACCGCCAGGCTGTGCCGGAACAACTCGCCGACCGTGCGCAGGGCGAAGGGCGTGCGGGAGAGGCGCGTCCAGTAGTACCACACGAGCAGCGGGCCGAGGAAGTTGGCCGCGAAGCCCGCGATCGAGGTCCAGCGCAGCGAGTCCGACACGGCGTCGGCGCCGAGGTTGCCGAACGCCACCGCCAGGCAGCCGAGCGGCCCGAAGAACACCGCGTACACCGGGGCGATTGCCGTGACCGGGCGGACGTCGGTGAAGCCCGTGATCAGGCTCATCGTCCGGAAGGGGACCGCCGCGACGAGGTAGATGCCGACGAGGGCGAGGAACCGCACGAAGGCGGCAACGGCGGCGCGGCGGCGGCTCACGGGGCGCCTCCTTCGGCGGCGCGGCGGAGACCGCGGAAGTCGGCGATTTCGGCGACCGATCCCGCCACCACGAGGAGCGCGCCGATCGCGACGGCCGGCGTCAGGACGACGCGCTCGACGATCCCTTCCGGCAGGAACACGCCCCACAGCAGCGAGAAGACGATCTCGACCGAGTACACGACGGTGGCGTTGGCGGCCGTGACCCGGCGCATGGCGAAGACGTTCAGGCACTGGGCGAAGGCCACGACGAAGTACGCGTACAGCGCCCAGGCCGCGACAAGCGCCCGGGAGGCGGGCAGCCCCGCGAAGAGGCGCGGGTCCTGGATCGCCCATCCGCCCAGCGCCAGCACGCTCGAGAAGCCCTGCACGAGGACGGCGACGGCGATCGGGTCGTGCTTCTTCACGAGGTCCGCGAGCAGGACGATCTGGACGGCCCGGAGCAGGCACCCGACGGCCATGATCGCGAGCCCCGGCAGGTGCGTGCGGCGCAGGGACGGGCCGAGGGCGAGGCAGATGCCCGCGAGGACGAGCACGACGGAAATCCAGGTGGCCGGCGCGACCCGCCGCCGCAGGGAGAGCAGCACGACCGGCAACACGACGACGGTCATGCAGAAGGTGAAGGCACCGGACGCGACGTCGAAGGACTTGACGCCGACGAGGAATAAGGTGTTGTAGGAGGTGCTGAGGGCGGCGAGCAGGAGGGCGGAGGCGGGGAACTTCCATCCGCCGGAGCGGAGGGCGGCCGCGACGCGGCGGCGGAAGGACACCGCGAGGAGGGCCGATCCGGCGAAGGTGGTCGCGCACGTGGTCGCGAAGGCCGGCACGCCGGCGGGGATGCAGGCGAAGAGGATGATTTCGGCGGACCAGCAGAGGGTGACGCACAATAGGCAGATGTTGGCTTGCAGTCGGTTCACGGCGATGGCGCGATGGGCGGGGATTGCCTAGCAGGGGGGGCGCGAAATGGCAAGCGATTTTTGCGCCGTGGCGGGAGACGGGTGGCGGGAGACGGGTTCGCGTTGCGGCTGCACCAGGACCGAATCGGACTCCGGGAAACGGATTGACACGAACGTTCGCGGAACGATAGAGTCGCAAGCCAATGAACGGCACCATGCCGCATTCCACCACAGAACCACCGTCGCGAGGTCCATCCATGTCAAAATCCAAGGTCGCATTCGTTCTCCTGGGCGTCTTGCTCGGCTCCCTGGGCATCCACAACTTCTATATCGGTCGCACGAAGCAGGGCGTGATCCAGTTGCTGATCACCCTCCTCACCGGCGGCGTGCTCTCGATCGTCTCCTGGATTTGGGCCATCGTCGACATCTGCACCATCAACGCGGACGCCAACGGCGTGCCGCTCTCGTAGCGCCGCCGCGCCCCGAAAAGGCGATCGTGGGGGAAGCACCCGGGTTTTGGCCCATCTGGCAGCCCGGCGGGGAACCGGAAGTTTTCCAATGATTGGAAAATATTTTTCCAATGGTTGGAAAATTCGTGGCTGTTTTCCAATGATTGGAAAACATTTCCACGCGTTTTCCAATGATTGGAAAAATGTTTTGGGAGACGAATTGTGTCAGACAATTACGACAATTTCTGACAATTCTTTTTGGGAGACAACTTGGACAACGCGGGACGACTTTTCACGGTCGCCAGGGGTATTGTTCCGGGGGCTGGAGGGATGTGGAAGGGATGCGCGGGAGGGGGGGAAAGACAAACAGGACAAAGGGGGACAAGATTGCGGGAGGGGGGGCGGGAGAGAGGCGGGAGAAAGGCGACTGCACGGTTTCAATCGGACGGCAGATTGAGAAACTCACGCCATCCAATCGTCTTCGAACGAGAGAACGGAAACGTCGGTGGAGGATGGGACGGAGCGGCCCGCGTAGACGACGGTGGGACGCTCGACATTCTCCGCAATCCTGGCGAAACGGCGGAGGTTGCGGCCCATGGAGGGATGGTAGGTCTGCGCGGCCTTGATTTCCACGGGACGCAGTTTCCCGGCGTCTTCCATGAGCAAATCGACCTCGAGACCGTCGGGGGCGCGGAAGAAGTGGAGGTCCGGGTCGCGTACGGCGTTGCAGCGGGCCTTGACGGCTTCCATGACGACCATGTTTTCGAAAAGGTTGCCCATCAAGGGGTGGAGGGCCATCTGGGACTCGGTGCGGATACCCAGCAACCACGCGGCGAGTCCCGGCTCGGCAAAGTAGATTTTCGGGGCCTTGATGCGGCGTTTGCCGAAGTTCCGGTGGTAGGGACGCAGAACGTACACGATGAAGGACGCCTCCAAAAGGGTGATCCACGAACGGATGGTCGGCGCGGAGACTCCGACCGATCCGGCCAGATCAAGCGCATTCACTTCCTGCCCGACGCGTCCGGCGAGGAGGGAGAGGAACGTTTCGAACAGACCGGCATCGCGGAGGTTGGCGAGCTGGCGGACGTCGCGTTCGACGTACGTGCGGAAGTAGTCCCGGTAGAGCTGGTCGAACGGCGGTGCGGGACGCCGGGTGTCGTGGAGTCGGGGCAGGAAACCTTCCAGAAGCCATCCCTCGCGGGTTTTGGAGACGCCCGCCCGCCGCAGTTCCCGGATGGACAGCGGGTACAGGTCCACCAGCGCGGTGCGCCCGGCGAGGGATTGCGAAACGGCCCCCAGGAGGGCGGGCTGGTGGCTGCCCGTGAGAAAATACATCCCGTTGCGTCCCGCTTCGTCCACCGCCACCTGCAAATAGCTTGTCAATTCGGGGCAGCGGTGCACTTCGTCGAAAATCGCGGGGGCGGGATGTCTCCGCAAAAAACCGCGGGCGTCGTGGACCGCCTCGGACAAGACATCCGGCGCCTCCAGGTTCACGTAATCGGCGTCCGGCAGCAATTCCCGCGCCAACGTGGTCTTTCCCGATTGGCGCGGTCCCGTCAAGGTGACGATGGGATATTGCGTCCACAAAGTTCGGATTCGCTCTTCAATTTGCCGGGCAATCATGGTTCTTCCTTTCGTAGACAACCTACCAGAAACCAGACCGATTGAAAGTGCAATCTTCAATTCGATGGATTTTCAATGCGCTTCCCTTGCCCCCCTTGGGCACGCAAATCTCCGGCACCATCCTTCGGCAGGGAATGCGGCCCGGGGGGCGCAATCTGGCAGTCCGGCGGTGAAAGGGGAGTTTTCCAATGATTGGAAAATATTTTTCCAATGGTTGGAAAATCCGGGGTGGTTTTTCCAATGATTGGAAAAAATTTCAGCGCGTTTTCCAATGATTGGAAAACTTTTTCGGGGCGCTTTTCAGCGGTTTCCCTTGGCGGCATTGTGCGTTTTGCAGAGCATCTGGCAGTTGGATTCGTCGGTCGCGCCGCCCCGGCTCCAGGCGGTGACGTGGTCCGCCTCCATTTCCTCGAAGGCATATTTGCGGTGCTTGTTCGCCTCGTGCCCCGACGCGCAGAGGGGACAGTTGCTCAGGCCTGTCCGTTCTGCCTCCTCCGTCTGGCGCTTCCACACCCGGCGGGCCGTCGGTTTCTCGAACACCCGCACCTGGAGGAGGCGCGGCTCGGTCTCCCCGCCCAGCACGTACTCGAACACGCCGCCCTTGTCCGACACCTGTTCGTCCTCCAGCAACGCCCGCGCCCGCGCGCTCGTCGCTACCGGGTCGTAGGGACGCGGGTGGAAGGTCTCGTAGAGGCGGCCCCATTCCAAGCCCCGCATTTTCGGATGGATGAAGTCGAACACGCCATCCACCCAGCCGATGACGCTGTCGAAATACGCCTTGAGTTCGGTGATGTTCCCGTCATGGCGGTGACGGCTCATGTAGAGGTCTATTTTCTCCCGTCCCTCCCGGCGCGCCTCGTCGTCGGCGATGCGCGCGCCAGACACCCATTCCAGCGCCCGCTCCAGCACTTCCTGGCGGCGCGGGTCGCCTTTGACGTACGCGGCCCACTTCTGTTGCACGGGGAGGTTCGCGTTGCTGAAGACGGCCTTCGCCGCACTGACGAACGGTCCCGAATACACCGCGTTCCGCAGCTCCTGCGGAGTCAGGCTCACGCCAACGATGTTGATGGTCTTGAACCACTCCTTGATTTCCGCCTCCGTCCCCTCGCACACGTACACGGTCAGCTTCGTCCCCGCAATCTTCTCCCGCTCCTCCGCGGGCAGGGAGGAGAAATGGTACGGCCGCCCGTCCTCCCGCACCACCGAAAAGGCGTTCGTCTCGTTCACATACCGCGCGAAGCTCGTGATCCGCTGTTGGCCGTCCAGAACTTCCAGGCGGTCGTCCCCGGTCCGAACGAAGTACAGCAGTCCCAGCGGATACCCCTTCAGCAGCGACTCCACCACCGCCACGTCCCGCCGCCCGTCCCCGTAGATGTAATGCCGCTGGTACTCCGGCTGGATCGTCAACCTCCCCGACAGCCCGAACAGCCCACGCCCCTCGTTCGCGTCGAATACGAACCCTTGGCACACATCCCCCACCGTCCATGTCGTCACCAATTCTGTTTTCATCGTTGTCTCCTGCTGGGGGCGCGGGCGTCCCGCCCGCGGTTTCTTCCCTCGCTTTCCAAACTCATCCCTTCCGCCGGATCAGAATCCGCACGTAGGTCGGAATCCCGCCGATGGCGCTTTCCTTGTCCTTGATCAATCCGTGTGCCTTGAAAGGCACTTCAGGCGTCCGCCGGAAATCGTTGCAATTCAGAATCTCGAATTGCTCGGGCGAATACTTGTCCAAAAACGAGATTGGCACGCCCATCGCCCCCTCGTAATCGCCAGGGATCGCGTCCGTGAATGGCACGTCTATGGCGTCGTAATTGTCGTATTCAAGATATCCATCCTGGCGGATTTCCAAATGCCGGCTGTACTTCCGGTTTTCTTCCATCGTCATCAACTGCAATGGAATGTGCCGTCGCCCGTGGTCCAGATTCGTGAACCACCGGACACCCTTTACCCGAATGAATTTCCTCCCTTCCGCATCCACCCGACACCCTGCCGCTTTCAGCGGATAATGGTCTGGCACTCCGAATTCACGGTCACCGCTGTGGATGCTCTCTCCCATCCACATCCGATTCGCGACAAACAGGGGAAACACCTCCTTGTAGGAAATCGCGTTGAGATTGCCGATGACCAGAAACTGCTTCCCCGACTCCATCAGCCACGCCACGAACTCCCGGAAGAGCGAAAACGGCGGATTCGTCACAATGATGTCCGCCTCATCCCTCAACCGCCGCACCTCGTCACTTCGGAAATCCCCGTCCCCCTTCATCGGTCTCCCCACCAAATCGTCCAAATCGACCACCCCATTCCCGTTCGTATCTCCGACCAGCGTAAAAATCGTCCCGTGCGTCAACCGCTCGTCCACCGGCTCCTCCGGCCCGAAGCCCGGCAACAGCCCCAGCTCCCGTTTTCGCACCACCGCATACCCCGTGCTGATGAGCTTCTTCAAGCCAAGCCGTTCAAAGTTCTGCGCGAAGTAGCGGGTGAAGTTGCTCCACTTCGGATCGTCGCACGGCAACAGCACCGTTTTTCCCCTGAAAACGTCTGGATTGAATCCCAAATACGCATTCACTTCCCGCTCAATGTCCACGAGTTGCGTGTAAAACTCGTCTTTCTTGTTCTGCTTTGCGTCCGTCAGTGTTTCGTTGCCCATTGGTCGTGTCCTTGTCCCTGCGCCCCGGTTGGACAACGGACCGACCCCGAAAAAAGCGCCCGCCATTGTCCGCCGGCAGAGGCACGACCAAGCGCCTACGAAAAAGGGACAATGAGCGAGCGCACCGCATCGCGGCGACTCGCTGCACTGAACTCTTTCGTAAGCCTTTTGAATTTGGTCGTTTTCTGCCGGCTTCGGTTTTGCAGCTATGCAAAAACTAATATGTCGTTACGTCAAAACAATGTCTGGAACTTCTCCGTTTGCTGTTGATGTCTGGCACTCTATCCTTCCGCCCCTCCATCTGTCAAATTTTGCCGGATGCGGGACGCGGCAGGGGAAGCGGGCGGGGCGCCTGGGCTCCGACACATGGGGACAAAGATGAGCGGGAGGGGGGCGGGAGGGAGAGAGAATGGGGGGGGGCTGAAGCCTACCGGGGGAGGTGTCCGGCAATCAGTTCGCGGGAAACGTCAAGGGATTCGCCGTCGTCGAGCTTCGGGCAGGCGAGGAGGGCATCCACGAAGGTGGGGCGGCGGCTCCGCCGTGTCCTGCGGGCGGGCGGAATCGGCTCCTCCGGGGCTTGCGCCAGGGAGTTTCCGGGGCAGACCTTCCCAACACAAAGAACACAAAGGGGTTGACGCAAAGAACGCAAAGGCTTGGAGGGGTGGAAAGCCTTTGCGTTCTTTGCGTGGCTACCCTTTGCGTTCTTTGTGTGAAAAAAGCTGGTGCGCCGTTG
>JAEEGH010029274.1_pt1 | contig 10780 bp, 5 predicted proteins | sample 9134181 | NCBI WGS metagenome assembly JAEEGH01 (sample SAMN16246544, study PRJNA631951) | gut metagenome | biome: gut microbiome; feature: rumen; material: DP-attached | host: Bos | place: Iran: Karaj | collected 2018-10
CTGCCTGCTGCGCTGTTCCTCTTCATGAGTTTCTTTATTCCCGAGAGCCCGGTGCTCCTGAAGTTGAAGGCACAGAGAGCACAGAGCAGCCTGAGTACACAGAGCGCAAGGGAAGCAGGACTGAAGGAACTGATGGAGAGCAAGTATAGCAAGGTACTGCTGTTGGGCCTGATCATCGCCGTGTTCCAGCAGTGGTGCGGCACGAATGTCATCTTCAACTATGCGCAGGAGATCTTTGTCAGTGCTGGTTTTGATGTCGACGGCATGTTCATCAACATCGTCATTACTGGTATTGCCAATGTAGTATTCACCTTCGTGGCACTCTATACCATCGAGAAATGGGGACGCCGTACGCTGATACTGCTGGGTGCTGGTGGATTGGGACTGATATACCTCACCCTTGGGACCTGTTACTTTATGGGAATGACGGGTATGCTGATGGTAGCCCTCGTTGTGGCAGCCATCTCGGTCTATGCCATGACGCTGGGGCCTGTCACCTGGACGCTGCTTGCTGAGATCTTCCCTCACCGTGTGCGTGGCATAGCTATGGCGACGTGTACCTTTGCCCTTTGGGTGGGCTGTTGCACGCTGACCTTCTCTTTCCCCTCGATGAACGCAGCACTCGGCTCCAGCGGCACGTTCTGGATCTACAGTGCCATCTGCTGCTGTGCCTTTGTCTTCCTCTTCCGTAACTGTCCGGAAACGAAGGGCAAGTCGCTGGAGCAGCTGGAAAGCGAATTAGTAAAATAATAAGGAAAATAAGAAACATACAAATCATTAGTTTCAGATAATATGGTAAAAGCTTGGAGAGAACTGGTGACGATTCCGACATACGAAGTCGGAAAGCCGGAAAAGAACCCGATGTTCCTGGAAAAGAGAGTCTATCAGGGCTCAAGTGGTGTGGTCTATCCCTATCCCGTCATCGAGACGATAAGCGACGAGAAGGTGGATAAGGACTATCAGGCCATTTGGATTGAGAATGAGTACATCAAGGTGATGATATTGCCTGAGCTGGGAGGCCGTGTGCAGATGGCCTACGACAAGATAGCCAAGCGCCACTTTGTGTACTACAACCACGTCATCAAGCCTGCCCTCGTAGGTCTGACAGGTCCGTGGATCAGTGGCGGCATCGAGTTCAACTGGCCGCAGCATCACCGTCCTACCACCTATATGCCTGTCGATACCTGCATCGAGGAGAATGCCGATGGCTCTATTAGCGTATGGTGCAGCGAGATGGAGAAGATGTTCCACCAGAAGGGAATGGCAGGTTTTACGCTTCGTCCCGGTTGTGCTTATTTGGAAATCAAGGGCCGCTTCTACAACCGCACCGACGTGCCGCAGACCTTCCTGTGGTGGGCTAACCCCGCTGTATATGTAAACGGTGCCTATCAGAGCGTTTTCCCACCCGACGTCAATGCCGTGTTCGATCATGGCAAGCGTGCCGTATCGTCATTCCCCATCGCTACGGGTACCTATTATAAAATGGACTACTCAGCAGGTGTAGATATCTCGAACTATAAAAATATCTTCGTGCCGACCAGTTACATGGGCGTGAATTCGCGCTTCAACTTCGAGGGCGGCTATGAGAACGACACCAAGGCTGGTATGCTGCATGTGGCCAGTCATCATTTCTCGCCTGGCAAGAAGCAGTGGACTTGGGGCAACGGCGACTTTGGCCGCGCTTGGGACAGGAACCTAACGGATGAAGCCACCGTGTCCGAGGGTTTACCCCTCGGAATTACCCGCCCCGGCTTCCGCCCCTACATCGAACTGATGGCCGGCATCTACACCGAGAACCAGCCCGATTTCACTTGGCTCATGCCCTACGAAGAGAAGCAGTTCACCCAATACTTCATGCCTTATCGTGAACTCGGCATCGTGAAGCAAGCATCGAAGGACTTCATCCTCAACATCGAGGAAGCAGAAAGCGGAGTACGCATCAAAGTGTTAGCCACTTCGAAGCAAACTGTACAAATAAAACTATGTAACAAGCAAGACGAAACCTACTACGAGCAAACCGTAACCCTCTCGCCAGAAGACATCTTCGAGCAGACGGTGGACGTGAAGGGCACTAAGATAGCAGATTTACTCTTTACAATCCTCTCGCCCCTCGCCCCTTGCTCCTCGCCCCTATTGACTTGGACAGCCGAACCCGACGACATCCGTCCTATCCCCGATGCCGCTGAAGCCCCCTTGTCACCCCTCGACACAAAGACCAACGACCAGCTCTACCTCACAGGACTCCATTTAGAGCAGTACCGCCACGCCACGTGGTCCGCCCTCGACTACTACGAAGAGGCTCTGCGACGTGACCCCAACGATGTGCGTTGCCTCAACCAGACGGGTCTCTGGTATCTGCGCCGTGGTCGCTTCGACAAAGCCGAGACCTATCTGCGCCGCGCTGTGAAGATTTGGCAGAAACGCAACCCCAACCCCTACGATGGCGAAGCCCTCTTCAACCTTGCGTTGACGCTGAAATACCAGAACCGTCCCAACGAAGCCTACGAGCTTTTCTGGAAATCAACGTGGAACAAAGCGTGGGCAGATGCGGGCTACTTCGAAGCCGCTTGCATCAGCACATCAGAAGGACGCTATGATGATGCCCTCGATGAACTGAACCGATGCCTCATCTTCAACCAGTGCCACCACAAGGCACGTGCGTTGAAGGCAACAATTCTTCGCAAACTTGGGCGAAACGACGAAGCACTCACCCTATGCGAAGAATTGCTTCCACTCGACCACTTCAACTACGGCATCCTCTTCGAAAAACACCTGCTGACCCAAGACGAAACGATACTGAACAACATGGAGGAGATGATGCACGGCAACATCTATAACTACCACGAGCTCGCCCTCGACTATGCACAGGCAGGACTCTGGCAAGAGGCCATCAATGTGTTAACCCTCCCTGTCGTAGTCGAGAGACAGACACAAATCTCGCCCCTTACATTCTATTATATAGGATGGGCAAAAGTGTGTCTGGGAAAACTTGAAGAAGCCAAAGCCTGCTTTGCCGAAGCAGAACAAGTGGACAGCTATTGCTGCTTCCCCAACCGCCTCGAAGACGTGCTGGTGCTCAACACCGCCATCGCATTCAATCCTCAAGGAGCCAAAGCCCCCTACTACCTCGGTTGCCTCTACTACGACAAGCGGCAGTACGACATGGCGAAGAAGTATTGGGAACAGTCGGAACAGCTCGACCCATCCTTCCCCACCGTTCATCGCAACCTTGCTCTGCTCTACTACAACAAGGAGAACGACCCCCAACGTGCCTTGCAGGAAATGGAACTCGCCTTCACCCTCGACCAATCCGATGCTCGCATCTTCGTGGAGCTTGACCAGCTCTACAAGAAGCTCCAGCGTCCCCATGCTGAACGCCTCCAGAACTACGAAGCACTCCCTCACCTCGTCGCCCAACGCGATGACCTCATCCTCGAACACGCCACCCTCCTCAACCTTCTCGGTCGCTACGAAGAAGCCAAAGCCATCATCGACAACCACATCTTCCACCCATGGGAAGGCGGCGAAGGCAAGGTGAGCGGACAATACCAGATGAGCAGAGTGGAAATAGCAAAAAAGAACCCCTCTGCAGTGCAGCTTCTCGAAGAATGTCTGGAGTTCCCTCCTTCCCTTGGCGAAGGCAAACTTTACGGCGCACAGGACAACGATATCCTCTACTTCCTCGGACGTTACGAAGAAGGCACCGTTGGCCCTACCGAACCCGCCGCTGCCCTCTACTACAACGATGCCAAGCCCGACAAAATTTTCTATGCCGGCCTTTGCTACCGTGCGCTGGGTCAGGAAGACAAGGCACGGAGCCTCTTCCACCGCCTCATCTCCTACGGCAAGCAACACCTCTTCGACCACGTTACCATGGACTACTTCGCCGTCTCCCTGCCCGACCTCCTCGTGTGGGACGGCGACCTGGACCTCCAAAACCGCATCCACTGCCACTACATGCTCGCCCTCGGCTACCTCGGCATGGGCGACCGTGAGAAAGCTGAGCACCATCTGGCCGAAGTGCAACGCCTCGACATCAACCATCTCGGAGCAGCCTCACTACGCACCTTCATGGCGATGTAGGCTCGACACCTCCCAATCGCACCCGTCGGGTACGACATGGCGCACCCGTCGGGTGCGATGTGCCGTACCCGACGGGTGCGATTTAGGGATATCGAGGGGACATTAAAGTGTCCTCACTTCCAGAACACGAAATAGACTGCCGCAACGAGGCAGAGGAAGGCGGCGGCATGGTTCCAGTGGAGATGCTCGCCTTGGAACATGAAGGAAGCGATGACGGTGAAGACGGTGAGGGAGACCACCTCTTGAATGACTTTCAGCTGCACAAGCGAATAGGGACCTCCGTTGCCCACAAAGCCAATCTTGTTGGCTGGCACCTGTAAGGAGTATTCGAAGAAGGCGATGCCCAACGAAAAGATAATGACCAACCACAGCGGCCAACTGTTCGAGATGTTCATTTGCTGGAGTTTGAGGTGTCCATACCACGCCAGCGTCATAAAGATGTTGCTGCCGATGAGCAACAAAATGGTATAAAGTCCGTTTATCATTGTTTGAAAGAATAGTTGTTTTTCAGTCGAGCACTCCAGCGGCACGCTGATAGTCGGTCTGGCTGATGCGTTGCTGTGTGAGGGCTTCGATGAGGGAAGTGTAGGAGGTACGCCAACGGCTTTCGGCATCGAGCAGGTCGGAGAGCGTGGTAGTCTTCACGCTGTAACGCTGACGGTGGATGCGCAGATTTTCCTCAGCCTGTCGGAGACCCTTTCGAGCAGTCAGCACCATTTCGTCGCTGGTGGTCAGATTGAGTGCAGCCTGTTGCAGTTCTATGGTCATGCGGTGCTGCTGCTTGTCGAGTTCGAGCTGGGCACGCTCCACATCCATCTTGGCTTTTCGGGTGTTGCGCCATTCCGTTCCCCAATGGAAAACCGGCACGTTGAGCGCAAGAGCCACTTGCGGCGAACTTTTGTGCAGATTTTGATTGAGGTCCACTTTGTCGCCAGTGAGGGTCGGCAGCTGTCCCTTCAGTTTCACGTTGGTAAAACCTGAATAGCCAAACTGCAGACCGAGGGTGGGCAGCATTCCTGCACGAGCCAGCTTCACCTGCTGCTGGGCGGCCTCAACGCGGTATTTGAGCAGGGCAAGTTCAGGACGTGTGCTGATGCCAGCGGCGGACACAGCTGTGGGAGCGGAGGGAGTGGCCGAGGTGTCGGCAATGCTGAACGTGTCGGCCAGACAGAGCGGCGTGTTTCCATCCGTCCCGATGAGGTCGGCCAACACCCATTGGCAAATCTGTTCGCCGTTGCGGGCTTTCAGCAACTGCAGCTCCACTTGGCTCTGTTCGTTCTCGACCGTCATCAAGTCGTTTTTGAGCAAGAGGCCATTCTCCACAGAGATTTGGACATCACTTTTCAACTGCTGCATCTGTCGCTGGTAGCTCTCCAGCATCTTCACCCGTTCACTAACCCCCATGAGGGTGTAGTAGGCGCGTGTGACTTCGTAAATCAGCTCGGCACGAACTTTCCGCACTTGCTCATGGCTGGCCTGTTCGCCAATGCGAGCCAGACGATGGGCGGCTGTGATTTTGCCTCCCTGATAGATGGGCTGTGTGACGGTGATTCCAGCCAACAAGGCACCCCGCATCTGCAATTCGAGGTTCCGGATGGCGATGTCGTTTCGGTAGATGCTGGTGGCAGAAGCGTCCACCTGAGGCAGATTTCGGGCAAAGGCAGTCTTGCGTTCAAGTTCGGCCTGACGAACGGCAATGTCGGCAGAACGCAGGTCTTCGTCGTGGCGCAGTGCCATGTCCCGACATTGCTGTAAGGTGAGTGTTTGGGCAACTATGCCGCCGCACTCCAAGAAAAGGAGGACAACGACTGTCGCAATTTTATAGATAATCTTCATGGTCTATTCACTTTTTTTACTTACATGGAAAACGGTTGCATAGAGGATGGGGAGGAACACGAGTGTGATGAGTGTACCCATCGTGAGTCCCGACATGATGCAGATGGCCATAGAGCCATACATGGGGTCGGGGATGAGCGGTGCCATACCTACAATGGTGGTGAGCGAAGCCATGATGACTGGCAGCGCACGGCTGGAGGTGGCATTGCAAATGGCATCGTAGGCGCTTTGGTGTTCCTCGTTGCGCAAGCGGTTGATTTCGTCGATGAGCACCAGCGCATTCTTAATCATCATGCCCATGAGTCCCATCATGCCGAGGATGGCAATGAAGGTGAAGGGTTGTCCCGACAGGAGCAAGGCGGGCGAGATGCCGCACATGATGAAGGGGACACAGGCAAAGATGATGCCGACGGTGCGCCAGTCGTTGAAGAGCAGCAGGAGTATCACGACGATGAAAGCAAAGGCAATGGGGAAAAGTCCTATCAGGGAAGCGGTGGATTCTGCCGACCCTGCACTGTCGCCCTGCCAGTTCATTGTGTAGCCCACAGGCACTTCAATGGCGTTGATGGCATCGCGGATGGAGGCCTCCGCACTCTTTCCTGTGGCTGAAGGCTCCAAGGTGTTGATGTCGCACTCGGCCTGAATGGTGCGCTGACCGTCGCAACGGAATATGTAGTCTTCCTCCCAATCCATGTGGATGCCGTCGGTCACGGTGCTCAGAGGGGTGCTACTGTACATCTTGGACTGTAGGTCGCTCTTGCTCTTGGTGCCTGCGACCAAACCTGTCAAGTCTTCTCCATGCAGGTTCAGATTCAGCTTAGCCCAGACGGGGATGTCGTCCAGCGTCTGAATCTTCGAACCATCTTCGTTGCGCACCTGCATTTGGATGATGATGCTCTTATCGTGGTCTTGGATGACTCCCACAGGCAGACCGTCGGTGGCAGCCAACAGCGAGGAACCGATGTCTTGACGGTTCACTCCGCTACGCACGGCATTCTGCTGCACGTAGTCGGCCACCAACGCCTTGCCCTTTGGCCGCCAATTGGACTGCACGCTGTAGGGGTCAATCATCGGGCTTTTACGCATAATGGCTTGGGCCTCGTCGCACAAACGGCGCAGCACCACGGGGTCAGGACCTTGGAACTCCACCTCGACCAAGTGGGAGGTAGAAATGGACAGATTGTAGGTACGGAACCGGATGTAAGCATCGGGATAACGTTGGCGCAACTTCGGACGCATGTCGTTCATTACCTCTTTTACGGTCTTGAAGTCGGCACAATTAACAATCAATTCGCCATAACGCTCGCCGCCGTTGTTCATGGGGCGTACCAAGCTATATCGTGCCGGAGTGGAACCCATAGCGGCTGCTACTCGCTCCACACGCTCGTCGGCCAGCAACTCCTTCGACATCTGCTTCAAGTCACGCTGCACACGGTCGGGGGAACTTTGGTCGGGCAAGTAATATTCCACAACAAACTGGTTGTAGTCGAAGTCGGGGAAGAACACTTGCTTCACACGGGTGAAGCCATAGAGGCAGAGTGCCAATGCTGCTACCGCGAAAATGATGGTAGCCATCTTGTGGTTAATCAACACACCTATCAACCAGCGCACCAATCGCCGCAAAGCGTTCTCCTGGGCAGGCTGTCCGTCGCCACCCGTTTCCTTCTTTGTGGGACGCAGAGGCATCCATGCTGCCACCGTGGCGGGCACTTGGGCGATGGCAAAAAGCCACGATGCCAAGAGCGAAACACAGAGCACCAAGAAGAGGTCGCGGCAATACTCACCTCCCGTAGTCGGCGAAAGGAAGGTGGGCAAGAAGGTTAATACGGCTATCACCGTGGCTCCCAACATCGGCACAGCGGTATTGCCACCGATGCGATAGAGGTAAGTCTTGGGTCCGACACCCCGTTTTCGGTCTTCCAGGATGCCGTCGAGAATCACAATGGCATTATCGACCAGCATACCCATCGCCACGATGAAGGCACCCAGCGAAATACGCTGCAAGGTGCTGTCCATCAGCAAGAGGACAGGGAAAGTGATGGCGATGCTCAACACCAGTCCCAGACCGATGATGAAGCCGCCACGCAAGCCATAGGTGAACATGAGGATGATAATCACTATCACCACCGACTCCAAGAGATTGAGCATGAATCCGCTGATGGCCGCATTCACTTGGTCGGGCTGGAAGAATATCTTTTCGGTGTTGAATCCCACAGGGACACGCTGCATCACCTCAGCCAACTTCTTATCGACATCGGCACCTACATCGGGCACCACCACACCTGCATTCGTGGTGAGACAAATGCCCAACGCTGGCTTTCCGTTCACGAAAAAGCCACCTGTCTGAGGCTCCTTATAAGCCCTCTCCACAGTGGCGATATCACCCAAGCGAATTTGCTTTCCACCCGATGAAGGAATCAGCACGTTCGCCACATCCTCTTCATCCTGCAACTCGTCGCTCACACGCAGTTGGATGCGCTTCATCACCTCTTCGGGGCTTTCGTCGGAGGCACGTTCCGTCTCTTCATATTTACCAGCATTCACAGCCATGCCCGAATGCTGCAAAGCGACCATGACTTCCGTGGGGATGACACCATTACGCGCCAACTTGTCTTTCGAAAGAATCACATTGATGACCTCCGAACGTGTGCCCACGATGTTGATGCGCTTCACACCTGGAACGGTGAGCAACTCACGCCGCACCAATTTGGCATACTTCTCCATTTCGCTGTAGGAGTAGCCATCGCTGGTGAAGGCATAGAACAAGCCATAGACATCCAGCATGTCGTCTATCACGATGGGCGCATAGCAGCCCGAAGGCAACTTCATCGTAGCATCGCCAGCCTTACGACGCAGAAGGTCGAAATGCTGTTCCATCTCATACATTTTCACGGTGCTCAAAAACTCCACCGTGATGATGGCTTGACCTGCCTGACAGTCCGACTTGATGTGCTTCACGTCTGGCAATGTGCGCAGTTCGTCCTCCATCAGCTGCACGGCCTTCAACTCAATCTCATGGGCTGTGGTGCCAGGATAAATCAGCACCACTTGAGCCTGTTTCACGGCCACCGCTGGGTCTTCCAGTTTCGGCATACTCAGGAAACTGAAAGCGCCTATCAGGATGATACCCACCACAAAGCTCCAGAAGATGACAGGCTTACCTACAAAGAACTCTGTAAAAGCTTTGATTTTCATAGCAAGTCTCCTACATTACTGGATTCATTCGTCACCACCCGCACTTCTTCACCTTCCTGCAAATAGCTCACACCAGCCTTCACCACCTCGTCGTTCGCCGAAAGGCCATCAAGGATGATGAGCCGACCACGGTTATCGACTTTGCCGATGGTCACGGTGCGGCGTACTGTCTTACCATCCTTCAGCACCCAGACACACGACTTCCCTTCATGCTCGAACACGGCATCAGGGGGCAACGTCAAGGCTGCATTCTCACTGGCACGCACATTGATATAGACATCCACGCTCTGTCCTGGACGAAGCGGCGCATTCACACCCAGCTTCACCGTGTAAAGCTGGTTGGCATCGGCCTTATGAAGCACCGAAAGGATGTCGAGCGGATAGCGCTTACCCTCATGGAGGCAGTATGAAGACTCGTAGCGGCCATAGTCGCGAGCCACATCGTTCGGCACGTTGATTTCCACTTCCCGACGATGGTCATCCACGATGTCGAACACACAAGTGCCCACTCCTACCATCTCAGCCTCTTCGAAGTTGACGGATTGGATGAAGCCCTCCACGGGAGCCGTCAATCGTGTGTAGCTCAGCTGATTCTCTGCATTGCGTAGCTGGATTTCCAGCACCTCCAACCGACTCGTTGCTTGCTCATAGTCGTTGGCATTCAACGCATCGTTCTCATAGAGCGGCTTCAGACGAGCCACTTGGTCACGCATCTGCTTCACCTGCACTTTCGCATTATCTACAGCCAGCTGATAGTCCTTCGTGTCGAGCTGTGCCAACAACTGCCCCTTCTGCACATGCTGCCCCTCCTTCACATAGATGTGGGCAATCTGGCCAGCAGCACGGAAGCTGAGGCTCACCGTGGCATTCTCCTTTACTACACCTGAGAAGTTCTTCTGCATGGCTCCTTCGGAACTTCCTGGACGCACCGTCATCACACTGTGAATGACAGGTTCCGTGTCCTTATCCTTCCCACCTCCACAGGCCGAGAGCACAGTCACGGTGGCGAGGATGAACACATAATAAAATGTCTTAACTTTCATACTTTATTATTTATTATAACGAAATTTCTGTAAAGTTTAAATTGCTGCAAAATTACAATAAAAAACCTATACCCAACAAAGTTTCGGGGGAATAACTTGCTCGAAATACCATTTTCACGCTCCAAAAGAGAAAAAAGCGACAAAAAGACCTATTTAAGAAGCTTTTTCTTTCTCCATTCCCGATTATGTCGTACCTTTGTGGCAAAATTCAGTCTAACAACAACTAAAACCTAACAACAATGAGCACAAAACAAAAACGCTTCATCCTCACAGAGAACGAGATTCCAACACAGTGGTACAACATTCAGGCAGACATGGTCAACAAGCCACAGCCTCCCATCCATCCAGCGACGAAGCAGCCGCTGACCGTAGATGACCTCGCCCACATCTTCCCTCGCGAATGTTGTGTGCAGGAACTGGACACCGAACATGCTTGGATTGACATTCCAGAGGAAGTGTTGGACAAGTATAAGTACTACCGCAGTACACCGCTGGTGCGTGCCTACGGACTGGAAGAGGCACTCGGCACACCTGCCCACATCTACTTCAAGAACGAGAGCGTCAACCCACTCGGTTCCCACCAAATCAACTCAGCCCTGCCCCAGTGCTACTATGCCAAGCTG
>JAEEGH010029275.1_pt1 | contig 10779 bp, 8 predicted proteins | sample 9134181 | NCBI WGS metagenome assembly JAEEGH01 (sample SAMN16246544, study PRJNA631951) | gut metagenome | biome: gut microbiome; feature: rumen; material: DP-attached | host: Bos | place: Iran: Karaj | collected 2018-10
CATTAACCACAAAAAATATTTTCTTAACCTTATCTTTCTTTATAATTAAGGGTGAAAGCTGCGCTTGTTTTCGATAAAAAAAGCAACTCGCTCATAATGGGCGAGTCGCTACGTTTGTGGTGTTTTTTGGTGTTACTCGGCTTTGCCGTCGCTGCCAAGCACCTCGATAATCTTGTGCTTGTAGAGCTTGGTCATCTCGTCGCGTGCAGGACCACAATACTTGCGTGGGTCGAACTCGCCAGGTTTCTCGTCGAATACCTTGCGCACTGCAGCAGTGAATGCCAGGCGGCTGTCGCTGTCGATGTTGATCTTGCAAACGGCGCTCTTAGCAGCCTTGCGGAGCTGCTCCTCAGGAATACCTACTGCATCGGGCAACTTGCCACCGTGAGCGTTGATGGTGTCGACATACTCTTGGGGAACTCATGAAGAACCGTGGAGCACGATGGGGAAGCCAGGAAGTTTCTCCATTACGGCATCAAGCACGTCAAATGCCAATGGGGGAGGAACGAGCTTGCCAGTCTGTGGGTCACGGGTGCACTGCTCGGGTTTGAACTTGTAAGCACCATGGCTAGTACCAATCGAGATTGCCAGTGAGTCGCAACCGGTGCGAGTAGCGAAGTCGATAACCTCCTCGGGCTTGGTGTAGTGCGACTCCTCGGCCTGTACGTCGTCCTCAACGCCTGCGAGAACGCCGAGCTCAGCCTCAACGGTAACGTCATACTGGTGAGCATATTCAACCACCTTCTTGGTCAGAGCGATATTCTCCTCATATGGCAGTGAGCTACCATCGATCATTACGCTCGAGAAACCAAAGTCAACGCAGCTCTTGCACACCTCAAAGGTGTCACCATGGTCGAGGTGCAAGCAGATTTGTGGATGCTCCCAACCGAGCTCCTTAGCATACTCTACAGCACCCTGTGCCATGTAGCGAAGAAGGGTTTGGTTGGCGTAGTTGCGCGCACCTTTCGAAACTTGCAGGATAACAGGCGATTTGGTCTCGGCACTTGCCTTGATGATAGCCTGAAGCTGCTCCATGTTGTTGAAATTGAAGGCGGGAATTGCATAACCTCCATTGATTGCTTTAGCAAACATCTCGCGGGTGTTCACCAGTCCTAATTCCTTGTAACTTACCATAAATAAAACGTTTTTTTAAAAGATAGTATAACCTTTAATATGTTATCTCTTGTAATAATTACGACCGCAAAGGTAAACAATAATTTTGGCTTAAACAAATAAATAACATCCCAATCCAAGGAAAAAACATTCCTGTCTAAAATATTAAAAATAGCGGATGCTATCATCGCTACATTTGCGAGTTTTTTGCCTAAAAAACGGGGTCATATTGCAATTATTTAATATACGCCACGTTATTATATAAAATAAAGAAAAACTAAATAATGAGAATTGATATAAATGTTCCGGTGGGCTTCTATGAGATAGGGGCTCGTGCTAAGCAGGAAGATGCTATCTATCCACAGTTGGGGCGACTTTCGACGAGCAGCCGTGTGTTTGTTGTGTGCGATGGTTTGGGTGGTCACGATTTTGGCGAGGTGGCTAGCAACACCGTAGCGGACGCTCTGGCTCAGTGGGTACACCAAAACGTGAGCGACGAGTGGCCCATGAACGAGGGCAAAGTGCTTGCCGCAGTGGCGCATGCTCAGCAATGCCTTAACGAGGCTGCACGCCAGCATCCTAGCGACAAGCCTATGGGAACCACTGTCGCAATGCTCGTGCTTGGCAACAATGGTGTGGTTGCTGCCCACATTGGCGACTCACGCATCTATCATGTGCGTCCCTCTAAGGGTGCCATCCTCTATCGCTCTCGTGACCATTCGCTGGTCAACGACCTCTTCGCTAAGGGGCGTCTCACTCGCGAGGAGACCGAGGCGTCACCCAAGAAGAACATCCTCACCAGAGCGTTGATTGCGGCTCCCATGCAAGGGTCGCAGCCCGATGTGGCTCTCATTACCGATGTGGCACCTGGCGACTACTTCTTGCTGTGCAGCGACGGAGTGGGTGGCGAAGTCACCGACGAGAAACTGCTCGAGGTGCTCCAGCGCAGCGATACCAGCGATCTCATGAAGCTTGCAGCGCTGCAAATGCTTGTCAAAGACGGCGCCGACAATCGCTCGGCTTTGCTCATTCGTGTCGACCGTGTCACGCATGAGGAGGATGAGAAACTGCTCGTGGCCAATGAGGCTGCGATGTGCGACAAAATAGTGCCTATGAGTTTGAGGTTGCCTCTCACCGAGCAGGAGATGGCACTTGAGCCCGAGGGCGTGGTCGACGATGACAGCAATCTTGCCGGGGTCCCTCCTGTGCCTCAAGCGGCAGCTGTCGCTGCTGAGCCTCCTGTTGTTCCAACTGAACCCGCCAAGTCTCAGGACGAAATTGGCTACGTGACGGGCAATGAGGAAGTACATTACGACTACAATAAACCCAAGAAAACTAGTAGAGGCAATACGTGGAAGCGCGCAGGTCTAATCTTGCTCTTAGCGCTATTGCTGGCTGGTGGTATAATGGCCTATTTCCATAATAAGAAACCTAGCGTTGAGCCTGCTCCCAAGCCGGCAATCGACTCGGTGGCTGCCGACCCCGACGTGAGTGTCGACAGCATGCTGCCACCTATGCCCGGCGACTCTTTGGCTGTAGGAACCGACGTCGCTGTTCCCCGTGCTCCTGGCATTGGCGATGTGCCGCTGCCCAACACCGACAACAAGCCTAGCGTTTCATCGGGAAGTTATCCCACGGGAAGCAACGTAAAGGTGCAGAGGGCACCTAGATACGACGGCAATGGCGCACCTCCTTACGACCCCTACAAAGGTATGGAGAACTTCGGTAGCGATGAGCCCATCCACGACGATGACCCCGCTCCGGCGCCCGACGTTTCCGATCGCCGCTCCACTGCAAGCAAAGACGAGCCTGTCGCTCCTCCAGCATCGAGGTCCAATTCTAACCTTCCTCCTCCACCTCCAAAGAAGCAGGCGAGCAACGACCCAGCTAGTTCTAACCGCAACATTGCCGTGCCTATGCCTTCTGGCAGGTCCAGCAATCGTCCCATCGAAACTCCTTAAACCCTCACAGCAATGCAAGACATCAACAACGGAATAATTAAGCTGGTTTCATCGCTAGCTGTGAAGAAATACCGCGACAAGGAAGGCCTCTTTGTTGCCGAGGGATGGAAGTGCGTGCGCGACACTTGGAACGCTTTCAACTGCCGCTACCTCATTGCCACCAAGGCATGGTATGAGCAGCAAGGCACGGCTGAACATTACCCTAAGCTCGTTCTCGCCCACAAGAGTCAAATGGCGCGCATGTCACAGTTCACAACTCCTAGCGACGTGATGGCTGTCTATGAGATTCCCGTAACCACCTACACCGACGATGAGGTGCGCAACGGCCTAAATATCGTGCTCGACAACATTCAGGATCCTGGCAACTTGGGCACTATCATGCGTCTTGCCGACTGGTACGGAATTACCAACATCTTCGCTAGCCGCTCCACAGTTGATGTTTACAACCACAAGGTGGTGCAGGCTACTATGGGCGCCATCAGTCGCGTCAAGGTGCATTACTGCGAACTCGACTTCTTCCTCGATGATTTTGACGACATGCCTGTGATGGGCACTTTCCTCGATGGCGACAACATCTATGCTGCCCAGTTGCCTACCGGTGGGGCCTTTGTCATCTTTGGCAACGAGGGGCAGGGTATCAGCCCAAAGATTGCCGCCCACGTCACGCAGCGGCTCCACATTCCGTCTATGCCACGGCGCGGAGCACGTAGCGAGAGCCTCAACGTGGGCATTGCTGCTGCCATTACAATCAGCGAGCTTCGCCGCCAGCACCTCCTTAAGAAATAGTACAAATTCTTAAATAAATAGCACCACTTTGTGTGCACATATAAAAAAGAAAAGGGGATAGTCTCACGACTGTCCCGTTCCTTTAAATACACAATTATCTATAAAACAACTATTTTCTTTATGATGTATGAGAAAATTCTTAGATTTTTTTTTCTCTTATTGACTAATTAACGTTGCAAATATATATACTCTTTTTTGAAAAAGCAAACATTTTGCCTAAAAAATATCATTTTTTTTGAAAAAAATCTGCGAATTTAATGTTTTTGGTGTCATTTTGCTTGTTTTTTATCACAATATGACCGTATTCGTGTCGCCTATTTGCCTATCACAAAATCAGTTTCGCTTGCTTGATGAAGTTGTCGGGATTTATTGCTCGTGAACGTCCTTCCTTGAGCCGCATTTCTTCGATTATCCACAGTCCAATGGCGCGTGTCATGAGTATGTCGTCGTGTTTTCCACGCCGTGCGGCATAGCTCTTGCCGTTAGGGGCTATCTCATAGCACGCCATCTCATCCACCGCCTTGTTGTCGCGCTCGATATAAGAGCCGTCGCGAGCATAGGCGATTAGGTTGTAGATGGTGCTCTGCTTTGTCTCGCGATTGGTTTGGAATCCGAATTTCTTCTCTCCGTTCTTGTTGTTGCGGAAGTACAGGTTGTTGTACATGCTCTTGAGTTTCTCGTAGTTGAGAGTATCGAGATACCCCTCACATTCGAGCGTGTTGCTCTCCACCACCAGCAACGCGTTGTTGTAGTAGTGCGCAATCTGCACTGCTTTCACAGCTAGCTGGTCGTGGTGGATGTGCCCGCGCCATTGTGCCACCACTTCGGGGCGGCATTCAAGCGCCTTGCCTGTAGCGTCTAGATGGCTGTCGATGACGGCAATAACCGACCAGTCGCTCTTGTCGCTCTTGCCGCCCACATCAACAACCGCGATGTAACGGTTGCGCATGGAAGAGTGTTCGGGCCGCTTCCATATCTCCATGTCGCCGGTATCGTTTTTCACAAAGTCGAGGCCCTTCAATGGATTGTTGCCGCGTGACACCATGTCGCCGCGCAGTAGGGGAGTGGTGGTGCTGTGGCGCACGTTGTCGATAATCTCGGTCGAGAACACGGTGCGGGCTGTGCTTGTGAAGGCTTCGAGATCGGTGGTGGGAAACTCTGAGGCCATCTGGCTGTGGTTGCAGTATTCGCGGCGTTTGTTGTGGTACCAGTTTATCATCTCAAGGGTGCAGCCCAGGTCTTCCCACAGCCATTTTTCGTAACTGTCCATCTCGGCAATTAGTTGGGCCACATCAGGAACTTCCATGCGGTATATTTCAATTTCATACCAGGGCACAAACACCGCCTCTTTGTCGCTTTTCCCGCCCTTGGCTCGCAACCACTCCTGGTGAAAGTAGTTACCCACGCCGTTGGCGGTCGACTCCATCGCAATCATGGTGAGGGGTTCTAGTGGAATGCTGCCACCTATCGAGCGCACCACATCCTCGGGTGAGCGTTGCGCGGTGCATGGCCAGAAGGCCACCTCACTCAAGTGCGCCATCTTCACGTCGTAGCCGCGTATGGCGTCCTGGCTGTGAGCCGAGCTTGATATCAGCAGCGACTCGCTACCGCTTAGCTGCTGCACGTTGCGTGTTCCGTCAAAGGATTTCAGCTTGGGCACCTCACCGTCGCGCGTCAGGTGCTCAGGGTAGTTGCGCAGAGTCAGACGGTAGATGTTCTTGATTGCCGACGACGTCTGGTGCTGATGTCCACATATCAGGCTGTTCCAGTTATCCTTAAGCACCATCTGTATCCAAGCCATGTACATCTGCACCAGTGTGCTGCCGCCCCATTGGCGTGCCTTGAGCAGGATGAGGCGTAGGGGCTTTCCTGCCAATCGTTGTTTCTCAAGCACCTGCAACACTCGTCGCTGGGGCCGGTTAAGTATCATGTGCTCAGCACGTCCTGTGATTTTGTTGAGGATAGTGGCACAAGTGGCGCACCAGTATTCAAAGTCGTGCCTTATGCGCAACCTCTGCCATTGCTCCTCGCTGGTGCATGGTTTTGAGTCGAGTTCGGCGGCCATCGTCTCAGGAATGTAGTAAGTGCCGTTAACCTCGTGTCCAATAGTCACTTGACGCATCACGCGTTTATCGCAGCACCCACGCCCAGTTATTGGGTCGTAGTCATCCACCAGAGCGAGCCGTCGCATCTCGTTGCGTGCAACAATCTCCTCAACGTCGAGCCTGTCAATCTCAAACTTTCGTCGATTTTCACCTTTCTGTTGCTGTGCTGTTATATTATTATATGTGTTTTCCATGTCGTTCCTTTTTTGTCGCAAAGTAACAACATGCCCATCCACCGAAACAATATTAAAACGGCCTTTTCAAGATTTAGGAAAATAGAAATGCAGTGGGAGGGATTCTCATCCTGCCACTGCATTGAAATTATGAAGTTTTGAAGCCTAAATATTGTTTCTTGTCACATAGATTTCAGGTAATTAAGATTGAATAAGGGCATTATGCATTAAATTAATTGCCCATCTGGCCTTGCCCGCCTTGCTGGCCGCCTTGGCCTCCACCTTGCTTGCTGCCACCCACGAGGTCGTCGTTCTCGATGGTCTTGTCGGTTTGCTTAACGCGTGCCTTGAGCGAGCCGAAGCGATAGCTGATGCTGATTTTAAAGCCACGCATGATGAAGCTGTTCTTGTTCCAACCGGTGTAGTCACCTTGATTGGTATAGCTCTTCATCGAAGCGTACTTGCCGTGGAAGAAGCGGTCGGCACTTAGGCGCACTGTCAAGCGGTCCTCCTTGAGGAATGAGCGTTGCAGGCCAAGGTTGTAGAACCAGTTACCGGTGTAATATCCATAGAGTCCACTGATTCCTCCGCTCCATTCACCGGCACTGATGCTGAGTCGCAGTTTCCAGGGAAGCTGCTGGTTGAGCTGGCCATAGCAGAATGAGCTCCAGCGCTTGTTCTCAAGTTCAAGTTCATCGCTCTTGTAGCGGTTGTGCGACACATTGCCGTTGAAAACAAAGCTGGTCTTGGGGCCTATAGTCCACTGCATGAATCCATTGAGACCAATGCTGCGAGTCTTCAGGGTGTTGGCGTAGGTCGAGACGAAGATGTCGCCTTCGGTGAATTGCACGCCTGTAATCTCGTTGGTGCTGAACGAAATGCTTGGGCTCAAGCTAAATGTCAGTTTTGAACCAATCTGCATATAGGTCAAGGTGATGCCATGAGTGCGTGAACTGCTCAAGTTAGGATTACCATAGGAGCGTGAAGTTGGGTTCTCCTCGATGGCTGGGTTGAGGTAGCTGATACCTGGGCGATGAATGCTGGTGCTATAGTTGAGCTTGAGACTGTGTGCCCAGTCAAACTTATACTCAATGCTGAGGTCAGGCACCCAATCGTTCAGGTTTCGATGATAGTTGTCCTGAGGAGCATCGGGGAACTCGGCATTCAAGCGGCTATACTCATATCGCAAACCCTCGCGGGTAGTCCAGTTGCCCTTGCTGAAGGTGTGGCTCACATAGGCTGCTGCCACATGAGTGCGGTGGTTAAACAGGGTGATGTTGTCCATCTCGGGCATTCCCATGAACTCAAAGGTCGCCTCACTCTTGTTCAAGCGGTTGATGTACTTCAGACCTGTCTCAAACTTGTGATACTTGGCAAAAGGCCTTGTCCAGTCAAACTGGAAAGTGTGCTCAGCGAAGTTCTCTTTAGTGTCGTTGGTTTGTCCGGTGTAGGGGAATGGACAGTTGATCATGTCGCTGAAGGTTGAGATGGTCTTGCTGCCATTGTGGTTGGTCGAGAGCATGTAGCTCAGAGTGAGCATCTCACCAGGATGACGTGTCTTGTGCTGATAGTCGAGGCGTCCGTGCAGGTCATAGAAGTCACCCTTGGGTGCATGACCATTGGTAGTGTATTTATACAGGATGTTGCCGTCGCGGTCGGTCATGCGAGCGTTGTTCACACCGTCACCGCGGTAGTCGTAGTAGAAGCCGCCAAACGAGAGCGAAACCAGGTTGATTGTGTCGGGTTCCCAGCTGGCGCTGATATCACCATAGTGCACGTTCACGCTGGCTCGCGAATCGTTAAAGCTATATAATTTGTTTCCTGAGTTGGTATAGGTGTGCTCACTCTCCGAGAGGGTGTGGCCGCCATGTCGATTCCTGTTTTGGTAGCCATAGTTGATAGCTGTCACCACCTTTCCCATCTGGGCGGTAATGTTGGCGTTACCATTGAGGCTGCCTGTGTTGTCAACACCTGCACCAATTGTTCCGGTCACACCATTCATGCTTCCAGCGTTGCCATCGGCCATGACGATATTGAGGATAGCGCTTGTGCCCTCGGCGTCATATTTTGCGCCTGGGTCGGTAATGACCTCTATCTTTTTAATCATCGACGCGGGAATAACCTTGAGGATTTCCTTCATGTTCATGCTGGCCAATGCAGGGTCGGGATGACCATTGCGGTAAACCTTGAACGAGGTGGTACCCTTCACGCGAATCTCGTCCTGCCCATCAACGGTGACCATTGGCACCTTCTTGAGCATGTCGAGCACGTTGCTGGTCTTGCTGTCGGCATCGGCCTGAACATCGTAGGTGAGACGGTCAATCTCGGTCTTCACGAGTTGGCGCTGAGTAGCTACCACCACTTCCTTGAGCATCGTCGACTGGGTCGTCAGCACGATGGTGCCCAGCTGTGCCACTGGAGCCGAGGCACTGACCTCGAAGTTGCGGTCTTGTGGTGTCATGCCCACAAATTGCAGGCGCATCATGTAGCTTCCGGCCTTGTTGATCTTGTGGTCAACCTTACCAAAGGCATCACTCACGCCGCTAGTAATCACTGTTGTTGTGTCGTTGCTGTTGTAGATGTAAACCGTGGCGAACGGGATACCTTCTCCCTCGCTGTCATTCACTTGGCATTGCACGCTGTATTGCTGCGCCATGGCAGTCAGGGTGCAAACGGTCATCAATAGGATTGCGATAAATTTCTTCATTTTCTCTATTTTTTTGCTTTTTCTGCTCATTAGACGCAAAACTGGTGCCAAATGTTTCAAAAAATTCCGTCAAAAAACCAAAAAATATGTTAACACTTAAGATACTCTTGATACTTCTCCTGTAGTTCGGTAGGGGTAATGCCCACAGTCTTAAGCTGTCTGAAGAAGTAGTCCATCTCGCCTTGCATGAGTTGTTCGCGACGCATAGCAATGATCTTCTCGCTGGCATCAGGGCACACAAAGTAACCCAGTCCACGTTTAGTGAAAATCACGCCACACTGCTGAAGGTATTCATAGGTTCGCGCCACAGTGTTGGCGTTTACCTCAATCTCTGCCGCCAACTCTCGCACACTGGGCACCTTGCCCTCAGTGGTCAATGTCCCCGAGAGAATCTGGTCGCCAATGCGGTCGGCAATTTGCAGATATATTGCTTTATTATCTTTGAAGTTCATAACTTATTTCCACCATTTTAATGAAACAACATCTTTGCGCTTAAACAGTATCCACGACAGAGCCCAGTAAACAATAAGTTGAATTGCCGTGAATATGGCTAATATCATCATTACATTGCCTCCCTTGAAGAGGTCCAAAACCCACAATCCAAAGCTTTTCATGTCGCTGAATACAAACACGCATATCATGGCTATGATGCTGAAAACTGTTTCAATCACATAGACAGCAGCAAAAGTTTTGAGGAATGATAGTTTGGGCCAAAGGATGCTTCCCAGGAAGTATAGTCCAGGTGCTGCAAGCAGCCCAATCCATAGGGACGCTTCAAGCCATGAGTTGACTTTAAAGGACCAAAAATCTTGCTGGAATGCAAAATTGTGGATAGTTGTCAAGAAGTTGATTGGACCAGGCACGCTTTCGCTGCCCAACCAAGGCCACAACACGGCAGTGCGGGTGAGGTCGGCGAGCTGAGCACAGATGGGGAAAACAATGATAAATCCCAGTACATAGATCGTGGCATTGACCAGAAACTTCTCAAATGTTGATGATGGTGAGGTAAGAAGTTCGGTGCGGCCATTTTTGGATTTTAAGCCACGGAATGCTAGAGAAGCAAAAAAGATGCTACTAAAACTGAATACTAAATATACAACTGTGTAGCGCAACATCTGTTCGGGGCGAGATGGGCTATCCCCCGAGGCAAGGTTGCCTAAAATCATTATTAATGCCAATATACCATAGATGGCGATAATTGAGAAAAGCAGTGTTCGGTTGTTCTCTACCACTTCTTTCTTGAGTGCGGCAACGAAGCGATTCCAATTAAAAGTTTGACTTACGGTATTCATAGTTGTGTTCGAGGGTGGGTTTTAAAAATTAATTGAGATGTATTTTGATTTTATGTTGAGGAGATTTTTGTTTAAATTTGAAGAATAGTAGTGGGCTACATTTCAAGAATTTAAGTAAAAAGATGCCAGCATAAAACAAAATACAGCCAACACACTTTTTTACTTATTCTTAATTTTTAGAACCCACCCTAAGCTTTGGGGGCGTTAAACAATTGGTTGATAGCATCGGGATTTTGAAGAGTGGCGTTGAAGAGCATCTCCAGGTCAACGGCAGTCTCCTCGTCGGGGTCAGCGGGAACGACCACGAGCGACCCCATCACACTAGGCTGCGTGAAGAGTGGCTGGTCGCCTTCGCGCATGGGGCGGAATGCCAGGCGGCTTGTCACATCGGCAATGGAAGCGTTGAGCAACACTTTACTCTGGTCGAGGATTGTCACATGGTCGAGGATCTCGCTTATGTCACGCACCTGGTGGGTAGAGATGAGCATCATCTTGTCGTCGGTCATGCCTGTGGTAACCAATTTGCGGAATTGGCTCTTGCTTGGGATGTCAAGGCCATTGGTGGGCTCATCCATTATGAGCACGCGGGTGTTAGTGGCAAATGCGAATGCCAATAACACTTTCTTCTTTTGTCCCATCGAC
>JAEEGH010029276.1_pt1 | contig 10779 bp, 10 predicted proteins | sample 9134181 | NCBI WGS metagenome assembly JAEEGH01 (sample SAMN16246544, study PRJNA631951) | gut metagenome | biome: gut microbiome; feature: rumen; material: DP-attached | host: Bos | place: Iran: Karaj | collected 2018-10
CCAGTACTGTCATGGAATAATGGTGTGATTGAACTGTTGTAGCGGGGGTAATTCATCAATTCCCCTCCTACTGCCACCACATCGGCATTGTTGGATAGGGCCATACTGCCTGCTTCCACGCCTATGGTCTTTGCACAGTTGGCGTAGGTCCTGTTCGTATTATTGGAGGTACAGACATTGCCTCCTGTGGCAGTGACATGAGTGCCGTTGATGGTTAGGGCCTGTTCACAGTATATACCGCAACTAGTATCGATCACTGCATCGTAGTTACGACCGTAGTTGGTCTGTCCGCCAGTCGCAATGACGGTACCAGATCCCGTTATCGTGCCTGTGGTGTAGAAGTATATGCCTGCCGTCGTGCAGTGGGTGTTCCTGTACATATCACCTACGATATTCCCTCCCACTCCCCTGAGCTGGGCATTGCTGGCGACGGATATGTTCCCGGCGAACATGAAGATGCCGTAGGAATCCGACATGCTACCTCCCTCGACTGTAAAGGGCAAATCGTTGTATACGGAATCACTGGTGTAGTGGTCGCGTGCAGAACCGCCGTAGCCGGTCACACGCGCATCGCCTGTCAGGTTGAATCCGGAAGCTTGGATGCCTATGGTATACTGCGGATAGCAGACCACTCCCCCGGACCCGCTGAGGGTCGTACCGCTGCCGGCATTCACGGAGCCGCCGACCATCAGACCGACGGATTTGGCATCGGTATTGTTATTCGCTGAGAACCCTGCAGAAATTACATAGGTTCCGTTGGAGCCCCCATTGAAATCGCCATCGTATATACGCATACCGCAACTGAGGTGACTGGCATCTGATCCCCAGGCATTCAACGTCGCCCCGGACCCCGTGTATCCGTTGCCGGCATACAGCCCCACGCTATCGGCTTTCGTCACCGACTTCAGGGGAAGGAATACGGTACCGCCACTTGCTCTGACGGTACCGCCTGTTTGGGTCATGGATAATGCGTATATGCCGTAACTTGTTCCTCCTCCGTTGGAAACGGCCACATTGGCCGATTTGTCGTAGTATATGTCTCCGCCTTCGGCTGTTACAGAGCAGTCTCCTGCGTTCTTGATAACGCTCAGTTGACCATTACAGTGGATTGCTGATGTCTCCGTTTCAACGACACACACATAGTAGGTAAGGTTCAGATATCCGGAGGACGCGGTCACGGTGGAATCCGTTATCGAGATGTCCGCGTTCGAGTACATCCCGTAGGAATAGACAGTTCCTCCCCCTTCGCATTTCGGTGCAGGGCTGATGCTGACAGCAGATGCTTTGACCTTCGAATCCCTGATCGTAAGTGTGGTCTTAGAATAGATTCCGGCATTTAGGAACGATTTCTTATCAGCTACAACATTGCCGTAGGAAGTGCCGTTACCCGTTGACCTCAGTTCCACACCGACGCCGTCAATGGTGATGATCCCGGTAGCATATATCCCGATGGACTCGGTTTCAGCCGCACCGGGATTGAAGCCTATCCAATCCAAATTTTTGGGATTGATATCGCTGGTGATCGTCAGTTTTCCTTGTACGTACACACCGTACATCTTCTTCGCACCATCGGCTTCCGGAGCGAAATTGATGTTGTAACCGTCAGCGTAGCCCCGTGTAAAGTTGATGGTAAGATCCCCGTTCGCATAGATCCCTGCGTAACTCCCTGTCCCCTCCCCTAGCTCATGCGATCCGGTGAATTGCCCGCGAAGCATGTCGAATGTCAATACACCCGTGCTGCTGTTGTACCATCCCTGACCTCCCATACCTGCAGCGCTTGGACTCCATACCCCACCGCCACTGATATCGACTCCGTTCACCCAGACCTCGGTCGCGAAAGCGGCATCCGAATCATCGGATTCCTCACTCAACATTACAAAACAAGAGACGGCCATCACTGTTGCCATCAGCACTGCCGTCAGAATCGTTCTCTTAGAGGCAAGACCGTGAAGTCCCCTCCCCTGTGTGGGGCTTTTTCTCATACGGTCGTATACGACTTTTAGTAATAAATGCGCGCGTACCGAAAGAGATACTCGTCGGATGCTGTCTGTAATCCGCTTATGACCTGGCGAACGAAAATATAGAACGCATTCGATATCATACTCATGATCGAGGACATCAGGAACGATATCGAGAATTCGCCTGTCATCCTCAGGGGTGACTATCCTTACATCATCACGCCGCTCATGGACGGCGTACCCTCCGTGTCGCCCAAGGTCATCAAATCCATGGCGGACAAGATGTCCAGGATCGGGAAGTTCGACTGCGACATGATCCTGACCCCGGAAGCCATGGGCATCCCCTATGCCACTCTGATCTCGATCAACCGCAACATACCTTTCTCCGTAATCCGCAAGAGGTCCTACGGACTGGAAGGGGAGATAGAGATCGTCGAGACCACCGGCTACTCCACCACGAAGATGTACATCAACGGCGTCAGACCCGGGATGAGGGTGGCGATAGTCGACGACGTCGTCAGCACCGGCGGGACCCTGAAGGCCGCGGTCACCGGACTGAGGGATGCGGGAGTCATCGTCACGGAAGTAGTGCTGGCACTTAACAAATCGGACAAGCTTTTCACCCTCGAGAAGGAGCTCGGCATCCCCATCCACTACGTCGCCAAGATATGGGTCGAGAACGGAAGGCCCAGATGCATCTGACTGCTTACTGTTAACTGTAGCTTCCCGCCTATATACGATTACAAAGGCAGCATGATGCGTGGATCCCGATCTGCTACTCCTCATACTCTACATGTGCCTCATCGGTGCGGCCGCAGGCACGTTCTCCGGTCTGGTGCCGGGCATACACGTCAACACACTGGCCATGCTCCTGCTGCTGGCCAGCCCGTATCTCCTGGACGTACTGTCGGGATTCGTCCCCGAGGGATACGGCCCACTCCTCCTGTCCTGTGCGGTGATGTCGGCGGCGGTCGTGCACTCGTCGATAGATTTCGTCCCATCGGCGTTCATCGGGATACCGGATGCGGAGACCGTCCTGAACGTGCTTCCCGCTCACAGGATGATACTGGACGGCAAAGGCATGGCCGCGTTCAGATGCGCCGCGATAGGCAGCCTGACGGGAGCGGCGACATCGCTCATCCTGGCGGTCCCGATGTACATCCTCCTCTCTGGGAAGTTAGGAGATTACCTCGACAGCATAACGGTGGGCGCGCTACTTGTCGTACTGGCACTTATGATCCTGGACGAGGCGCCCGGAAGAAGGATCGCGGCAGCTATCATCACTGCACTCTCCGCTGCTGCGGGGCTGATCGTGATGATCGGCATCCTGCCCATGAGCAGCATGTTCGACCTTGAGCCGGAGACCATGTTCCCTCTGCTGACCGGTCTCTTCGGCATCCCCTCTCTCCTGACGGCCGACCGTAACACCGACCTGCCGCCGCAGACTGATGACGAAAGGCTCCCCGTCTCACCCGTGCACGGGATCAAGGGCGTGCTCACCGGTAGCGTGACCGGATGGTTCCCCGGCATAACCTCCACGGCGGGTGCGGCCATAGCCGGGCACATCTTCAGCACGGGCGGGACAAGGGGGTTCATCTCCATGGTCTCCTCGATCGGTACGGCATCCACCATGTTCGCATTCATCACGCTGTGCATAAACGGTAAGGAGAGGTCGGGAACGATGTCCGTCATAGGCTCCCTTCTCCAGGATGCGGACCTGAGCCTCGGGAGCGTGACGTTCGTGTCGATGATGGCGGCGATGGGGATGGCTTCGATACTGGCCTACTTTCTCACGATTTGGTCCGGGAGGGCGATGTGCGGATTCCTCCGCAGGATGGACATGCTGGTCTTCAACAGGATCATCCTGATTGCGATGATCGTCCTGACGGTCCTGTTCTGCGGCTACTGGGGGCTCGTCGTACTCATCGTGTGCACGCTGATCGGACTGCTGCCGATCCTTCTGGGGACCAGGAGGATCCATCTGACCGGATGTCTGATCGTCCCGGTCCTGCTGTTCAAGATCGGGCTGTTCTGATCAGCGTTTCTTGTTCTTCTTGTCGAGGTTGCGGATGTACTTCACCACTTCCTCGTCGGCATCGGTCCATTCAGGGGTGCAGTAGGTGCTCTTAAGCTCCTTGTACCATGCCGCAGCCTTCTCCATCCAGGGCTTCATGTCCTCCCTGTCCTTGATGACCACGCAGGTGTTCTCGTCCGTCGGAACCCATTTGCCGGGCATCCTGTAATCGTCCTCGTTGAGGAATCCGACCACGAACACTATCTTCTCCAGATTGGACAGCTCGGCGTAGAGCGAGGCCTGCATCATGTAGGAGTCGGGGACCTTGGTGAAACCCCCCTGCCCGTCGTCCCATTTGGACCTGTCACTGGCGGTCTTGATCTCCAGGATCGCGGACCTCTTCCCGTCCGCCGTGATGTATCCGTCGACCATCCCTCCGAACATGTCGTTGGTGTGGAAATGATCATACTGGCACTTCTCTGCGGGAGCGGGCTCCTCGACGCCGAACGCACCGGTCAGGCCGACATTCGGCGCTATCTCGTTTATGTGAGCCCTGGTCCACTTCCTGAGTATCGGTTCGATGGCATTCCCCGCCTCGATGTACTTGTTGCTCTTATCTCCGGGATACAGTCCGGCGAGCTCGCATGCGACCTTGAACGGCGTGGAGAACTCGCTCATGCCGAATATCGCTCCGATCCTGTGTCCCGTGATCTTCTTGAGCCTCGGGGTGTCGAAATATACGACATGCTCCTCCTCGTCGATCTCAACCAGATTCCTGCTTCCGTCGAATGCCATGGTTACGGAAATGCAGTCATCCTAAAAAACCGTTAACGGAAATCACGGGCGGCGGTACGCGGGCAGTATCTCCCTGATCGTCTTGCCCACGTTGATGAAGTGGTCTGCGACCCTCTCCGCGTTGGATGCGAGGGAGAGGTACTCCGCACCGACACTGGCGTTGCACTGTCCGTTGGCGAGTCTCTTGATGTGCTCGTCGGCCATCATGTCGGTGGCGACGTCGATGCTCTCCTCGATGTCGTATGCCTCGTCCAGGAGCTCCAGATTGACCTCGGTGTAGGCCTGCATGACCTTCTCGTAGAGCCTCTCGATGAGATCCCTGACGTTGGCTATCTCCGCCTTCGCGGCATCCGAGAATCCGTCACCGCTCTCGACCAGCTTCTCCGCATATTCCATTATGTTCTCGGCATAATCACCGATACGCTCGAGGTCGGTGATGGAGTGGTACACCGTGGACAGATACACGGAGTCCTTGTCGCTCAGCTCCCTCTCCGACAGCTTGACCAGATAGTGGACTATGTTCTCGTTAAGATAGTCCAGCTCGCGCTCGTTGGCCTTGAATCTCTCCGCCTCGCTGAGATCCTTGGTGCTGATCATGTGGCATGCGAGCCTGAAGTTCTCCATGGCTATGCGGGCCATGTTGATTATCTCCTTCTTCAGCGTCTGGATGGCGATCGGAGGGGTCCTCAGCAGGTAGCTGTTGATGTAGTACATGTGGGGCTCGCTGTTGTCCGTGCTGGGCCCCTTGTCGTCGGGGATGATCCTCGTGACCAGCTTGATGAGGTACTTGGTCAGGGGCAGCATGATGATGACCGTGATCACGTTGAAGAACGTGTGGAACATGGCGAGCTGGGTCTGGGGCGCGTCACGGAAGGCCTCCTCGAACAGCGAACTGTATGAGATGTCCCATATGCCCATGACCAACCCTGCGGCGACGAATATTATCACACCGGTGATGTTGAACAGCAGGTGTATCAGAGCGGTACGCTTCGCGTTCTTCCCGCTGGTGAATCCCGCGAGGATCGCCACCACGCACGATCCGATGTTGGATCCCATGGTCAGGTAGATTCCCTGCTCCAGGTCGATCAGTCCGGTCACCAGCATGGTGATGGCCACCGATGTCACGACGGACGAGCTCTGTACGATCGCGGTGAGTATCGCACCTATTATGACGAGCAGCACCAGATTCTCGATGCTGGCGAGGAAGTCCTTGACCTCCTGCTCCTGTGCGAAGTCGGTCATCGAATCGCTCATGAGGTTCAGACCGACGAACAGCATACCGAAACCGGCCAGGATTCCTCCGGTCTTCTTCATCTTGTCGTTCTTCGCGAACACGCTGATGAAGGCACCGATCCCTGCGATGGCGGCGAAGATGATGGACATGGAGATCCTGTCCCCGCCGAACATACCCACCGCGACTATCTGGGCGGTGATCGTGGTACCGATGTTCGCACCGTAGATCATGGCCGCTGCGAGGGTGAGCGACATCATTCCCGCGTTGACGAATCCTATGATCATGACGGTGGTCGCACCCGAGCTCTGGATCGCCGCGGTTGTCGCCGCTCCGATACCGACTCCGGCCAGCTTATTGTCGGAGGTCTTCTCGAAAAGTTTCTTCAGCTTGCTGCTTCCCAGGGATTCCAGGTTCGTGCTCATTATCATGCCTGCAATCAGGAAGACCCCGATTCCTGCCATGAGCGACAGAACTGCAGTTGCCATCAAAGTGGAATCCATGCAACCTGTCAATTATTATTATCCTTAATAAGGTTAGGTATGCGGTTCGGAGCCGTCGTGCCAAGGTACCGCAGGATGATGGCATGCGACCCGTTTTCGGATGTCCGCATCCCTCAATACATATAAATCACGGGTCGGCGATGGAAAGTCCATGGCTACGGACAACATGGTTTCGGTCATCGCATCGCTCGGAAGCAGGGAGGCCCTCACGGTCTTCGAGATGGTCATGTCGGGCGAGACCTGCGGATGCGACATCGCGGAGAAGCTGTCCGTCAGCAAGGAAGAGGTGGAGGGGATCACCGCGCCGATGGTCGCCAGCGGGATCATCACCGAGAAGGATGCGGGAGAGTGGAAGCACTACTGCATCGACGAGACCCAGATCTGTCTTCTCATCAAATACTTCAACGACAACGTCGAGGCGTGCAGGGCCACGGGCTGCAAATGCAAATGCGGATGCGGCACCGTCGACATCATCGATATAGAGCCCGAATGCTGAGATATCCTCACGGATCGGCGGACGTGACGTCCCGTTATGACATTGTTTCAGAAAGGTTATGGTGGGCCCCCCCAGATTTGAACTGGAGTCACATGCACCCCAAGCATGAAGGATACCAAGCTACCCCAAGGGCCCAGTAAGGGGTTGGAATGGGTTTATGGTTAAAAGGTTTATCCCAGAGGAGAGATCTCCTCGATGAGATTTGCGTGTGAGATGATCATTCTGCGGCAGCAGTATCTCTCGATACCCAGGTCATCAAGGACCTTCTGGGGGTCCTCTCCCATGTCCACGCGCTTCTTGAATTCGGGGTAGGCCGAGCCGACCACCTTTCCGCATGTGAAGCATCTGACGGGTATGATCATGTTATCATCTCAACGGTAGGACTTCTGCTTCTTCGCACGAGCTCCGGGACCCAGCGGGTTCTTGGGGAGCTTCCTGCGGTCGTCATTGATGATGAGCGTCCTGTCGTAGGCCTTGAACATGGCCTCGAGTTCCTCGTCCTTGTAGAAGTCAACGAGACCCCTGGCGATGGCAGTCCTGATGGCTGCTGCCTGTCCCATGACTCCTCCGCCCTGGACGTTGACAGAGATGTCGACGTTGGCGGCCTTGTCGGACGCAAGCTCGAGGGGCTCCTTGATCTTGATCCTTGCCAGCTCGGGTGTGTAGAGCTCGATCGGGATCTTGTTGACGGTGACCTTTCCGGTTCCCTCTTTGACGACTGCCCTTGCGATGGCGGTCTTCCTCTTTCCACTTGTGTTTACGCACTCCATGGGATTCACCTCACCTTAGAACCCAGGAATTTGGCTACTGCTCCCAGGGTTGTGTACTTGCCAGTGATCTTCTTCATCGCCTGCTCCTCGACTGCGATCTCGGAGTCCGCGAACTGCTTGGGGACTCCGACGAAGACGTGGAGCCTCCTGTATGCGTCCCTTCCGGATGTGGACATCCAGGGGATCATGCCTCTGACAGCCCTCTTGAAGAGGAGGTCTGCCCTGCGGGGGTAGAAGGGTCCCTTCCTGGATTTGCACTCTCCGCGGTCGAACTTGGCCTTGTAGTCTGCAAATACGGTGTCCCTCTCTCCGGTGATGACGATGCTCTCGCTGTTGACGACGACGATCTCCTCGCCGTCCATGATCCTCTCGGCAACAATGCTTGCGAGCCTTCCGAGAACCGCGTTCTTTCCATCGATGATTGTAACCATCCGAATCACCTCATAATCCTGACGTTGGAGCCCTTGGGGTTCTCCGCCATGAGGTCCTTGATAGTAAGAACCTTTCCTCCGGCTGCCTCGATTCCCTTGGCTGCCGCCTCGGAGAATGCGTATGCCGCAACGGTGATCTTCTTCTCTATGCTGCCTGCTGCGAGGACTTTTCCGGGTATGACGATGACGTCTCCGTCCTTCGCGTACCTGTCCAGTTTGCTGAGGTTGGTCTCGGCCCAGTTCTTCCTGGGTTTCTCGAGCCTCTCAGCAATGTCTCGCCAGATGGCAGATCCTGTCTCCCTCTCTGCCGCCTTCAGATCGTTGATCAGGGCGATGAGGGAAAGGTCTGTTTTCCTCTGAATGTTCTTCATAGTACTGACTCTCCCGACATTGGGTATCCCGGCCTAAGTATAGGTTGTTTATAAAGATTGTTGTCACTCTTTTTTTTTCTTTATAAGAGGGGCGAGCCGTCTTCGGAAACGTACGGATGTATCGGGCCGGTACCGGATGGCCATCCGTTATTTACATACCATTATGGTAGGAATTAAATACCCATACCGCATATTTCATATTAGACTTGTAGGAAAGTCACGGAGAAAGAAGAAGATCGGAAATTCGACGGTGCAATGTACCAGCACCCCCGGAAAGATGCGATTCCGGGGGAGAAGACTGGGAGTGCGTTCATGATAATTCCTTGGAGGGGGCGGTCGCCTTGTTCCGTCCCCTCATACCTCCCCACAAGAACTTCTGGATACGAATTCTGGATTATGAGAAAGATGTAAAGACCCTCCCTTGCGGGAGGGGTTGTGGTTCACTTCCTGCTCTTCGCGCCGATGACTATCGTCACCGCGAGGACGAGGATGAGTCCGGCAAATACGGCGAGGAACGACTCCCTCTCCGAATCCGTGGGGGGCTGGCTTCCCTTGGTGAGGTATGCCGGGGGCTTCTCCTCGATCGACCAGTTGCATTTCTCATAGAACAACGGCTCTTCGTAGTGCACGTCGTCGTAGTTCCATGACTTCACCGATGCGGTGTACGAGCCGACCTCGGTCGCGGTGTTGTCCACATATTCCTTGACCGTCACCCCGTCGGGCAGCCCCTTGACCGTCACGCTCTTGGGCGTGCCATCGTAGATGAACGGACCGTCGTAGTCCCACTCCATCCTGAATGACGGGATCGATGCCTTGTACGTGTTGACCGTGATGTCGATCGAGCCGGGATTATAATCCTCGGTCGCGGCGAATGTCGCAGTCACGATAGCGGTTCCTTTGGTGATCCATCCGAGTTTCCCGGTGGACGGATCGACGGATACGAACTCCGCACCCGATTTCACGGCATAGGTGACCGTCGGATTCTCGTCCAGACCCGCCACGCCGACGGTCACGTCGTCCCCGTAGACGTAGTCGTAGATGTCCGCATGGGCATCCTGGTCTCCGATCCCTACTGTGAGAGTGCCCGAGCTCACGACGTAGAAGTGCTGATTATGGACGAGCCCGTCATAATTGTAGAAACAGGAATCGGGGTTGTACTCGTTCGGACCGGTGGGATCCGAGGGCGTGAATGTGTACACTCCCCTTGCTTTATCCGATCCTTTGCAGTTGACCTTGATTATCTCGGGACCGCTGCCGTACATGTCCACTCCCGTCGGCTGGTTGAGTGCGATGAATTCCGAGACGCCTGTGTATCCTGCGGTCATGTCCCCCAGCATGAGGCCTATCTTGGGGTACGTATCCGTGTGGGTGACGGTCACGTTCATGGTCCCTCCGCCTACCTGATCGTTGATCAGGCGTCCGTCGATGACGGCGGCACCGCCGAATTCGAAATGCCCGTGATTCAGGATCTCCCCGCCGTCGGCTATGGTGAGCGTGCCTGTGCCAGGATAGCTCAACGTCCGTCCGTTGGGGATGACGACCTTACAGCCGGATGGGACCGTCAGATCGCCCGTTATCTCGATGTCGGCGCCCACAGTGACCGTGTTGCCTGCAACGCACATCGTGACCAGATCGTCATAGCTCATAGCAGACACTGAGAGGCCCACATAAACGGTATTGCTCTCGCTATGCGTTTCCTTCTCATCCATACCATTCGTGAACGCTAATGTGCCTCCGACCAGGGCCACCACTATGAACATAGCGGATATCCAGATCCAATCGCGTTTCTCCATCATCCGACCTCCTGCTCTCAACGAACGGATGCGTGCCGGTTGTTGCGGCATCGGCCATCGCTGGTATTATTTTAACAGAACTTAATCCGTATAATAAGGTTACCAGTCCATACAAGCACCGCGTGAATGGTACGTGGACCTTTGAAAAGATAGAGAAGAACCTCCCTTGCGGGAGGGGTTTGAGGTTTAGTGCCTGCGGGCGAACATGGTCGTCAGGATTATCAGTCCGGCAAGTGCCATGATGCCTGCCGCGACCGGGACGAGCATATCCTCTTTGACATCATCGTCGTCCGTCTGACCGACCGACATAGAACTGGGAGCCACAACGGTGAGATCCTGGGCCGCGATCACATAATAATGGAAATTGTAATCGTCATCGATGCGTATCACATAGAAGTCACGATCCGGGATGCTGCC
>JAEEGH010029279.1_pt1 | contig 10778 bp, 9 predicted proteins | sample 9134181 | NCBI WGS metagenome assembly JAEEGH01 (sample SAMN16246544, study PRJNA631951) | gut metagenome | biome: gut microbiome; feature: rumen; material: DP-attached | host: Bos | place: Iran: Karaj | collected 2018-10
GTCATAGACACGAGTCATCTGCTGCATTCTGTAAAGGCTATGCCCGTAAGGGCTGATGGCCGATTCATTGAAATCGGCCTGTCCCAGATCTTCACTGAGTATGGCCTTTGGCAAGACTTCGGCACAGGCAAAGAAATACCCCGTGGCAACCACGGGGATATCGGTCGTGAGAAAAAACGCAAGGCTAAGAAATGGTTCTCGAAGAAGTATTATTCCTCAGTCCTGAACCTCCGCGACTTCCTGGCTGATAACATCGGCCAGTCATTCGTCGGTGTGATAGCAAAGGCTCTTGATGATAATTACCGAAGGTATAATCATTAAAAGCGGAATATTTTTTCCGCTTTTGTAATTAATATTATTCCTCAACTATTCCTTTAGCCTTTTTTACTTCATAGATTACATCTTGATATGATTCAAAAATGACTCCGCGTTCAATGCTATTATTTATATCATCCCAATATTTAAGGTTTGGAAACTTTTGGATCATTTTTACATAAGCAAGTTTCCTTTCTTCTTTAACACTTGATGTTACTCCCATTGCTTTAAGCAAAAGAGATTTCTCTTCATTCCAAGCATTCGCTTCTTCGGCTGCTCTAGCTGATGCCTCTTTTTCAATCTTCTCTTTTGCCTCTTGCTCTAATTTTGCTTTATTATTACATGAAGAAAGCAAAAACACAAACAAAACAACTAAATAAAATAGCTTATTCATATTAAATTCATTTTGATTTATGTCGCAAAGATAGTGAATTTCTTTGAGACCTGAATAAATAACTTTTAAATTTTTTTATTATTTTCTTATTATGTTGCCTCTGGGATGTCACTCCAGCGAGTGGTATAGCAGGGACTACGGAAGTCGTGCTTGATGCTGTCCTTGAAGACATCGGCCTTTCCTTTTCCCTCAGGCTTGGTGTATTGCTGAGAGCCAAGAACAATGGTTTCAGAGCCGTATTCGCGGTTAATCTTATCCAGAGCTGCATCGAGGCGCTTCATCTTCTCATGACGCTCTGAGTCGTAATCGATGAAGTTAGTCTGTATGCCATTGTCGGGGCTGATACCCATAACAATGACACCAGCACGCTTATAATGGTAGCCCTGACGGAAGACACGCTCCATGCAGCGGTTAGCTGTCTGCACTATCTGCTGGGTGGAATTAGATGGCGTGAGCAAACGTTCCTCAGCCATGTTCCAGTACTGGGGCAGGTCTTCACGGAAATGGTTGGTGTCTATGAAGACACAGACGGTCTGAGCCACAGACTGCTGCTTTCTCAATTTCTCAGCACAACGGGCGGCAAAGTTAGAAATGCTGGTGCGCAGGGCCGTCATATCTGTCACCATACTTGGGAACGAGCGCGAAGTGCAGATGCTTTTCTTCTTGCTCATATCTTCCATGGGGATGCAGTCCTCACCGTTCAATTCCTTCCAAGTACGAATGGCTACCACATTGTTCAGCATGGCGCGAACCCACGTTTCGGCATGGTTGGCGAAGTCGAGGGCGGTCTTGACTCCTAACGCCTGCAGACGGGCAGCATAGCGTCGTCCGATACCCCAGACTTCATCAATATCATATTGCTCCAGAGCCTTGATGCGTCGCTCGTCTGTATCGATGAAGCAACAGTGATTGAAACCCTTGTAGTGTTTGGCATAATGACTGGCCATCTTTGCCAACGTCTTGGTGGAAGCTATGCCGATGCTGACAGGCATTCGAGTGGCTTTCCAGATATAGGCTGACAGGTCTTCGCCCCAGCGTTTTAAATCGAAATTCTCCATGCCTGAAAGGTCACAGAAGCCTTCATCGATGCTGTAGCGATAGAAGTTGGGCGAAGCCTTGCGGACGAGCGACATGACACGGTCTGTAATATCTCCGTATAGCTCATAGTTAGACGAAAATACAATGACCTGACTGCCGTACTGCTCTTTCAGCTTGAAGTATGGCATACCTGCCTTGATGCCCAAGGCTTTGGCCTCGTTGCTTCGTGCGACTACGCAACCGTCATTGTTCGAGAGCACGCAGACTGGTTTTCCGTTCAGGTCTGGACGGAAAACACGTTCACAGGAAACGTAACAGTTATCGCAATCTACAATGGCGTACATAATCAGTATTTTCTGGTGTCTCGATGGATGGAAGTCACTTTGCCCTGAAGGATGAATTGGTCGTAGGCATCAATAATGATGGGCTTGAAATCAGGATTGGCCGGCATCAGACGCAAGTATCCCTGGTCTTTGGTGGAAAGGTCAATGCGCTTGACTGTCAAGCCGCCATTGACGAAGGCCACCACAATATTGCCGTCCCTAATCTCTTCTGTGCGATCTGTCAAGCAGATGTCACCATCAAGGATGCCTAAACCAATCATCGATTCGCCACGAACGCGGACAAAGTAAGAGCCTTCAGTATGATGCACGAACTTTTCATTTAAGTCCAGACTCTCGTGATTATAATCAGCAGCTGGGGACGGGAATCCTGCTGCCAAACCTTCGAAGTAGGGCAGCTTGAGCCGTTTGGCATCCTCCAAAGTAATGTAGTCGGCACCGTCAATGAGTTTGTTTTCTTCCATAATTTTCCTATATATGGTGCAAATTTACGAAAAAAGAAGGAGATTTTTGCGTTTTCAAGGCAAAAAGGTTTCATTTATGAAATATTTTCGTACCTTTGCATCATTGCCACACCTTGATACAGATGGAGCCGCTAAAGCCCATTGATATCTGAGCTGTCTTTATAGGCAGCTTTTTTTGTTGATGTTATTCTGTCTTTTCGGAATCGATAAGCCAGTTATACCTTTGCAGCAGTTAACATCAACACATAAACTATATGACCAAAGAAACTCGAACTGACGTTCAAATCTATTCGGCAATTGCCATGCTTCTGGCTGGTGTAGCACTAGCCACCGCAGGCTTCATCGTACCGCCCACTGGCGAAATATCGGACTCTGTGCTGCTCTTCTTTGCACAGTGTCTGATATATGCTGGCTCAATTTTCGGTGTGAGCATTTACATCCACACCAAGTTCGCAGAACTCAAATCGGCCATCAAAGCCGAACAGGAAGGAGGCGCCAATGAGACGAATTGACGAGATCATCGTACATTGTACGGCTTCACCTGAAGGTCAAGAGATGACTGTCAAGCAGATTGACAGCATCCACCGCAACGAGAGGCATTGGGCCAACGGCATCGGCTATCACAAAGTGATATACCTCGACGGCTCCATCCATGATGGAAGGCCCATAGAAATGATGGGTGCCCACTGCGTAGAGGACGGACACAACCGATTTAGCATCGGTGTGGTCTACGTCGGAGGCTGCGCCAAGGACGGAAAGACTCCCAAGGATACACGAACACCAGAACAAAAGGTAGCGTTGGCAAATCTCTTGGAAGAGCTTCACAAGAAATTTCCCAACGCCACCTTACACGGACACCGTGAGCTGGTGTGCAGCCTGAAGAAGAAGGATCCTCATTATGACTGCAGCCGATGCAAAGGATATCCATCCCTCTGCATCTATGCCAAGAAATCATGCCCATCGTTTGATGTGCACGAGTATGATTACATTTTCACTTGAATCTTGAAACCTGAATCCTAAACCAAAACTTTATCCATTATGAAATACTGTTCTCGTTTTAATAACTTGTGTTTTTCATTTTGCTTGTTGTTCATTTGTTTGACGTCACTTACTTCCTGTAGGACGATGCGCACGTCTGAGAAGGCGGTAAGTGAAAGTGAGACGGCCTCCGTGACGGCATCCCGTCTCACTTTTTACCGCACAATCGATTCGCTATCCAAGCACCTGACACTGTCATTCGATAGCGCCTCAATAGTATTCTGGCCAGAGTCGCCAGAGTTTCCAAGAGCGTATCCATCAGGGATAGAAAGGCTCTTGGAAACTCCGGCTGACTCTTCATACAAATCTGCGCACCAGGCCGACGGGCGGCCCAGCATCGCTACGCGCCCCCGAAACGCTCTGCGTTCCGTAGCCGCTTCGCGCTCTTCCTCTTCAAGCCGACACAAAGTGCCTCCTGATGCAAGCCAGCTTCCACATGAAATCAAAATCTACGGACTACATGTCAATGCAAGCAGTGATAAGAAGTCCGTAGAACAAGCCGATTTGAAAGACAGCGTGACAACTGTCACACAGTCCGAGAAACACAAATCGGCCACAAAGCAAAGCTCAGCGCCGAACTTCGTCCTCAAAGATATTTTCTTCATAGCAGTCATCGTTTGCATCCTCCTGGTTGTAGTCCGATGCAAACGATTCCTGAAGTATCTTATTCCTTAATTCTTCCTACATTTCTGCTATTCGCAGATTCTCTCGTCGATTCGCCCATCCTCAAGTCGAAACCCTCTCTGGAGGGATTCGGCTTGAATGGGCGACATTTCATTCTGACATCTTCTGCCAAGGCAGACAACACCGCAAGCGGACACTTCGCTCCTGGAGCGACAATCTGCCCACCCACAGTCCCCTGCGTGCCTTCTATCATCACCTTCATCGATGATAGGCTTGTGCGTACATGGCGGCTGGCCGCTCGCTACAGGGCTGACAGTTAAAGAGCCTGAGCACTGCCTATGCGGTGAGCGGCATGGCTTCAAAGAAGTAAGTACGTACTTATCCAGTGCCGTCACAAGTGCCTGCTCTGAACAAGCCCATACACACTCCTTTGCCCCAAGGGGCCAGCTATGCTGCTCACCGCGCAGTACCCAAGCACTTCACACCAGCCCCCACGAGGGGCACAGCATCGCCATTGTACGCACAAGCAATGTACGTTCCGTCCATCAAGTCCCTTGCCATCTAAAGCCATTGGCTTCCTCATGCTTGCATCATTTTCAAACAAATTCTTCTAAACATTTGTTCTTTTCAAGATAAATGCGTATCTTTGCAGCATCTTATTGCATCAAGAGTTGCTATCTTAGCACACCAACCGGCCACTATCGTTGGCAGCGGTGGTAAAAGGATGCGAGTTAGGAAGAGTATTCTTTCATTAACTAAATGTAAACGATATGGAAATCAGAAAGATTGAAAACAGTAGTTTAGTATTGTTCCCACGCCTCCAGAGGCCCGGGCTGAAACCCAAGCATGTTGCCTTCGAGTCCTTCAAGGCTGAGTTGAAACACATAGAAGGCCATGGCTCTTATTGGCTGCTGTACCAGCAGGACAAGCCACACCTTGTCGCGCATGTGCAGCTGCCGAAGAGCGAAGCCGAGTTCGATAACATCCTCGGCTGGTGCCTGGGGCAGAACAAGTGGTGTGATTACATCGAGGGCGACCTCTCGTTCATCTGCGTCATTGCAGGATACAATGCCGAAGAGCTCACACCAAAGTACCCAGACATCTTCAAAGAGCGCGTGTACGCACTCTACAATGCTGTCTATTGGTGGTATGAGTACGGCGAAGCCCTGCTCAAACAATAGTTTCAGGCCGAAAGAGGCAGAACACAAGGCTCTGTCACATTCGGCTGTTTCTCACGCAGAAGTGAACAGGCAGAAAGAAAATCTAAGGCACGTTAAGGCTGTTAGCCATACTATGCCGCAGATTTTCTTTATGCCCATTCACACCTGCCAGTACCGCACTTCGTGCATCCTCATCATTACGCTCTTTCACCCTCGCATACGAGGAGATAGGTAGGCGGACACACATCTGCTATGATTTCTATCAGATAGATAGAGGTCGTAGCAGAAGAGTGTCTTGGTCGCCCAGTCCACAGGTACAACATGAAACCCTCGGCTGAGGGAATTCATGTCGCACCCGTGGCAATTTTACCGCCCATTCGGGTGTAATAGGCTGGATTTTGCCACATCAAAACATATCGTAACCATTTGCCTTTTCGGTGGATAATTCAGTATTTCGGCATTATCAAAGCATAGTGTAACCATCTGCCTTTTCGGTGGATATGTGGGGACGAGGAAGTCATCTGCAAATAGTGAAACTAAGAGGCTTTTGAAGGTATGTGGCAACGAAGGGCTTTCTTTAACAAAAGAGACGAGAAACGTAAATTTCTTAACATCTGTTTACATATTCCGCTTTCTTGAAGGGGTGAGAGAGGAAGGGGAGAACAGGGCGCGTGGGGGGTCTTTACTCCGACGGGTTAAGGGCTCGGCCCTTAACAATCCCGTAAGTCATTGGTTATCAGCACCCGAAACAGTTATTAACTTAACTATTTCCGTTTTTAACGAAGAAAGCCCGTATTTTAGGCGTTTTTCGAGGGTGCTGCCAATGCCTGAAAGTGACCGCTGTCTGTCCCATACCTTCACCCAGTCAAGTCTCAGGGTATGGGCATCGTCCACGTCTTTTCGTATGCGTGCGTGTCAATGTAATTTTGTGGTTGTAAATCGTAATTTGAAATCGTAAATCATAAACAACCATGTCATCAATCAATGCAAATGCAACTGTCACCCTTACCGTAAATGGTAAGCAGGCACAGGATATGCTCGACAACCTGAAGCGGAAATCGCAGGACTTGGAGAAGGCCATCGAGAATGCAGCTAAGGCAGGAAACAAGGCTGAACTAAAAAGGCTCCAGAAGGAACTGAAGCAGACCAACCGCCAGATTTCGCAGATAGAATCGGCGACTGTCGGTGTGGAGAAGGTGCTGAAGAACCTAGATAAAGCGACTCCTAAAGAACTGAATAAGACGCTCGCCACCTTGAAACAGCAACTCAACGGCATCGAGCGGGGAACGGTTGAATGGAACCGTCAGGCTGAAGCTATCAAACGTGTGAAAGCGGAAATAGCCCGTGTGAATGCTGACCTCGCTGTAGGCGAGGGCTTCTGGGACCGCTTTAACCGCAAGATGAACGACTGGCAGACAACCCTGATGGGAATGGCTGCAGCCGTTACAGGTCTGATAATGGCAGGACGCTCAGCGGTCAAGGCGTTTGCGGACATGGACGCAGAGATGGCGAATGTCCGCAAGTTCACGGGTATGACCAAGGAACAGGTTGAGGACTTGAACGAGGAATTTAAGAAGATGGACACGAGAACCGCCCGTGAACAGCTGAACGTCCTCGCTGAGGAAGCAGGTAAACTGGGCAAGCAGTCCAAGGAGGATATTCTCGGATTTGTTCGTGCTGCAGACCAGATAAACGTGGCTCTGGATGAGCTAGGCGATGGTGCAACGCTTACTTTGAGTAAGTTGACAACTATCTTCGGTGACGAGGAACGGCTTGGAACGGAAAAAGCCTTGCTGTCCGTTGGTTCTGTGATAAACGAGCTTTCCCAGAACTGTACGGCATCGGCGCCTTATCTGGCCAACTTCGCCAAGCGAATGGCAGGTGTAGGCGCTCAGGCAGAGATGACCATCCCGCAAATCATGGGTCTGGCTGCTGTGTTAGACAGTCAGGGCCAGGCCGTGGAAATGTCGGCAACCGCCGTTTCCAAACTGATTATGGATATGTTCAAGCAGCAGGATAAGGTCATCAAGGCAACGGGCATGAATGCTGAGAAGTTCAAAGAGGCTCTGGCCAAGGGAACCAACGAGGGATTGCTCATGCTGCTTGATACGCTGCACCAGTTGGGCAACATCGATGTCCTGGCACCAGTGTTCAAGGACATGGGTGAGAATGGTGCCCGTGCAGCACAGGTCATCTCGGCTCTGGCAGGTAACCTGGATATGATCCGTTGGGAACAGGAGGAAGCAGCCAAGGCATTCAAGGAAGCAACGTCTGTAACCAAAGAGTATAACGTCCAGAACACGACGGTTCAGGCCGGACTTGATAAGGCTCGTAAGCGTGTCAAGGAGATGGCTGTGGAGCTGGGAGAGAAGCTACAGCCAGTGATGAAGCATGTGCTTTCATCAACTACGCTGTTGCTGAAATTCTTATCAACCGTCGTGGACTTCTGCATCAAGTACAAGACGGTGCTCCTGACAGTAACGGTCGCAGTAGTTGGTTATTACACTGCCGTTAAATTGCAGTATCTCTGGTCTTTACGTTTTGTCGCTGCACAAAAACTAAAAGCTGCTGCAATGGCAATAGAGGAAGCGTTGCTGGCTGCATCCATCCTGAAGCATAAGGTGCTTCGTGGAGAGATTACGGCCACTGCTGCAGCACAGACATACTTCAACAAGGTACTGAAAATGAATCCTTATGGTGCCGTCATTGCTGCCATCACCATCCTGATTGGTCTCTATATAAAGTATGCCAAATCCACAAACGATGCTGCTCTGGCTCAGAAGAGATTGCAGGAAATCGAGGATGAAGCAGACAGAAGTACACGTGATGAAATCAACCATATCGACCAGCTGAGAAAGACGATCGAGAACGAGGCCCTTTCAGTGAAGACGAGGCAGAAGGCCATTGAGGAGCTTCAGCAGATAGTACCAGGCTATCATGCAAGTATCTCTGAGGAAGGCCGTCTGTACGGGCATAACATCAAAATCCTGAAGAACTATACGGAGCAGCTGAAGAACTCGGCCCGTATCAAGGCAGCTTTGGATAAGCTACCTGAGGCAGAAAAGGAGCGTGACGAATGGTTCAATGATGCACCAAATAACATTCAGGATGCCTATTTGAACGAAAAGCTCTTCCATATGAGCGAGACGGATGCCATGCGTGAGTCAACTGTCAGCCCATCTGGTTACAGGGCTTGGAAAGCAAAGTTCCAAAGGTTGGATGCTGCCGTAGCGCAATATAACAGCATCGTGGATAAATTAACCGCAGAGAACCAGCGACTGGCTGATGAAGCCAATGCCCTCGATGATGGCGAAGGAGGTGGTGGCGGAGGAGACTTCACGCCAACCACTGATGATAACAAGAAGGAAGAGCGCTTCAAAGAGGAAAAGGAATGGAAGGCTCGTGAAGAGGCATTGAATCGTATCAGCTATGCTACGGGCAAGCAGAATTACGAGCAGTACCAGAAGCGCATTCTGGAGATAGAAGTGGAATACCAGAAGAAGATTCTGGAGCGGACTGACCTGACAGAACAAGAGAAGTTGGAGGCTCAGGCTTCATATTACGAGGCTCAGCAGAAGCAGCAAGAGCAGCATACCAAGGTAACTGTGGAGCAGGAGAACCAGCTCTATAATGAGTCTGTAGCCTTGCAGAAGCAGCGCTACATCGATGGTCAGGTATCTACAGAGGTGTATCAGCAGACGCTGGAATTGCTGGAGTTGAGCCATCTGCGCCGGATGTCAACCATCTACAAAGAGGGTACGTCGGAGTATGTTCAGGCTCAAAAGGCCTATCAGGATAAGTTGATTGCTGACCAGAAGAAACGCCAGCAAGAAACGGAAGCGGCAGAAAAGAAACACCAGGATCAATTGGCTCAGCTGAAGAAAGACTACTTTGGCCCCAATAAGGAAGAGAGAGTCAGCAAATATATGGCTGACCTGGAGGCACTTCGTGAGGTGTATAATCTGGAGGTGAAAGCCGCTGGTGACAGTGCACAGGAGAAGCTTCGAATCGAAGAAGCGTATCAGAAAGCAAAGAAGGCCTTGCGTCAAAAGTACGGCATCGATGAGTTGGAGGATAACAAGAACTTCCTCGAAGAGTGGAACGAGGACATGCAGGAGTGGCTGCAGTCGGACATGGGTAAGGCCGTCACAGGTTCCTTGGAGGTCATCAGTTCCGGCATGAGTAGCATTTTCCAGCAGCTTTCGTCGATTGTTCAGGCTGAATGTGACATTCAGGTAGCAGCCATAGAAAAGCGCTACAAGACGGAAATCTCCAATGCTGAAGGCAACAACTATATCGTGAAGAAGTTGGAGCAGAAAAAAGAGAAGGAGATTGCCAAGGTCAAGAACGAGGCTAACAAGAAGATGTATAAGATGCAGGTGATGCAGGCCATCGCTCAGACGGCAACTGCAGCGTTGAATGCTTATAGTTCGGCTGCAGCAGTGCCTGTTATCGGTTATATCCTGGCACCAATTGCTGCAGCAACGGCAGTAGCTGCAGGACTTCTGCAGGTGGAAGCCATCAAGAAACAGCAGGAGGCAGCAGCGGCACAGGGATATGGCAAGGGTGGTTTCACTGGCGAAGGCAGCAAAGACGAGGTGGCCGGTGTCGTGCATAAGGGTGAATGGGTGGCCAGTCACCAGCTGCTACAGTCACCAGTCACACGTCCGATGATTGATGCCTTGGACTATGCGCAGCGCACAAACACGATAGGATCACTTCGTTCTGAGGATGTATCAAGGTCGATTGTGGCGCCAAGCATCTATGCGCAGTCGAAGCCACAGAAACCGACAGTCATCATACAACAGCCTCAGACTGATGCTCAGGCTGAGATAGCTGCTGGTGCAAGGAACAAGGAACTGTCAGAGGTTCTTCAAAAGTTGTCAGACAGGCTGAACGAGCCTTTCGTGACTGTCAACACGGTTACTGGAGATACAGGCATCAAGCAGGCGCAGGATGAATACGACCAGCTGATGCGTAACAAAACACCTAAATCAAGGAGAAAGTAAACTATGGAGATTATTATCAATGGCCAGCAGGCTTCTTTAAAGAAAAATACTTCGTTTGAATACATCAGCGAGAATCCACTATTCACGGGTTCTGACAGCTATACGCTCACCATTACCTTTCCGCTGAAAGACTGTCCGCAGAACATCAATATCTTCGGACATCTGCATCGTCAGGACGTGGAAAAGAACAAGGTGGTGTTCGACTGTGACATCAGGGACAAGAACTTCTTCAAGTCTGGCTCCATCGTTATCACTCAGATATCGGAGGTAGAGGTGAAGACGCAGTTCTTGGAAGGACGTTCTGAGCAGAACTTCGATGATTCCTTTGATGATGTGTACCTGAACCAGTTGAATCTGGGGTATCCTGATGCGGAGCAGCGTAAGAAGGCAAACAA
>JAEEGH010029284.1_pt1 | contig 10777 bp, 9 predicted proteins | sample 9134181 | NCBI WGS metagenome assembly JAEEGH01 (sample SAMN16246544, study PRJNA631951) | gut metagenome | biome: gut microbiome; feature: rumen; material: DP-attached | host: Bos | place: Iran: Karaj | collected 2018-10
ATATCCCTACCATAAGGTAATAAGACCCCTTAGAGAGTATGAGGTAGATAGGAGCGAGGTGGAAGTGCAGTAATGCATGGAGCTGACGCTTACTAATCGGTCGAAGGCTTATCCTGATGAAGGGGAAAGATGTACTTGTTGATTAGATTCGTTTTCGGTTTTCAGGGGACAAAAGGTCTTCTTAAGGTCTTTATGATCTTTTGGAGGTTTTCGGTTTCCTGTCAACATTGCCCGAAGGGCAATTTGACCTTCATTTAGAAAATCTTCGCGAAGCACCCTCTGGTGCGAGCGAGTTAGATTTTCTTAATGAAACTGGCCCGGTGGCTCAGCTGGTTAGAGCGCCGCCCTGTCACGGCGGAGGTCGTCGGTTCGATCCCGATCCGGGTCGCGAAAAGAGACTATTGTTTTATACAATAGTTTCTTTTTTTATGCTATAATATCACTACTACTCATTTGTACTGGGAATTTGGTTCCTTCGACATTTCTGACGGAGGAGATGCTATGGTACATATATTTTTGTTGGATCCCTATGTCGGGGGAGACATGGACAGTGAGCATCTTCGCGAGGTGCTCGGTCAGATGCAGGATCTGGAATACTATATTATTACGCTTACATCGGATTGGTATCAGACCGATTATATCAAGCGAATTCAGGAAATTTTTGACGAAGATGACATTCGTTTCTATGTTTGCGGCAGTCTGGAAACATTAAATCACACGATCAATTGCATTGACGATCTTCAGGCCGTGGAGATCGCTTATATTCCTGCGTTTCCTTCGGACAGCTTTATGAAAGTTTTCGGAGAAAAGGCTTCTTTTTTCCATGATTACGATCGCATGATCAGCGGGAAAGCGATCCCGATGGATTATATCCGCACCAATCACGGAAAAGCACTGAATGTCTTTTCCGTTGGATATACGCTTGGATTCCATTCCACTTCTTTCGTATACAGGCATAAAGAACTTGATGTTCACATCATTCGCGGTTTTTTGATCTTGCTTCGCATGATGCTTGGCCGGGAAATGGATATGAAGGTCGAGGCCGACGGGTATTCCGAGCAGCTGAAGGCAGACACCGTCTTTTTCGGAAACGGTTGCTGTCATGCCAGTATGCTGTATTACGAGAAACATCCGTCGCTTGTGGACGGGCGGGGGACGCTCAGCATCCACAGGAAAGCGGGAGTGTTCGATGTGATCCGGCAGTATATTCATCTGCGCAGGAAGAATTATGATCTTCAGAAGGAGGATACGACCTCTTTTCTTTCGTGCGATGTGACGCTTCATTCCGAGGAACCGGTTATGGGATATGTGGATGAGATGCCGGTCTGCACGGATCAGGACTGGGAGATTCATATGGTTCGACAGGGAATGCAGTTTGTGCTTCCCAGGGGGGTGTCCCTATGAATAATTCCGCGAATGCAACCTATTGGAAACGCTTTTTCTATATCATGTACATCCTGTTTATGCTTTTGATGGGTGTACTGGTTTTGCTTTTTTCCAGCGCAGGCCCTGTTTTGATGTGGGTCTTTCTGATCCTGGGGATCCTGACGATCGTGTTTCTGCCGATCGTGGATCACCGGATCACGGGGGGAGACGAGTCTACCCAGATGGTGATGTGCTATACCTGGACGACGATGGCTTTTCTGTTCATGCTTTGCATGGGTGATGCGGAGTATTTTATCTATGCGATGTTTGCAGAGACCATGGTCATGTTTTCCTTTGTCAACATGACTCTGTTCTATGCGCAGATCGAAGGGGTGCTTGTTGGCGCGGCAGCGATCTTCTTTCTGTGGAAATTTGTCGAGCCCTCGCTGGTCAAGGGACCGGGCATGCTTTACGGTTACGGTGTGCTGATCGCGACGCAGATCGTCAACCATGAGAAAACCCGTTTCACCGTCCGTCAGGTGACCATCGGCAAGGAGCAGGAACGCGGCATGAACGATATGCTGAAGGTTGTGGAGGCCAAGCGCCGGGACGCAAAGCTGGCAAACCGCAGCAAGACCGATTTCCTGTCCAACATGTCGCATGAGATCCGCACACCGATCAATTCCATCCTCGGTATGAATGAACTGATCATGCGGGAAAAGCCGGGCAAGCAGATCTCGGAGTACGCGCATAACATCGAACGCTCCGGCCGACTGCTTCTGACGCTGATCGATGATATCCTCGATTTTTCCAAGATCGAGTCCGGCAAAATGGAGCTCGTCCAGACGGATTATTACCTGAATTCGATGCTCAATGACCTGCTGGTGCTGCTGGAGCAGCGGGCCAAATCCAAAGGCCTGAAGCTGATCCTGGAGGTAGATCCCAAGCTGCCGAATCACCTGAGAGGCGATGAGGTGCGCGTCCGTCAGATTCTGACGAATCTGCTGACCAATGCCGTAAAATATACAAAGGAGGGTAGCATCACCTTCCGGGTCAGCGGGCGCAAGGTGAAAAATATCGTCTTCCTGCACTATGAGGTTGAGGACACGGGAATCGGCGTCAGCGAGGAAGATCTGCCGAGACTCTTCGAAACCTTCACCCGGATCTATTCCCGGGAGACGGTCAATACGGAAGGCTCCGGGCTGGGGCTGAGTATTACCAACACGCTTCTGCAGCTGATGGGAAGCCATCTGGAGGTGCGCAGCCAAAAGGGAGTCGGTTCCAATTTCTTCTTCACCCTGAAGCAGGGAGTTGAGGAGAAGGAGCCGATCGGTGAATTCCGCCGGGAGCACTATGTAGAGAAGGCAGGAAACCGGAATCATCCGCTCGTATATGCACCGCGTGCCCGGGTACTCGTGGTCGATGACAATGATATGAACCGCAAGGTCTTCCGAAGTCTGCTGCAGCGCACCGGGATCCAGGTCGATCAGGCGAGCGGCGGACGGGAAGGCGTGGAGATGGCCGAGAAAAATACCTACGACATCATCTTCATGGATCACATGATGCCGGAGGTGAACGGAATCGATGCGTTCCATATGATCCGGGAGGGCGGAGGCCCTTGCAAGGCCACCCCGATCCTTGTGCTGACGGCGAATACGGTGAACGGAGCCAGGGAACACTATCTCGAGGAAGGCTTCGACAGCTTCCTCTCCAAGCCGATCATGCCGGAGCGGCTGGAGATGGCAATCCATGATTTTCTGAAGCCCGAACTGCTGGAGGAGCCGCCGGAGGAGCCGGAGGAAAAAGCGGCTTCGGTCATCCCGAAGAGCGGCAAGGATCTGTCGGATCTTCCGACGGTGGACGGACTGGACTGGAATCTTGCCGGCCTGCATTTTACGAGCCGGGAGATGCTGATGGATGCGCTTCGGGACTTCTACCATATCCTGCCCGGAGAGGCGCAGCGGCTGGAGGAGCTCTACCGGGCGCTGCCGGAGCGCACCGCGGAGTACCGGATTCTGGTGCACAGCATGAAGAGCAGTGCCAATCTGGTCGGCATCGTTCCCCTTGCGGGGACGGCCAAGCTTCTGGAAAATGCCGCGGCGAGCGAAAATGTCCAAATGCTGCAGGATGTGACACCTTCCTTCCTGAAGTGCTGGAGATCCTACGAGGCGCTGCTGTCGGAAGTTTTCCCCGGTGCGGCGAGGGCGGCGGAGACGGCTTTCGATGCGGAAGCCTTCCGGGAGCTTTTTGAGGATCTGCTTCTGGCCTCTGCGGATCTGAACATAGATGTTCTGGACGATCGCATGGAACAGATGGAGAAGATGCAGGTACCCGAGCAGCTGCAGGGCACGGTGCAAAAGCTACGGGGAATGGTGACGGAGCTTGACACCGACGGAATCCAGAGAATGGAGGAGGAGGTTCGTCGGATGATTGTTTCGGTCTGAGGGGACCGTGAGGACAGAGTATCGCATCTGCTTTCGAGTATAAGAGAGGAACGTCCGGCAGAGGCCGGACAGGATGAAAGATGCTTGGAGTAAATGTCAGAGACGAGACGATGGAAGAGATCGTGGCAAGGCTGCTCCCGGAAGGGGGAGAGCCGTATCTGAAGTTGATTACCGCCTTTGTGGAGACATTGGTTCGCTATGTGGACCCCAGGACGGAGGCGGAGAACGGCTTTTTTGTAAAGGAACTTCCCGCCACGGAGTATGTGACGCAGGTGATGGCCTGGGAAGAAGGGCTGGTGACCTGCCTTTCGGAGGGGGACGGGGGGCTGCTGGCTGCCGCCAACAAGTATTCCGGAGATACACAGACCGAACTGTCCGAGGACGCGCTGGATGCGGCCGGTGAGTTGCTGAACTGCGCGAACGGCGTTTTTGTATCCGCACGCAGCCGGCAGGGATCCTATCTGGAACTGCTGCCTCCCGGAACGGAGGAACTCGAGGAACCCGTGAAGCCGGACACGATCTGCCGGATCCCGCTGATCGTGCTCGGGAAGAAGCTCTTTTTGACGGTAGCAGAATTACAATAAGGGGGAGAATCTTATGGGGACAGGAAAAGTATTGATCGTTGATGATTCAAGGACCTCGAGGCGGCTCCTGCGGGAAATGCTGGAGCGCAACGGATTTGAGGTGGTCGGAGAAGCAACCAACGGCGAAGAAGGCTGGCAGATGTACGGTCAGGTCAAGCCGGATCTCGTGACGATGGACATTACGATGCCCAAGATGGACGGGATCGAATCCTTAAGTCTGATTCTGCGCGACGACAGCGAAGCGAAGATCATCATGATCACAGCCGCCGGTCAGCGCGAGAAGATGGTGGAGGCCATCAAGCGCGGCGCATTTGACTTCCTGACGAAGCCGTTCGATGAGGAAAAAGTGATCCAGACGCTGAAGGAAGCACTTGTTTAAATTTCTCCTTGACATTTTTTGCCGGTTGCGTTTATAATAGCCTTTGTTGCGGAAGCCACGAACGTCTTTCGCAACAAAGCTGGATGTGCGCGTAGCTCAGCTGGATAGAGCGTCTGACTACGGATCAGAAGGTCGGGAGTTCGAATCTTCTCGCGCACGTAACGAAGACCATGCGCGAAAGCACATGGTCTTTTCCTTTTTTCGGTGAATGCGGATGGACAATCGCAGGTACTGCCGGAAATGTCTGATGCAGGACATGGGCGGGCAGGAGCAGTTTTTTGCAGATCTGAAATCGTATATCGAAGCGATCGCCCCGGAGGACCGCACCCCGGAAGCTTCTTACGCGGAGCGGCTGCAGCGCTGCAGGGAGTGCGATTATCTCGAGCAGGGCATGTGCAGGGCCTGCGGCTGCTATGTGGAGCTGCGCGCGGCCAAAAAGACACAGCACTGTTCCTACGATCACTGGTAACGGAGAACGAATGAAGACATTTGAACTGATTGCCCCCTGCCATTTCGGCATGGAGGCGGTACTGAAAAAAGAGATCCTCGACCTCGGCTATGACATCACCGAGGTGCAGGACGGGCGCGTCACCTTTTTCGGGGATCCCGAAGCGGTTGCACGCGTGAATGTTTTTTCACGCACGGCGGAGCGGATCCTGATCAAGGTGGGAAGCTTTCACGCAGAGACCTTTGAGGAGCTTTTCCAGGGGACGAAGGCTCTGCCCTGGGAGGAGTATATCCCTTCCGACGGCAAATTCTGGGTCGCGAAGGCGGCCAGTGTGAAGTCGAAGCTCTTCAGCCCCTCGGATATCCAGTCCATCATGAAAAAGGCGATGGTGGAGCATCTGAAGGAGATCTACGGGATCAGCCGGTTTCCGGAGGACGGGGCTTCTTTTCCCCTGCGCGTCTTCCTGTTGAAGGATGAGGTGACGATCGGGCTCGACACGACCGGGGAATCCCTGCATAAGCGTGGCTACCGGAAGCTGACGGCGAAGGCACCGATCGCAGAGAATCTGGCGGCGGGGCTGATCATGCTGACGCCCTGGCACGCGGACCGGATCCTGGTGGATCCTTTCTGCGGGAGCGGCACGATCCCGATCGAGGCGGCCATGATGGCAGCAGGCATCGCACCCGGGATGAACCGCTCGTTTCTGGCGGAGAACTGGCCGCATGTGACGCCGAAGAAGCTCTGGTACGAGTCGATCGAGGAGGCGCAGGATCTGATGGATCTGAGCGTCGAGACCGATATCCAGGGGTATGATCTGGATGAGGAGATGGTCCGTATCTCCAGAGAAAATGCGAAGCTGGCCGGCGTGGAGAAGCTGATCCATTTCCAGAAGCGGGATGTGGCGGAGCTGAGCCATCCGAAAAAATACGGATTCCTGATCACCAATCCGCCCTACGGAGAACGGCTCTCGGACAAGGAGAGCGTGGAAAAGCTGTACCGCGTGCTGGGACAGCGCTACGCGGCGCTCGATGCCTGGAGCATGTATCTGATCACTTCCTACGAGCAGGCGGAAAGTGCGATCGGACGGAAAGCGGACAAAAACCGCAAGATCTACAATGGAATGATGAAGACCTATTTTTACCAGTTCCAGGGCCCCAAGCCCCCGCGCAGGGAGCGCAGGACGCCGGAGCAGACGGAAGGAAAGTAGGGAGACAGTAAGCAGGCGGACGATCGGCAGGAAGAAGTAAGCAGACGGACGGAAAGCAGACAGACGATCGGCGGGAGACAGTAAGCAGGCGGACGGAAAGCGGTGACACCTCGGCAGGAAGGATGCGGCGTGCAGACGGAAGAGCGTAGAAGCTGGGACAATCCTATATGGACCATGATCGCCTGGAGCGTGATTTTTCTGGGGATCGGGGCGCTTTTTCTGATTGCCGCGTCGCGCAAGACCGTGGTGATCGCGGAAGGCGTGGAAGAAGGAAAGCGTCTGGCGGAGCTACAGGTGCGGGAGGAGATTCCTCTGACACTCCTGTCAGATGTGCAGAACGGGAAGCTCTATGTGCCGCTCCCGGCAGGCAGCCGTGCGGACCAGATCTATGTAGAGAACCAATATCTGAAAAGGGAACTGCATGTTCATTTAAGAGGGGTGGATCCGTCGTACTATGCGGTGCATCCGGTCTATGGCGATCTCTCGCACACACAGACGTCCCATGCGTATCGCACGGAGGAGGAGCTGGTGCTGATCCTTCGCATGGATGCGGTGCTGGAATACCGTACGGTCATGAACGGCGGGACACTGGAGATCGAGCAGCAGATTCCGTCGGAGGCTTATCAGCTGCTGGTGGTGCTCGATCCGGAGGAGGAGATCTCTTATCAGGTGGCATCCTACGTGGCGCAGTATCTGAATGGGGATGTGCGGATCTATCTGAACAGCGTGGATGATGATCGTCTGGGTGACGAGGAGATGGAACGCTTTGTCAAGGACAGTGGAGCGGATCTCTATCTGCGGATCGGGACGACACAGTCGGAGGACCCTTCGGAATATGGGATCTCAGCGGAGATCGGCACGCTTTATTTTCTGCCGGAGTACGGCAATGCGCAGCTGGCCGATGCCATTGTGCGAGGGACGGCGATCAGCACCGTCAACCGCGGACGCGGCGTGACGCAGGCGCCGGAGGAGAGCATCCTCTGGAAGATGGAGATCCCTTCCGCAAGAGTTTCGGTCGGATATAGTTCCAATGCGAAGGAGGCGGAGCTTCTGGCAATGGAGGAGTATCGAAAGGAGCTGTCCCAGGGCATTGCTGCGGGGATCGCAGAGGCCGGGACCGCGATGCGGCAGTAAGGATCGCGCAGAAGATGAACCGGACCGCGAGGCGGCAGGTATAATCACGCAGAAGAGGGGCCGGACTGCGAGGCGGCAGGTATAATCACGTTGTGGGCGAAGAAAGCCCCGGCGGAGCAATGAGGAGCAAGTGAAAAAATGGCACAGAGACTGGTTTTTGCTACGGGAAATGCGGGTAAAATGAGAGAAATCCGCGAGATCATGGAAGGGAGCGGGTACGAGATCCTGTCCATGAAGGAAGCGGGTGTGGATCCCGAGATCGTGGAGGATGGAACCACTTTCCGGGAGAATGCGATGATCAAGGCGCGTGCGGTGGCGGCGCTTCTGCCGGACGCGATCGTGCTGGCGGATGATTCCGGGCTGGTGATCGATGCACTGAACGGGGAACCTGGAGTGTATTCGGCGCGTTACCTCGGAACCGACACGCCGTATTCCGTGAAAAATGCGGAGTTGATCCATCGGATGGAGGGCGTGCCGGAGGAAAAGCGCAGCGCCAGATTCGTCTGCGCGATCGCCGCAGTGTTGCCGGACGGAAGAGAGCTGGAGACGGAAGGTCGGATCGAGGGACGGATCGGCTACGAACCGCGTGGAACCTTCGGGTTTGGGTATGATCCCATTTTCTATGTTCCGGAGATCGGTTGTACCACGGGGGAGATCCCGGAGACGGAGAAGAATAAGATCAGCCATCGCGGCAGGGCCCTGGAGCGGATGAAAGAGGAATTGAAGAAACTATGAAGGTTCTGATCGTCAGCGATACGCACGGAATCATAACAAATTATCGCAAGGTGCTGCAGCTTCACAAGCCGGACCTTCTGATCCACTGCGGAGATGTGGACGGGCAGGAGGATCTGATCCTGGAGTGTGCGGACTGTCCGGTCAAGATGGTCTCCGGGAACAATGATTTTTTCTCGGATCTTCCACGAGAACTGGAATTCAACGTTGGACCGCTGAAGGTCTGGGTTTGCCACGGGCATAATTACTATGTCAACATGTCCTCGGAATTCATCCGCGAGGAAGCCTCGGCGAGGGGCATGGACGTGGTCATGTTCGGACACACCCATCGCCCGGAGGTGCGACGCGACGGCGGGCTGACTTCGGTCAACCCGGGATCGCTGTCCTATCCGCGGCAGGAGGGACGCAAGCCCTCCTACGTGATCATGGAGGATGACCGCAAGGGGGACTGGCATTACACCATTGCTTATCTTGACACCTGAGGCGGTGGTTCGATATAATTCAGAATTGTGCGGCAGGCCTTTCGAGCTGCAGAATACGGGGCATGGCTCAGCTTGGTAGAGCGCCTGGTTTGGGACCAGGAGGCCGCAGGTTCGAATCCTGTTGCCCCGACGAAATATAGAGACTCTCTGCGAAGAACCCACTGGTTCGAGCAGTAGAGTCTCTTTTCGTCGGGGCAACAATTGCCCCGATGACTCGCTACCACCCCACCTCTCCACCCCACGAACTAGCCTTGGGTCTATAGCATAAACGTTGAAGCTTCAACACCCCCAGCCAAAATCTGCTTGGGCCAGGAGCAAAGGTTTCAACGCTTGAGCACCCTTTCCTCCCAAACCCACGAACCAGTCTTGGGCCTATAGCATAAACGTTGAAGCTTTAACACCCCAGCCAAAATCTGCTTGGGCCGGGAGCAAAGATTTGCGAGCTGGAACACCCCTTGCCCAAATCCGCTTGGGCCAGGAGCAAAAGTTTCAACGCTTGAGCACCCTTTCCTCCTAAACCCACGAACCAGCCTTGGGCCTATAGCATAAACCTTGAAGCTTCAACACCCCCAGCCCAAATCCGCGTGGGCCTATAGCATAAACATGAAAACAAAAAGAAGTCCCGGACCTCGGTCCGGGACTTCTATGCATTCTTCAGTGAGGCATGCGGGATTCGAACCCGCGACAACTTGATTAAAAGTCAAGTGCTCTACCGGCTGAGCTAATACCCCATGTATGGAACAGGAAACAGGGCTAGCTGGATTCGAACCAGCGAATGCAGCAGTCAAAGTGCTGTGCCTTACCGCTTGGCGATAGCCCTCTGGCGGTGCCCTATGTGAAAAAATGCGTCATAGACGCATTTGGAAGGGTGGGTAGAGGGACTCGAACCCTCGACCTTCAGAACCACAATCTGACGCGCTAACCAACTGTGCTATACCCACCATGATTACGGTTTATGGAAAAAGAAATGTGCCCGAAGGGATTCGAACCCCCGACCCACGGCTTAGAAGGCCGTTGCTCTATCCAGCTGAGCTACGGACACGCAGTCTGCTCGCAAAACCGACAACGAGTATTGTACCCAATTCCCCCCGCGGTGTCAATAAAAAATGGAAAAAAATCAAAAGAAAATAAGGGGACTTCCCATGCGGATAACAGGACTTGAACCTGCACGCCTTGCGGCACAAGAACCTAAATCTTGCATGTCTACCAGTTTCATCATATCCGCGAGCTTTCCTATTATATCCAAGGGGAAAAATTTTGTCAATTTTTAGGAAAACGATTTCCAATATTTCTTGAAAACTGACCGAGGATATTGTAAGATACAAAGATGAAAGGAAGATTTCGATGGTTGACAGCAAAGTAACTGTAAAAATATACATGGGTATCCTGCTGGTGATCCTGGGCATCACGTTTCTTCTGACCATCGGAGGCAGGCTGCGGATTCAGAACGCCACCGATCACGGAACCTATACGGTGCGGACGGATCTGAAAGCAGATCAGGTGGAGAGTACGTCCTATCCGATCGGCATTGCCGATCGATATATTCTGGACTCCGGATGGTCCATGGCAGAGAGCTCCCATCTGGTGTTTTTTACCAAGCATTCCAATGTGCAGGTGTACGCCGATGGGGAATGTCTCTATGAGATGGAACTGGATCCCGCCGGCACGCACGGATACAGCACGGGACATGTATGGAATATGATCTCCCTGCACGGCTATGAAGGAAAGCAGCTGGATATCATTGTCATCCCGTTGTACAGGCAGGTCCTCGGAGATAACATCGTTTTTTATTTCGGAGAAGAATCGGAGATCATCGATGCGATCACCACCGCGGGAGCTCCCTCCATGATTCTCTTTGCCATGATCAGCTTTTTGGGACTGATCTTTCTGATCACCAGTCCGCTTTTTCGCAATCAGAAGCGCAATGTCGCCGTGGCGCTCCGCGGCGTCGTTTCCATGGACCTCGGTACCTGGGGTGTGATGGGGCAGAGTGCGTTCACGA
>JAEEGH010029285.1_pt1 | contig 10777 bp, 7 predicted proteins | sample 9134181 | NCBI WGS metagenome assembly JAEEGH01 (sample SAMN16246544, study PRJNA631951) | gut metagenome | biome: gut microbiome; feature: rumen; material: DP-attached | host: Bos | place: Iran: Karaj | collected 2018-10
CGTGCTGTACGGTATGGTGCATGACGTGAACTTCACCAATGCCGTCATCACAGCGACGACCGGCCAGAGCTGCGGCATCGTCGCCGGCTACTGCGGTACGACGAACCACCATGCGGAGGCGAAGAACGTCCATGTGCAGGGCAAGGTGACCGGCTCGTCCAAGACCGGCGTCGGCGGCATGTTCGGCGTCATCCAGGATGCGGTCGTGAGCATCTGCTCCGCCGACTGCGAGGTCTCCAGCAGCGCCAACTATGTCGGCGGCCTGTTCGGCTATGAGAAAACGCCCGCCGAGGTCCATGACTGCTGGACCTCCGGTTCCGTCGAGGGCCCCCAGCGCGTCGGCGGTATCTGCGGCGGCCTGATCCAGACCGATAACGGCATCTATAACTGCTACAGCCTTTCTTCCGTGACGGCCGGGTTCGCCATCGGCGGAATCGCCGGTCACTGCAACCAGGACCAGAAGGCGGGCACTCCGACCGAATCCAAACCGAACGACACCATCGATAAGTGCATCGCCTGGAACCAGTTCGTACGCGCCCGGACAATGGCGCCCGGCACCAACGACCATTACAGCGTCGGCGCCATCGCCGGCTTCACCTCCTGCCGGAACAACCTGACCGACTGCATGCGCCGCCCCGACCTGGATTTCCAGGATTACACGGACCTCTTCCCGATCCTTGACCAGCCGAACGCCACTTCGACGAGCCCGCTTGGCGTGGGGGTCTTCGAGCCCTACCAGTATCCGTACCACGGCAAGGCCGCCCCGTCCGGCTCCACGCTCTCCGAGGTGGCCAAGTCCCTTGGCTGGTCCGCGGAGATCTGGGATTTCAGCGGCCCGTACCCGGCCCACAAGGGCAGCAACGCCCCGGCCGAGATTCCGGAGGTGACCCCCGGCGGCCAGCTCCCGGACTTCGGTGAAAACGAGTTTTACAAATAATACCCGCACTGCCTTATGAAAACGAGAATATCCATTGCTTTAATGCTGGTTGCGGGTGTCGTCCTTTCCTGCAACAAGGTTTCCCGGACGGATCTTCCGGCTCCGCAGCCGGAGGTGACCATCCGTGCTTCCATTCCCGATGACGCGACCCGCGTTGGCGCCCAGTACGGCTTTTCCTGGAGCTGGGAAGCAACAGACCGTCTGACCGTTATCGGTGAGGAAACGCAAGTATTCAACATCAAGAAGGGGTTCTCCGCCAAGTTTGCGGAATTCACCGGCAGGCCTGTCTCCGGCGAATCCTTCACCATCCTTTATCCCGGCGTTGATGCCAACACGGCTGATTGGAGCAACCAGTCCCAGCAGGGGAACGGCGGGACCGCGCACCTGCGCTATACCTCCGCCCTGGAGGGCGTGGACGCCTATGAATCGTTCACCTTCAGTTCCGCTTGGGCGGCTGACCATGGCGGCTCGATCAAGCAGAGCGGTGTCCTGAAGTTCGTCATCGCCCTCCCGGACGAGGTCTCCGAGGTATCCAGCGTGGCCCTCGTGAGCGAGACCCCGCTCTTCTACAGCGGCAACGGTGAGGCCAAAACGGACAAACTGAACCTCACGCTTTCCGGCGTCACCATCGGCCCGGACCATCTCCTCACGGCGTGGATGACCACTTCCTGGAACGACCTGACCGTCCCGGCGGGCACGCCCGTGAAGGTGGAGGTCAAGGCCGACGGCAAGTTCATCGACCAGCCCCTGAATTTCACGGCGGATGCTGTCCTCAAGGGCGGTACGGTCAATACGCTGACCCTTTCCGATGCCTCCCGCTGGGTTTCCGGCGAGAAGCGCTATGCCTCCGGTACCGGTGTCGCCGGCGATCCCTGGGTGATTACCACGCCCGAGCATATGTCCCATATCTTCGAGGATATGGCCGCCGGCGAGTGCCGCTACTTCCGTCTCGGCGCCGATATCGACATGACCGGCATGGAATGGACGCCGCTCAACACGACCGGCCCGTCGTACGACAAGGGCATCGACTTCGACGGCGACGACCACACGATCTCCAACTTCAACTGCACCACCTGGACCGGATCCTATGCCAGCTTCTTCGGCGTGCTGTATGGCAAGTGCTATGACGTAAAGTTCGTCAATGCCACCGTCAAAACCAGCAATGACGGCAGCGGTATCCTGGGCGGATACGGCGGCGTGAACGACCTCCCTTGCGAGGTGAGCCGTGTACATGTGCAGGGTTCCATCGACGGCAAGGGCAAGATCGGCGGCCTGTTCGGCAACGGCCGTGGGTGCGTCATCACCGCCTGCTCCGCGGATGTGGTCATCAACGGACCCAACGGACAGAAGTGCGGCGGCCTGGTCGGTACCGACGTCGGACGCGCGATCACGATCCGCGACAGCTGGAGCGCCGGTTCCATCGTTTCCACGGCATCCATCTGCGGCGGTATCGTCGGTGAATTGGTCGTGGAGGGTTCTTCCATCTACAACTGCTATTCCACCGCTTCCGTGACCACGCAGTACCTCTTCGGCGGTATCGTCGGCCGGGCCGTTGCCGGGCAGAAGTCTAATGCATCCAACTGCAACAGCTACGATCCCAAGAACCATGTGGAGAAGTGCATCGCCTGGAATACGCTCCTGAAGTCCAATTGCGGGGATGCGAGCGAGCATTACAGCAACGGTGCGGTTGTCGGTGCCACAGCCGTCAAGAACTACCTGGCGGGCTGCATCCGCAAGCCGGACCTGGACTTCCAGGATTGCATCAAGAATGCCGAACTCGGTACGTATGTTCCGTTCGACCAGGAGGATTCGGATCCGGATCATCCGATGGTCGGAGGTGCGGGCACCTATGCCTTCGCCTATCATGGCAAGGCGGCTGCCGCCGGCAAGACCGTCTCGCAGGTCGCGAAGGATCTCGGCTGGTCCGAAACGGTCTGGGATTTGAGCGGTGAATTCCCGAAACTGAAGTAATGATTCTATGAAAAGAAGGTTTATCTTTCTGATTGTTATCTTGTTCCCCCTGTTGCTCTCCGACTGCGGGGGGAACAAGATTACCGTCGAGGTGCCGCCGCCGAAGCCGGTTGAGAAGCCGGATGACACGACCACGCCTGATACCCCCGGCGATGAGAAGCCCGATGAAAAGCCAGACGAGACGCATCCCTGGGATGCCAACCGCGGCAAGGTGGTGACCCCGTCCGGGACGGGATGGACCACCTCCACGGTCGCCGACGGCGTCGTCTATTACGCTTTTTCCGGCAAGGATGCGCTGTCCAATTCGCAGCAGAAGGTGTATGTCGTGGACCTGGACCTTTCGAATCCGAAGTATGCGGTCAAGCTGACCTACTACAATCCTTCCGTCGTCGTCTCGCAGGTCTTCAAGGACCACAACAACGCGGTCGCGGCGATCAACGCGGGCTATGAACTCGCCTCCATCGTCGTCAAGGTGGACGGGAAGGTATGGTCCATGATGCCGAACAATGTCATCGGCACGACGACCGTCCCGCAGTGGAAGGACGAAGGGGCCCTGTACATCGAGGGCGACCGGGATATCACGATCGCCTTTGACGGCAAGGGCAAGACCATCGCCCAGCAGCGTTCCTTCTACAATTCGAGCAAGCACAGGAACATCATCACGAGCGCCCCGATGCTCATCGACGACTTCGAACCGGTGGGCGAGACCTTCGCCGATGCTGGGCTGACCAGTTCCCAGATCAACAAGCTCGACTATGAGGATCCGCTGCGCCACCAGGGCGTCCGGCATCCCCGTACGGTCGTCGCCAAGACCGAGAACAACCACTTCCTGATGATCGCCATCGACGGCCGGCGCACCTCCAGCGCGGGCATGACGGCCAAGGAAGTGACCCAGTTCCTCGTGAAGCACTTCAATCCCCAGTATGCCCTGAACATGGACGGCGGTGGCTCGACCGCCCTCTGTGTCCGCGGCCTGGGCAAGGCGGACACGCACCTGGTGAACGCCCCGACCGATGAAGAAGGCGAGCGAAAGCGCGACACGCACTTCGTGATTGTGGAGAAGTAAGTCCCTTGTGACGCTGACATTGAAAGCGGGACTGATCCTTGTCATACTGGCGTTCCTCGCCTCGGTCTGCTACGTGTCCTGGCACCTGTGGCGGATCACGCCCGGCGGCCTGCCCTTCAGGTTGGCCGCCGTCGGTCTGTTCCTGCTGTGGATGATCCTCGCTTTCGCAGGCATGGGCCTGAGCGAGAGGCTGTCCGTCCGGGCGGCGACCGTCCTCTCGGAGGTCGGTTATCCCTGGATGATTGCCTTCCTGTATCTGCTCGTCATCTTCATCCTTGCGGATGTCCTTACCCTGTGCCGGGTTCTTCCGAAGGGGTGTCTCTCCGAAAGCAGGGCCGGCCTGGCAGGCATCGCCGGCATTGTGGCCGTCGTGATGACCGCCGGCGGAATCCACTACAGGCACAAGTACCGCGAGGAACTGAAGATCCTCACGGACAGGCCGTTGGAAAGACCGCTCACCATCGTACTCGCCAGCGACCTCCATCTGGGATACGGCAACCGGCGCGGGGAGTTGTCCCGCTGGGTGGACCTGATCAATGCGGAAAATCCGGACCTCGTCCTCTTCTGCGGCGACGTGGTCGACCTTCATCTCCGCCCTGTCCTGGAAGGAGGCTTTGCCGATGAATTCCACCGCCTGTCAGCGCCGGCCTTCGCCGTCCTGGGCAATCATGAGTACTATGGCGACGTGGATGGGGCGGAGGCATTTTTCGAAGCCGCGGGAATCCGCCTGCTGAAAGACGCATCGGCCGACTTCGCCGGCATCCGTGTCATCGGCCGGAACGACAGGAGCTATCCCTGCCGTCCCGCCCTGTGGGAAATCACCGATACCACGGAACGGTTTACCCTCCTCCTCGACCATCAGCCCTCCCACCTGGAGGAGGCTGAAGAGGCGGGGATCGACTTCCAGTTCAGCGGCCACACCCACCACGGGCAGGTCTGGCCCCTCTCATGGATTACGGATGCCCTGTACGAGAAGGCATGGGGGCATCACATGCGTGGAAAGACCCGGTACTACGTGAGCTCCGGGCTGGGCATCTGGGGCCCGAAAATCCGCGTCGGAACGCGCTCGGAGTACTTGGTGTTGCACATTGTAAACGAGTAGGTCCGGTACGCCGCGGATGATGATGTGCGGCTGCCGGGCTGTCCGATATTTGTTCAGCCAAACACGAAATCGTGCGCTGAGGTGTCAAAACGTGCCGCACCCGCCTTCAGGAAAGGTAGGTGCGACACGGAAACGGGCATGCAGACGTGTAAACGTGTTTGTCCGCAGCGTCGGAGCGACGATCGCGCGCCTAGAACCAGTAGGTAAGACCGATCTCGTAGAGAAGGTCCATGAACATCTGGCTGGAGCTGGTGACTTTCAGGGTCTCGGCGTCCTTGCGCTCTTCCGTGAAGAAGGAGGGGCCGCCGCCGATGCCGCCCCAGATGGAGAAGCGGCCGAGGTCGACGCCGGCGATGCCGAGGCCGAAGAGGTCGAACTGCGTCGCGTTGCAGTAGAACTGTCCGGTCTCGATGCCCGTCTGGATGTGGCTCGGAATCAGGTAGCGGAGCTTGATCCGGGCGGCGAGAAAGGGGCTGACCGTGGTCTTGAGGAAGGAGTATTTCGCTTCGCCATAACCGGTGACGAAGAAGTTGTTGCCGACGTTCGGGCGCTGGTTCCATTCGCCGCCGAGGCCGGCGGACAGGCTGAAACCGTTGCCGAATACATGGCCCGCACCGGCGGACAGGCCGGCGCCGAAACCGCGGTCGCCTTCGGCTGAAAGCTGGAAATAGGTCCCCTTGAGCCGGGATATGTTGCTTTGGGCCGCCGCCGTGCCCGCCGTGAAGGCGAGAAGGGCGAGAAGGATCAGGATCTTTTTCATAATCAAAGTGTTCTTCCAAGTTTTTCTGCGATGTAACCCATCCGGGCCGCAAACTCGCGCCGTCCGATGAGGGAGATGATGTCGGCGATGCCGAGGCCGCTGGAGGCGCCCGCAAGGGCGAGCCGGAGGCAGTTCATCGTCTTGCCCATCGGATATTCGCGCATCTTGATGTACTCCTCGAGGGCCGTTTCGAGCGCCGGTTTGGCCAGCGGCCCGTAATAGGGATCGAGGTCGTCGAAGCCGAAGTTGACCCCGCTGATGTACTGGGTCACTTCGAAGGCGCAGGTGTAGTTCTCCATTTTCCAGAACTTGTCCACGTCCTTGGCGAGGAACGGCGCGGTGGCCGCATCGTCATAGACCTTGGCGCGCGGGTCCGGTGCCCGGCGGGGATCCGCCGGCTTCTCGGCGACCGCCGCGCCGGCCTTCACGCCGAAGGCCTCGAATTCGGACGGGGCGATGAACAGGTAGGAGGCGATGGTCCAGAAATCGGAGACGAAGGTGGCGCGTTCCCGGATCAGTTCGACGACCCGGCCGACATATTCCTTCGTGAAGATATGGTTCTGGAAATCATGGCCGGCAGGGGAGAGCTCCGCACCGGCGACGAGGGCGCAGGCGGGGCATTCCACGACCTTCACCCCGTGGGATTCCAGGACCGGAACGAACAGGTCCACAAGCTCTTCCGTCGGTTTCATCCGCAGGTACTCCTTGTTGTACCATTTCGCCTTGTCCGCATTGAAGCGGGCCCCGGAGCGGATGACGCGCTCCAGCGAGAAGGCCTCCACGAGTTCGTCGAGGGAGAAGAGTTCGCGGTCGTCGCCCGGGTTCCAGCCGAGGAAGGCGAGCATGTTGACGAAGGCCTCCGGGAAATAGCCGTCCTCGCGGTAGCCGCGGGAGACTTCGCCCTCGGCGTTCACCCAGCGCAGCGGGAAGACCGGAAATCCGAGCCGGTCGCCGTCCCGTTTGGAGAGCTTGCCCTTCCCGTCCGGCTTGAGGAGCAGGGACAGGTGGGCGAAGCGGGGCTGGGTCTCCGTCCAGCCGAACGCCCGGTAAAGCAGGTAGTGCAGCGGCAGGGACGGGAGCCATTCTTCGCCGCGGATGACCTCGGTGATTTCCATGAGGTGGTCATCGACGATATTGGCCAGGTGGTAGGTCGGCAGTTCGTCCGCCCGCTTCCAGAGCACCTTGTCGTCGAGCGTGTCGGTATTCACTTCGATGTGTCCGCGGATGAGGTCGTCCATTGCGACGACGGTATTCTCCGGCATCCTGAAGCGGACGGTCCAGTCCGTCGTTTCCGCGAGGAGGCGTTCCACCTCTTCCGCCGGAAGGGTCAGCGAGTTGCGGAGCGATTTCCGCGTCGTCTGGTTGTAGATGAAGGTCTGGCCGGCCGCTTCGGCTTCGGCGCGTTTCGCGTCCAGTTCAGCCGCGGTGTCGAAGGCGTAGTAGGCCCATCCGGCGGCGACGAGCTGCTCGGCATACTGCCGGTAGATCGGACGCCGCTGGGACTGGCGGTACGGAGCATGGGGATGGCGCACGGAAGGCGTTTCCACGACCTTCCCGTCGGCATCGACTCCCTCGTCGGGCACGATGCCGCACCAGTTCAGCGCTTCGATGATATATTGCTCCGCGCCGGGCACGAAGCGGTGGGAGTCGGTGTCCTCGATGCGGAGGATGAAGTCACCGCCGCGCTGCTTGGCGTAGAGGTAGTTGTACAATGCCGTCCGGACGCCGCCCATGTGCAGGGGACCGGTCGGGGACGGGGCGAAACGTACGCGAGTCTTTCTTTCCATAACCTAGGATTGTCTTCTGATGGCCGGCACATTCCGCAGGAGGGAAAGGTCTTCCCCCTTCCGTACGTAGAGGCACGGCGCCGTGTCATAATTGAATTTGCAGGTATTTGCGGTCGTGTTGAAATCGATCTTGGTGATGGGGATTTCCGGCAGTTCCACCTCGCCTTTCTCCGCCGTGGAGCGGGTCCAGGTGAAGCCCGGGTCGATGACGATGATGTTGCCGAGGTTCACGTCCGTGATGTTCCCGAGCGTGCCCATGTCGAAGCCCGTCGCGATGGCGGTGATCCGGACGCGGTCCCCGAATTCGGGATCATCTTCGTAAATGATGCCGCGCTTGAACTTGTTGGCGTTGCCGGTGTATTCGCCGATGAGCTTGTTGATCTTCTCCATGTCGCTCATTTTCACGCCCTTGTCGTTCCTTCCGACGGTGATGTTGATCAGGACGTTCTTGGCCGTCTTCAGGTCGAAGTCGTTCAGGAGCGGGGATTCGAGGGCGCCCTTGACGGCATCTTCGAGCCGGTGCTCGCCCCGGCCTTCACCGGTGCCCATCAGGGCCATGCCGCTTCCGCGCATCATGTTCGTGACATCCTTGAAGTCCACGTTGATGAAGCCCGGCTTGGAGATGATCTCGATGATGCCGCGGACGGCGGTGGCGAGCACCTCGTCCGCCTTCGGGAAGGCGTCCTGGACGAGTTCGTCGCCGAAGAATTCATACAGCTTCTCGTTGTTGATGATCAGCAGGCTGTCCACGGTCTGCTCCAGTTCGCGGATGCCGTCGACGGCCTTCGACTGGGACTCGTTGCCCTCGTTCGCGAAGGGGATCGTCACGACGGCGACGGTCAGGATGCCGCGGTCCTTCGCCATCTTGGCGATGACCGGCGAGGCGCCTGTCCCCGTACCGCCGCCCAGACCGGCGGTGATGAAGAGCATCTTCGTCCCGCTGTCCAGCGCGATCCGGGCGATGGCGTCCTGCGACTCGAGCGCGGCGTTCCGGCCGCCGATCGGGTCCGTGCCGGCGCCGAGCCCTTCCCCGAGCTGGATCTTCGTGGGGACATTGCTCTTCTGGAGGGCCTGCGAGTCGGTATTGCAGACGATGAAGCTGCAGCCTTCGATCTGCTGGTTGTACATGTATGTGACGGCATTGCAGCCGCCTCCGCCCACGCCGATGACCTTGATGAGCGCGTTTTCCGGGTTCCAGTCGTCCGGGAGGACGAAATCTTTCTCGATGGCCATATTCTTAAATATTGTCGTCCGTTATCTGTCCATACAGTCCGTCGGCCGCCTTGACGACCTTGTTCCACAGCATTTTGAAGCCGTTCTTTTCCGTGCGGACCTTCTTTTTCCGTTTCGGCGGTTCCACGGTCTCCCAGGCGTCGTCCCCGAGGAGCTGGCCGGTCGAGCCGTGGCGGAACTCTTCCTCGCTCATCTGGGCCGGCTCTTCGGCAGCGGGTGCTTCGGCCGGTTCCTCTTCGAGAACCTCCTGATACAGGGGCTCTTCCTCCTTCGGTTCATCGTACTGCGGCACCGGCGCTTCGAGGCATTCCGGCAGCCGGTCGTTCTTTGCCGCAAGGAGCATGCCGATGGCCGCCGTGGCGGACGGGTCGTAGACGCCCGTGCAGCCGGCGGCGGAGAAGAGGTGCTTCGGATAGCCGATCCGGACGTTGTAGCCGCTCATGTCCTTCAGCAGGAGCTTGACGTTGGCGAGGTTGGCCCCGCCGCCGGTCAGGACGATGCCGCTCCGGAGGATGCCGGCCAGCCCGCTCTCCTGGATGGAGTAGAGGATGGCGTCGAAGATCTCGCGGACGCGGGCGTCGATGATCCGGGAGATGAATTTGACGGCCACTTCCTTGTACGGCTGGTCCTCATACCGGATCTGGATGCGCTTCTCGCTGAGGGAGGCCAGTTTCTCCGGCATGCAGGCGCCGTAGGCCTTCTTGATGTTCTCGGCCAAGGCGAAGGAGAAGTTGCATTCCGACTTTATATCATTCGTGATGCTGTTGCCGCCGAAAGGAACTGCGGCATAGTATCTCATGATCTTGCCCTTGAATATAGTGACCGAACTTACTCCGGCTCCGATGTCGATCAGAGCGACACCGTTTTCCATCTGCTCTTCCTTGAGCACCGCCCTGGCCGTGATTCCTGGGGTGAAATATTTCTTGGCGATGGCTATCCCCATGCCGTTGAAGACATTGTCGATGTTGACGGAATGCTTCCTGCTGCCGATGAAAACCTTGAAATTACCTTCAAGTTTCTCTGCGGTCATTCCGACTATGTCATTTTCCAGCTCACCCAGGCTGTCTTCCGTGGAGAAGGACTGGGCTACTGCTCCGTAGATGACCTCGGTTTTGGGATCGCCCAGGGGATATTCCTCCAGGGCCATTGACTTAAGGGTCTTGACCTCTCCTTCGCTGATCTGGGAGTCCGGATCGGTCCTGACCATGCTGGCCGAGGCGGTTTCCTGGCGTACGAAGTAGCGCGGCAGTCCGACGATGACCTGCTGGATCTTTATCTTCAGCTCCTGCTGCGCCTGGGTGATCGCCATGCGGAGTCCGTCCTCCACCTTCCTGGGGTTATAGACGTAGCTGTAGCGGATGCCTTGGGACGGCGATTCCTTGTAGTAGATCACCTGGACATCCTGGTCCTGGATCCTGGCCACGCAGACCGCCGTTTTTGACGTGCCCAGGTCGACTGATGCTATGTACCTTTCTTCCATATCTTATATATTCTTATTTCCTGCAGACTATCTGGCCCTTGAATTTCACGTTCACAGAGGAATAGTAGCCTTCCCCCTTTTCAGGGACTATGGTAGTGTAGTATTTTCCGATCCTTGAGAACTTGTCCTCGATGTCCACCGGCTGCCCGAAGATGAACGTCTCCTTTCCGTGCCTGGGCACCATCACAAGGTCTCCGTTGCTCCTTACCGAAATCTGGCTTATGTTGTCGGACCAGGTCCTGGATCCCTGTATGTAGCCAACCAATTCGATGACCTTCGAAAGCCAGTCCTTCTCTGCCTCTGTTTTCGGCTCACCTTTGTAACCGCTTTCAAATGAAATGGGGATTTCTCCGTCAATGATAGGGACCCTTGAAGTGTAGTTGTCCTGAAGAGGGAAGATGAACCCCTGCGAGTCAGCGTAGAATCCAGCCATTCCTGTCT
>JAEEGH010029286.1_pt1 | contig 10777 bp, 8 predicted proteins | sample 9134181 | NCBI WGS metagenome assembly JAEEGH01 (sample SAMN16246544, study PRJNA631951) | gut metagenome | biome: gut microbiome; feature: rumen; material: DP-attached | host: Bos | place: Iran: Karaj | collected 2018-10
AACCGTATTGGCGAAGACGAAAACCTGCACGGAGGACAAAAGCTTACACCTATCGACCTGCCCGTCATCCCCGAAAGCATCGCCCCCACCCGCATCAAGTTTGCCATCGGAATGGGGTTTGCGAATTCTTGGCAGTAGCCAAGAATTTGTAGCCGCAGATGCGGTTGCCAATAGTTGAAAATAGCCAACCACAAGGAGGTTCACATGTCACGTTTTATGTCGCCGCTGCGACCGCGCTACATGCGGACTCCCTCTGAAGTGTCCTACAAAGATTCCGAAAAGGAACCGGGTGAAACCGTAAACAGACCGGGAATGCACCCGCCCGAAAGCATCCAGCCAAGCTCCGGAACCGAAAACGCGGCAACAGACGACGCCGAAGAGCTACAGTACCCTGAAACCGTCTGCATTTCCGAGGGGACGTTCCGGCAGATTCGCGACGACAGCCTGGTGCTACTTTCGCAGGGAATTTCGCATAGGCTTTTCCGCACCCTCGAAGGGCCTTTTCAGATTTTCATTCTGCCCGAACACGAAGACCGCGCACGTGTGCAGCTCGCCCTTTACCGAAAGGAAAATCCGCCCAAGGAAGAGAATCCGCCGATTCCGCTCAGCTTCAGCCTGCAGCCCCTATGGGTTCTGCTTGCGCCCGTGATTTTCACGCTGATTGATTTCTCGGACAAAATCAGCCTGCACTCCCGTGGAATCTCCGACGCCGGCAAGGTCCTTAAAGGAGAATGGTGGCGTTCACTCACGGCACAGACCTTGCACGGCGACACTCGGCACCTCGCCTCGAACCTGCTCTGCGGATACATCGTCATGAACATGATTACGTTCCGCATTCCACTTTTGCGACTGGCCCCCTTTATCGCCATCGCGGCAGCCATCGCCAACATTTGCGTTTCGCTCACGGTGCAGACGGACTTCCGTTCGCTTGGTTTTTCGACTTTCGTATTCGCCGCCATCGGATGCCTTGCAGTCATTGAATTTAGGCTGATGCCCAAGGAAACGCACGGACTGCTCCGCAGATTCGCGCCGCTCTTTGGAGCAACCTCGCTCGCCGTGTTTCTTGGACTCGGTGAAAACGCGGATATTCTCGGACACGCTTACGGCTTTGTCGCGGGGCTTTTCTGCGGGTTTATCCCGAGCAAGAAAAGCCTACGCTGGGGAACGCCACTTGCCGCAACCGATGGAATCGGCCTAGTGTTCTACTATGCGCTATACATGATTAGTTGGAAATTAGCTTTATAGGAGATTCCCACCCTGGTGGCCATGCGCACTAAAGAGCAAAGCTCTAAGTGCTGTCCGCCCGACTTGATCGGGAATGACACAATGGGCTAAGCGCCTCCACAAGGTGAAAAAAAAGAACGGCCACCTTTCGATGACCGTCCGTACTCTTTGTCCAAATTTCAAATGTTAGTTTAAATCTAACAAATTGCATCGAACAAAGTATTACAAAATTATTATTTTATCAGTAAAAATAAACATACAAAGTATCGAAAGAAAGAGAAGGGGCGCCGATAACGCAGTCCGCAAAAAAATCCAGAGCGACCCTCATTTACCGAAGCAAGCAGATACAAAAAAACAGGCGGCTCTCTAGAGTCGCCTTTCGTCTTTCACGGAAGTACGTCAAAAATTAAACCGAGGTTTCCCGCATCCCTTGATGCGGGATTCCGCGATTAAAGAGCGAGGAACTTCTTAGCCTTGTCGGCGTAGTTCTGGTTATCGCCGTAGACTTCGAGAATGCGTTCGGCAGTCTTCTTAGCCTTGTCGGCAGCACCGAGCTGATCATAGACGAGCGTGAGCTTCCACATGGCGTCGGCCACCATCGGGACTTCGTCTACCGGTTCATCCTTCTGGAAACGGTCTTCCTTGTCGCCAGTGCGCTTGGCAAATTCGCCGACGTACTTTTCCAGGAGACCGGCAGCGGCGGAGTAGTCGCCCTTTTCGATTTTCACGGCAGCGAGACCATGCATAGCGGCTGAACGAACCAACGCCACGGAGCCCGCATTGTCAAGGCTCTTCTGGAAGAAAAGCGCTGCGGCATCGAAGTCACCGGCCTGGTACTTGATGTTGCCCACATAAAGGGCGGCCTTTGCAAGAGCCGTTCCGCTCAGCTTGCCGGAATTGATCTTGGATTCGAATTCCACAAGGGCGGAATCCTTCTGGTCGGCATAAAGGAGAGTCATGCCGGGGCCCAGGAGTTCGGCCTGTTCAGCGGCGGCAGCCTTACGGTAGTCGCGGAACTGCACCACGCCCACCACAATGACCATCACCACCACGAGGGCAGCCACGACCTTGGAGCCATGTGCGACAAAAAATTCCTTGATTTCAGAATTGTTGGTATTCGATTCGTTAGCCATTTTTAGCGTCCATGTTAAATTTTTGTGTTCCAATCATAGAAAAATTTTATTGTATTGTCAGCAGACCTTGACAAAACAGCCCTGATTTACTAATTTTGGCCTACCATGCCACTCTAGCTCAGCTGGTAGAGCAGCTGATTCGTAATCAGCAGGTCGGCAGTTCAAATCTGCTGGGTGGCTCGAAAAAGTCCCGTTCCGATAAGGAATGGGATTTTTTATAATGTCGGCGAGACATTTTTCACATTGTTGATATTTCAGTTGAAGCACCGCACTATGCTTATGCAAGGCAGCAACGTTGACCCAAATGACGAAACGAACGTCATCCGAAAAAGACTTGGCCTAGCCCCATTTGAAGGACCGTATATCGGTTGATTCTTCCATTCTAAAACGTGGTATCGCAAAAGGCTCCGCAGTTGCGGAGCCTTAAAAATACAACACCATACAATAAGGGTTACCTAGGCAGGGAGTCCCAGGTAACCCCTTGTGTTGTGGTAGGTACGCACTCGCGTACCCGTTGTGTGTGTGTTATTCTTGTAGAAATCCGGCAAAACCTACCGGGGCATTCACCCCGTAGTCAGTCCTGCCGATTCATTCAGCAAGCTTTCATTAGAAGTTGTTCATATTGGCGTTGCGGAGGTAAGCGGGCATACGGTAGTCCACCGCGCTTTCCTGCACCGATTCAGCAGCTTCGGAACGCGTTGCAGTTGCAACGGCCGGTTCCATCATGGTAGCGGCCTTGTTCTGGCGAAGGAACGCCGGAACGTCACGTTCGTTCTGTGCTGCATAGGCCGGAGCCTCGTTTGCACTGAAGCAGTTCGATTCCACGCCACCGCGGCCACCGTTCATACGGTCTTCGTCGGCAACGGCAGAAAATTCAGCCGTATCGGAACCCTGGGACACCACTTCTTCTTCGGCTGTAGTCTTGGCGTCAAACGTCGGAGAAGAGAATGCCGGGGAGCCAAGCATGGCAGACTGCAAAGAGGCCATCACCTGAGTTTCCGTGACAGAAGGAATCGAGGCGGTCGCATCGTCGTGAATCTTGCCGAAATCAAAGACGTTGAAACCGGTCGGACGCGGAGTCGCCTTCTGCACCGTCGGGATTTCGGACGTGGCAACAGGAGCAGCCTGAGCCGGGGCTACGGGAGCCTGGCCAAGCGTACCCATCGTCATCGTCGGACGCGGAATAAAATCCTGCGGCAGGGGCTTTACGGCAGTATTTGCAAAAGTATGCTGCTGAGCGGCCTTTGCCGTACCACCGCAACCCGTTGCGATAATGGTGATGCAGACCTTGTCGCCGAGTGCCGGATCGGTAATGTCGCCGATGATAATGTTCGGGTTGCCTTCTTCGCCGACCTTTTCGTAGATGTGGTCCATGGCGTCGCTATGTTCGAGCAAGGAGTAGTTTTCGCCGTGGGCAACGTTCACGAGCACGCCGGAAGCGCCTTCGATGTTGATATCTTCGAGAAGCGGAGAAGCAAGAGCCATGTCGGCCGCCATGATGCCGCGGTTTTCGCCCTGAGCGTAACCGGTACCCATGAGAGCGGAACCGCCCTTGAGCATCACCTTGCGGATATCGGCAAAGTCCACGTGCACAAGGCCATGGTGGAACATGATGCCGCAAATGCTCTGGACGGCGTTACCGAGAATTTCGTCGGCCATCTTGAAAGCTTCGTCCATGGTCGCCTTCTGATTCGAGGCCTGGAGAAGCGTGAGGAGTTTCTTGTTTTCAACGACAATAATCGTATCGACCGATTCGCGAAGAGCGGTAATACCCCTCTGGGCAATCGAAGAACGTGCGTTACCTTCGAAGCGGAACGGCTTGGTGACCACGGCAACCGTGAGAATTCCCAGTTCGCGGGCAATGTTTGCCACCACCGGGGCAGCACCCGTACCCGTACCACCGCCCATACCGGCAGTCACGAACACCATGTCAGCACCCTTCATGGCTTCCTTGATTTCGTCGATATTTTCTTCGGCTGCCTTGCGACCGACTTCAGGATCCATACCGGCACCCAGGTTGCGGGTCGTCTTTTCGCCGATCAGAATCTTGTGGTCGGCAAGGCTCAAGTCGAGCGCCATGGCATCGGTATTGATGTGGTAGTATTCCACACCTTCGATGTTCATACGCTTCATGCGGTTCACGGTATTGCCGCCGGCACCGCCGACGCCGAACACCTTGACCTTGGCGTTGTTGAAGGATGGTTCCTCGCCCATAACGCGAGACTTGATCTCGAAGTTGAAGTTTTCAGTTTCACTCATGTGTTTATCTCCCTGATGTTGAGTGTTGGTTTTTGTTACAAATAGGTTTTGATGATTTCGATGACGCGCTGGAGTCCCTTCTTGACAGAGACCGCAATCTGCGCACCCGTTTCGCTCTTTTTCTTTTCGCGTTGCTGCTTATTGGCATAGTAAAGGAGACCAATACCCGTCGCATAAGACGGATTCTGGTAGGCTTCCTGAATGCCGCTCATTCCCTTCGGGCGACCGATACGAACCGGCTTACCAAAGGCACGGCAAGCGATATCCTCGATTCCTTCCAGGGCGCAGCATCCGCCCGTAAGCACGATACCACCGTTGATGATTCCATCCAGCTGGTTTTTCTTGAGCTTTTCTGCTATCATCTGGAAAATTTCTTCGACACGTGCCGTAATGACCCTTGCCAAGAGCGTTCTCGAGCAACGAACATCGCCACGGTTTCCCACGGCGGGCACCGGGAACGTTTCGTCTTCGATCAAGTTGCTAATGACGCACGTTCCATATTTTTTCTTGATTTCTTCGGCCTTCGAAAGCGAAATCGGCACGTTGAGGCAGCGGCTGATATCGCTCGTAATGTCGTTTCCGGCGTAATCAATGGATGTCGTAAAGCGGACAGAATCGTTTACGAATACCGCCACATCGGCAGTACCCGCACCGATATCCACAAGGGCAACGCCCAATTCGCGTTCGTCTTCGGTCAGCACCGAATAGGCGGCGGCCAAAGGTTCCAGCACAAAGCCCGCGACATTCAAGCCCGCACGGTTTATGCACTTCGCCAAATTCTGCATTGCATTCTGGCGAGCCGTCACCACCTGGACTTCAACCCCCAAGCGGCGGCCCGAGCGGCCCTTCGGATTGCGGATGTGTTCTTCGTCGTCCAGGGAATACTCGCCCGGAAACACGTGAATGATTTCACCTGCAGAAGGGGGCACCGTACTCGCCTGCTTCTTTACGTTTTCGATATCCTCTTCGCTCACTTCGCCAGTAGGAAGCGTCACGATGCCCTGGAAACTGAACGAACGGACATGCTTGCCGGCAATGCCCACATAGACATCGCGAACGTCGACACGGGTAGAGCTCTCGATGACCTGGACTGCCTGCTGGAGCGTTTCCACTACGGAGTCATACTCGTCGGCATTCTTGAGCGGAAAGTCTCCGCATTCCACGACACGGACATTTTCGCCTTCCGAAATGCCCACAAAAAGGTTCATCTTCGAAGCCCCTATGTCAAGGCCAAAGATGTATTCCTCTTTTTTCTTATCTTGTCTATCATCCATTGACACACCTCTTGTCATAATTCCTTACATAGGCAAAGCCAAAAAATCTCATATCCACCTCACCGGCACATCTTAAATCTTTCGGGAATCCTCTTTCGACGGATTCATACAACGTAAACATATCCTTGTTCCATTTATCCGCAGGAAAAAGCGTCGAAAAACCGACATCCCTGAAAAACACGCGGATTCCACGGTTTTCCTCGGACCACGTGAGCTGCGACACCCTTTCGTACAGTTCGGGACTTTCCTTTCGCATCGAAAGCAGAAACTGCGTCATCATCTTGACCTTGTCGAGAGCGTCCACTTCCAAAACAGGGAACCGCATCGCAGTCGCCACCGAATACGGGAGCGGAAGTCCCTTTTCGGAATAGATCGTCGCCTTTCCGCCTTCGAGTACCGTAAGCACCGGAGAGGCTTCCTGCAGCTTGATGTACAGCGACGACGGGAACTTCTTTTCGACTTTCGCCGAAAGAATCAGCGGAAGCTGCATCAGGTTTTTCTCCACCGAATCCGCATGGAGTTCCGACATCAACATTCCCGTTTCAATCTGGGCATTCTGCATCACGTCTTCCCAGGAAAGCATACGGTTGCCGTCGATTTCCACATACTGCAGGTGGCGAAGTTCCAGCGGGTTGAACTTCTGCAGGTAAAAGCGGTTGTGAACAGCAAGAGTCGCAAGGACCGCAACGACAATGCACAGGATCCAGCCACGACGCTTGAACCAGTGCCACACGCGACCAAACCCGCGCTTCACCTTGCGAGCACGTTCCTGCTTACGCAGGCGTTCGTTGGTGCCTATGCGGCGGCCAAGCAATGTGGTCTTACGTTCTTTCAACACTTACTCCTACAGGCATTCCTTGAGAATTCTTTCGCCAAGTTTCCAGATGTTACCGGCACCCATCAGCACCACCACATCACCCGGCTTGAGTTCTTCTTTCAGAATCGGAAGCAGATTCAGCTGGTCGCCCACGAAACGCGCATCGCGGTGTCCACGGTCAGAAGCGCTGTTCGACACGAGCGAACCCGTCACGCCTTCAATCGGCTTTTCGCGGGACGCATAGATGTCGGTCACCAGGAGCACGTCGCAGTTCGCAAACGCGCCACCGAAGGCATCGTGCTGGTCGCGGGTACGTGTAAACAGGTGCGGCTGGAAAGCAACGATAATGCGGCGGTCGGGGAAAGCATCGCGGAAACCGAGCAGGGTCGCTGTCGCTTCGGTCGGGTGGTGCGCATAGTCGTCGAACACCAGGACATCGTTCTTTTCGCCAATGAATTCAAAGCGACGCTTGACGCCTTCGAATTCGGCACAGGCCTTGCGTGCGATGTCGGCAGAAATACCCTCTTCAATGGCGAGCGCTACGGCGGCGGTCGCATTCAGCACGTTATGGCGGCCCGGAATCTGGAGCTTAAATTCGCCAAGGCTTGCACCGTCGTTCAAGATCTCGAATACAGGGTAACCCTTTTCAAAGCGCAGGTTGTCCACGCGGTACTTCGCCTGACGCGAAAAACCGTAGGTAATCACGGGCTTCTTGAGGCGCGCCAGAATCTGCTGCACGTTCGGGTCGTCAAGGCAGACAATCACCTGTCCGTAGAACGGAATCTTGTTTGCAAACTGTACAAACGCGTCCTTGATATCCTCGATGTTTTCGTAGGTATCCAGGTGATCCGCGTCAATGTTCGTGATGATCGCAGAAGAAGGCATCATCGAAAGGAAGCTGCGGTCGAATTCGTCACTTTCGGCAATCAGATAATCGCCCTTGCCGACTTTTGCGCCAGAGCCCTTACCCTTCACGATTCCGCCCACGATAATGGTCGGATCAAGGCCAGCCTCTTCCCAGATTTGGCCCACGATAGAGGTGGTCGTCGTCTTTCCGTGCGTTCCCGCAATCGAAAGCGTGTACTTCATGCGCATCAGCTCACCGAGCATTTCGGCACGGCGAATCACCGGAATACGGCGGTTGCGAGCCTCGACCAGTTCGGGGTTGTCATGCGGAACAGCAGATGAATAAACCACGAGGTCGGTATCGGCCACGTTAGAGGCGTCATGCTTCGAAAAGACGCGGATTCCAAGTCCCTTCAGGTAATCGATGACGGCGCTTTCGCCCATATCGGAACCGCTCACCACGAATCCGTTTTCGTGGAGCACCTCGGCAATACCGGACATTCCCGCTCCGCCGATTCCGACAAAGTGGAGTCTACGAACACGCTTACAATCATTAATCTGCATTCAAACAATTCTCCTTTTCAAGGATGACGCGGGCGATCTTATCGGCCGCATCGGGCATACCGAGTTTCTTTGCGGCAGAAGCCATAGAAGAGAGGCGATTTTCGTCACCCAACAGCGATTCCACCTTTTCCCACAAGTGATTTTCGTCGGAATCCAGTTCCACCAGGGCGGCCCCCGCCTTTTCCACCACGCGGGCATTGTGTTCCTGGTGGTTTGCAGTCGCATGCGGGAACGGGAGCAAAATCGAGGGTTTGCCGAACGCAAGGATTTCTGCCAGGGCAGATGCGCCCGCACGGCTGATAATCAGGTCGGCATGCTTCATGTAGGCATAAATGTTATCCAGGAATCCGCGAATCGCCACATTCGAAACTTCACCGACGCGCGAACTGATGGAATCCACGTTCTTCACGCCCACCTGCCACACAACCGAGACATCGTTACGGGCGGCAATGGTCTTGATGCTTTCTTCAATCTTGTTATTGATTCCGACAGCACCCTGTGAACCGCCCACGATAAACACGGACTTCTTGCCTTCTGCAAACTCAGCAGGACGAGGCAGAGAATCTTCTGACGGCAGTTCGCGAACCGGATTGCCAAAAATCATGCAACGGCCTTCGGGGAAAAACTTTGCCGCATCTTCGGAGGTCACAAAAACAGTCTTCGCGTAACGGGAACCCACCTTGTTTGCAACGCCTGCCACAGCATTCTGTTCCTGCAAGTAGACAGGAATGCCCGCCGTACCGGCGGCAATCACGATCGGAAGCGACACGTAGCCGCCCGTTGCCACCACGACATCGGGCTTTACGCGCCTAATAACGCTTTTGGCACGAACAAGAGCCTTCGACAGGTTAAAGGGCAGCGCGAGGTTCTTCAAAAACGGGCCACGATGCAGAGGAACGGCCGAAATATATTCATAGGGCCAGTTTTGCGCCACCAGGCGTTCTTCCATCGAATCCTTACGACCGGCAAAAGTAATGTCAGTCACACCCATTTTCTTAAGACTATCCGCAATGGCTACAGCCGGGAAAATATGGCCACCGGTTCCACCGCATACGAAAAGGAACTTTTTCATACGCCACTCCTTGTAAAGTCAAAGTTTCTAAAGACGCTGCTCGAAAGTGAATTACCACTCATGTAGGGTTCCTTGATCCTACGTCCAGAGGTCGGCCTGGAAATGTTCAAAAGGATTCCAATCACCACGCAGCTATAAATCAGGTTCGTTCCGCCAAAGCTCAGGAACGGAAGCGGCTGCCCCGTCGTCGGGAAAAGCCCCACACAAACGCAGACATGAACCACAAAGTTAAAGAACAGCGAAAGCGTAAGGGCGAGCGCCAGGTACTTTCCGAAACGAGTCGAAGAATTCCTTGCAATATTGAACCCTTGCGAGAACATGACCGCAAACAGGAATAGCACAAAGGCCGTTCCCAGGAATCCGAATTCCTCGCCAATCACCGCGTAAATCACGTCCTTGTGAGCTTCGGGCAAGTATCCCAGTTTCTGCACACCCATTCCAAAGCCCGTTCCAAGCCAGCCACCGTTACCGAGCGCCTGCAAGGCATGATCTCCCTGCCAGTTCGAAGCGGTCATTTCGCCTTCTTCGGCCAAGAACGCCATGATTCTCGCCCTGGAATGCGTGGACATCAAAAGTTTCATCGCGGCAATCGGCACCACCGCAGCGGCCGTGATACCCATGTATTTCAAGTTCGCCCCAGCCGCAAGCATGACGCAGGCGACAATCGCCGTAATCATGATCATCATGGAGTAGTTCGGCTGCAGGGCCAAAAGAATCGCCGTCAGTCCAAAGAAAATGCCCGGCTGAATCAAGGTACAGGCGACACTCTTGATGTTATCCCCTGCCTGCGAAAGCTTTCCGCAAACGCATATCAGCATACCAAGCTTCATAATTTCAGAGGGCTGGATTCCTAAAATCCAACGGTTCGCGCCCTTGACGCCATGTCCAGAAATCAGGGCCGCGATCGTCAGAATGACTCCGATACCAAAGGCGATACGCCCAAGCCAAAGCCAGTGTCCATAATCGACCAAACGGGCAAGTCCCAACATAAGAACCAGTCCAAAAATGGCCTTAGGAAGGTGCGCCATCATGTAGAATTCCGCCGGGCGCCCATGTCCCGTCGCAAAAGGAGCCGACGCCGTATAAACGACGGCCACGCCGAAACAAATCAGCAACAACGCCACCAGCAAAAGCGGCTTGTTCATACCCGTATTTGTTGTCGTCCTTTCCATCTACTCAAAAAACCTATGCGTTGACCTTCGTAAGCTTGAGCATGGCATCCACCACCTGTTCCATGTGCATGCCGCGGCTGCCCTTAATCAAGAGCACGTCGCCTTCGGCCACGATCTCGGTGAGGGTGTCAATCAGTTCCTGAACAGAGGCGAAATGATGCGCCGCCTTCATGCCCTTGGACTTTGCGCCCTTCACATAAAGCTTCGCCTTTTCACCCACGGTCAGAAGCATGTCAAAATTCATTTCGGGAACCATCGCACCCATTTCCAAGTGCAAGGCATCCGTCTGAGCGCCGAGTTCCAGCATATCACCCAGAACGGCGATACGGCGGTTCACCTTCATGTTGCCAATCGTCTGCAAGGCCATCTTGGTCGAAGACGGATTGGCATTGTAGCAGTCCGACACGATCTTGAAG
>JAEEGH010029287.1_pt1 | contig 10777 bp, 9 predicted proteins | sample 9134181 | NCBI WGS metagenome assembly JAEEGH01 (sample SAMN16246544, study PRJNA631951) | gut metagenome | biome: gut microbiome; feature: rumen; material: DP-attached | host: Bos | place: Iran: Karaj | collected 2018-10
ACAACTTTATTTTCGCCGGCAAAGATACGAAAAAATGCTAAATTTGCAGGAAGTATGCGCTATCTGACCAACCCCTGCACCGATCCGCACCGCAACATGGCCTTCGACGAGTTCTGCCTGGAGCAACTGGGACTCGACGAGCCCGTGTTCTATCTCTGGCGCAACTCCCCCTCCGTCATCATCGGTCTCAACCAGAACGCCTACGGGGAAGTCAACCTCGCCTATCTGGAAGAACAAGGCATCGTCCTGGCGCGAAGGGTGACGGGCGGCGGAGCGGTCTATCACGACCTGCAGAACCTCAACTACACGATCGTGGGACGCTCCGCCGACCTCGAGCGCGACTATCCCGGATATCTCCATTTCTTCTGCGACGCGCTTCGGGGGCTCGGCGTCCCCGCGGAGCTGAGCGGGCGCAACGACATCCTGGTCGGCGGCCGGAAAGTATCCGGCTACGCCAAGCGGGTCTGGCACGACCGGCTGATGGTCCACGGCACGCTGCTCTACGATGTGGACCTGCAGACGCTCTCCCGCGCCCTGAGCGTGCCGGGAAGCAAGATGGCCGGTGCACAAGGGGCGGCAAGCGCAAACGCCCAGACGGCGACGGCCCAGGCCTCAGGCATTCCCTCCGTGCCCAGCCGCGTCGCCAACCTGAAAGCCCTCCTGCCCCGGTTCCGGGACCTGGATGAGCTCCAGGCTGCCCTGCAGGACATCCTGGCGGACGGAGACGGGGAAATCATCCTCACGCCGGAACAGCACGCCGAGATCGACCGCATCGCCCGGGAGAAATTCGCGACCCGAGAATGGAACCTCGGCCGTTCCCCCGAGACCCGTTTCCAGCGCAGCAGGAAATACCCCTGCGGCACCGTGGAGGCCCGTTTCACCGTTACCCGCGGCATCTTGACGGGACTGGAGTTCGGCGGTGATTTCCTGGGGGACCGGCCAGCAGAAGGACTGGCGCAGGAACTCACCGGCTGCCCCTACGACCCGGCCTCGATCCGCACCCGCATCGACGCCGCCGGTCCCGCCCGTTATTTCGACGGCATGGACGCCGCCGCCCTGACTGAATTAATCTGTCCGCTATGATGAAAGTCCTGTTCATCCACGGTCTGGCGTCGTCGGGCGCCTACAAGACGGCGAGCACGCTCCGTACGCTCCTGCGGCCCTGCGAGGTCATCTCGCCGGACGTGCCGATCGAGCCGGAAGCGGCGCTCTCGCTGCTGCGGGGCATCTGCGCCGAGGAGCGCCCCGACCTGATTGTAGGGCTGTCCCTGGGCGGTTTCTGGGCCCTGCAACTGCGCGGATTCCGCAAGATCGTGATCAACCCGGACCTGCATCCCAGCCGCCTGCTGCGCTCCAAGATCGGAGAAATGGAATACCTCTCCCCCCGCCGGGACGGAGCCCTTTCCTTTACGATTACGGAAGAGATCTGTGCAGGCTACGAAGCGCTGGAGCGTACGGCGTACCGGGACCTGGATGAGACAGAGGTCGCGCGGACCGACGGCCTCTTTGCCGACGATGACGAGATGGTCCGCTGCGGCCCTGAATTCGCGGAGCGCTATCCCGGCCGGGCGCACCCCTATCCGGGGACACACCTGCCCACCTTCCCGCAGATCAAACGCTACCTGCTGCCGCTCCTGGAGCGGTAGACAGTCTCCTTAACGAAAAGAAAGCGGCCTGCGCAGCGTCGGGCCGGCAAAGCCCAGGACCTCGTCGCGGGCGCGCTCCGGACCGGTCACGCGATACGGATAGGGCACGGACACTTCCCCGAGGGAAGGCACCTCGAAGGAGGCATCAAAGCGGCAGTTGCGGAACACGTATGCCTTGGGCGGCGCGACATCGATGCGGTAGTCGCAGAAAGGGTTCACCTCCGGTCCGAACCAGCAACCCTCGATGAGGAATTCGGAATGCATGCGGGGATTGATCCCGACCGTCCCGGGGCAGTCGAACACATTGTCCAGCAGGTGGATGGTGCCGAAACGGGCCATCGGGATGCGGGACCACACGTTTTCCCAGAGACAGTGGTCGAAAGTGACGTTCAGGCAGTCCTCATCGTCCCAGCTGTCGTCCCCGCCGGCGATCAGCACCCCCAGTTCGTGCCCCGTGGACTGCTCCGTGAAGCGGAAGGTGCACCAGCTCGCCGTGACGCAGTCGGACCGCCTGACGATGCCCAGCGCCAGGCAGCCGGGGTCCTCGAAGGTGCAGTGGTCGATCCAGACGTGGTCGGTCCCATCCTGGATGCGCAGCATCGTGTCCGGCTTGCCCCGGAAGGCGCCGGGACCGTCGAAGGTGAGATTGCGGATGACCAGGTTGCCGCAGCCGCGGAAACACCAGAAACCGCTGTGCATGAAGCGCATCGCGGTATCCCCCGTCCGCTCCAGGATCGTCTGCATCGCCGCATAGCCGGCGAAATTGCGCGCAAGCGAATCATTGTCCAGGCGGAACCGTCCGTCCGGCTCCGGCACCGCCCCGTCAAAGCGCTCCTGCGCATGGGCGAGGGCATCCTTGAGGTCGAGCGTGCACTGGAAAGCCGACCGGAGCACGGCGCCGTGGATGCCGACGACCGTCTTGTTGCGGAGGCCCTCGAAATAGGAGGATTCGGAATAGAGGAACGGCCCCCCGGCGCCGTCCAGCACGATGATGTCGTAGGTCCGGATGGCATCTTCGATCGCCTCCCGCATGTCCGAGCCGTCGGAAAGCAGGACAATTTCCCGCCCCTGGACACCCTTGGCAGGGCAATAGGTCCCGCCCGTCAGCGGATACGTGCCCCCTCTCAGGTCTGCGCAGGCCGCCCAACCCGTCGGCGCATTGGCATCATCCGGCGACAGGCCCGCCGGCCGGCAGCCCGACAGGACCAGAAGCAGCAGCCAAGCAAAACGATTCTTCATCCTTCTCTTTCTTTCTGCAGCAAGATAGGCATTTTCCCCCGATCTTTTGCAAGATTGGGCGGGATTTCGTAACTTGCAGGACTTTACCACACACAGGCGCACACGCGCAGACGATAACACTATGGACGACGTCAAGATCATCGAGATCAAGAAAAGCGTATTCGAAGACAACGACCGGGATGCGGACCGCCTCCGCAGCGAGCTGAAGGGCAAGGGAGTGTTCCTGCTCAACCTCATGTCTTCCCCCGGCAGCGGCAAGACCACGACCCTGATCCGCACCATCAACCTCCTCAAGGACCGGCTCAAGATCGCCGTCATGGAGGCGGACATCGACGGCGACGTGGATGCCCGCAAGATCCGTGAAGCGACCGGCATCGAGTCCATCCAGCTCCACACCGGCGGCATGTGCCACCTCGACGCGGAAATGACGCGCCAGGGCCTCGGCGGCCTGAGCCTGCAGGACACGGACCTCGTCATCCTGGAGAACGTCGGCAACCTCGTCTGCCCCGCCGAATTCGACACCGGCGCCGCCCGCAACGCCATGATCCTCTCCGTCCCGGAAGGGCACGACAAGCCCCTCAAGTACCCCCTGATGTTCTCCATCTGCGACGTCGTCATCATCAACAAGATGGACGTCGCCCCGTACTTCGACTTTGACATGGAGAAATGCAAGGAATACATCCGGATGCGCAATCCCCGCGCCACTGTCATTCCGATCTGCGCCAAAACCGGCGAAGGTGTCGACGCCTTCGCCCAGTGGGTCCTGGACCAAGTCTCGAACTGGAAACAATCATAAATTATCATTAACATACTTGACCAGACTGCGATATGCCTGAAATGTCGACCAAATTCGTCCCCAAGCACAAGGGAGACAAGAACCCGAACCCGAAACTCCTGAAATTCGTCCGCCACGTCACCGACCGCATCCCCGGCAAGATCAAGATGGACTCTGACGCCCCTGAATACTGGGGCCTCGCCTGCATCTTCGAAGATGAGATGGATCCCGTGACCCGCGAAGCTTCCCTGGATCTCCTGCTGGATATGCTTCCGAAGAATTTCTTCAAGGTCCGTGAGCACCATACGTATCAGACCCTCCATCTGTGGAACGCCGAGAAGCACTATACCCCTGACGACGCCTCTTTCGACGAACTGCTCGACAAGCTTTCCTATTTCGGCATGCTCGAGTATGACTATGGCGACAAATACACGGATGACGGTCCCGTCCCCGGCACGACTTATGAGCGCAAAGACCGCATCTACTGGGTCCCGATGTTCGTCCCCGGCTCCGCCGAATACACCAACATGAATACGGACCTGATGGACAAGCATCCGGAACTGGCCATGTTTTTCGAGCGCATGACTTTCCTCCCGCTGGAAAAAATCACTCCCAGCGTACCGATGGGAGGATCCGGTATCGGCATGCATGTCATCCCGGTCGAAAAAGCCATCTCGATGGAGAATGAGTCCGTCAGCATCGAGCATATCTCTTATTGGCTCAAGAAATACGAAGGCCACCTTGGCGTGGGCATCTGTTCATGCCGCTACGGCCGCAAGAAGCTGGACGAAGGCTGTGCCGACGACTATCGCGACTGGTGCATCGGCGTCGGCGACATGGCCGACTACCTCGCCGAGACGGGCCGTGGCCATTACATCACCTACGAGGAAGCGATGGCTATCCTAAAGAAAGCCGAAGACCATGGCTTTGTCCACCAGGTGACCAACATTGACGGAGAAGGCAAGATTTTCGCCATCTGCAACTGCAATGTCAAGATATGCAACGCGCTCCGGACTTCCCAGCTCTTCAATACGCCCAACATGAGCCGCAGCGCCTATGTGGCGCGTGTGGAAAAAGAAAAGTGCGTGGCCTGCGGACGTTGTGTGGAATATTGCCCCGCCGGCGCCGTGAAACTCGGTCAGAAACTCTGCACGAAACACGGTGAACAGACCTATCCCAAGCAGGAGCTTCCCGATGCTACCAAATGGGGCCCCCACAAGTGGAATGAGGACTACCGGGACCGGAACCGCATCAACTGCTATCCGACCGGTACCGCCCCTTGCAAGACCGCATGCCCCGCTCATATCGCTGTCCAGGGCTATCTTAAAAAGGCTGCCGAGGGCAAATACACCGAAGCCTTGGAGCTCATCAAACGGGAGAATCCTTTCCCCGCCGTCTGCGGCCGCGTTTGTAACCGACGTTGCGAAGATGCCTGCACCCGGGGAACCATCGACCAGCCGATCGCCATTGATGCGGTCAAGAAGTTTATCGCCGAGCAGGACCTCAAAGCTGAGACCCGTTTCGTCCCCGAGGTCAATATCTGCTCCAACGTGCAGGACCGCTGGGAGGAAAAGATCGCCGTCATCGGCGGCGGCCCGGCCGGCTTGAGCTGCGCCTACTATCTGGCGACGATGGGCTACAAGCCGACGGTGTTCGAACGCAACGAAGAACCCGGCGGCATGCTCCGCTATGGTATTCCTTCCTATAAACTAGGCAAGGATGTCCTGAAGGCCGAAATCGATATCATGCGCGAGATTGGGGTGGACATCCGTACCGGTGTCGAAGTCGGCAAGGATGTTACCATCGACAGCCTCCGGAAGGAAGGCTACAAGGGCTTCTATGTGGCCATCGGCTGCCAGGGCGGCCGTCTCCCCGGCATCCCGGGCGAGACCTTGAAGGGCACGACGACGGCCATCGACTTCCTCCACGACGCCAATTGCGGCAAATTGCCTGTTTCCGGCAAGGTCGTCGTCGTAGGCGGCGGAAATGTGGCCATCGATGCAGCCCGTGTCGCGCTGCGAAGCGGTGCCTCGCAGGTCACGATGCTTTCCCTTGAGACCGAGGACATCATGCCCGCATCCCCTGAGGAGCGGCGTGAAGCCCGCGAGGACGGAGTCGTCATCAACCCCGGCTGGGGCCCGAAGGAAGTCCTCGGCACAGAGAAGGTCGAGGGGATTGTCTTCAAGAAATGTACTTCCGTCTTCAACGCCGAGCACAAATTCGCTCCGGAATATGATGAGAACGAACTGATTACGCTCGATGCGGACCTGGTCATCTTCGCCATTGGCCAGACCGTCGTACTGAAAGACCTGCTGAAGGATACGAAGGTTGAGTTCTTCCGCGGCGTCTATCCGGTCGCTGACAAGCTGACCTATCAGACTGCGGAGCCCGACATTTTCGTCGGCGGCGATGTCTTCACCGGCCCCAAATTCGCCATCGATGCGATTGCGGCGGGCAAGGAAGCCGCAGAGTCGCTGCACCGTTTCGTCCAGCATGGACATATGACGATCGGGCGCAACCGGCGCGACTTCATCGAGTTGGACAAGCAGGACATCATGGTTGAGCAATACGACAACTCCTCTCGCCATGAAGCGGGCGATTTCCCCGTCAGCGACCGTTTCAGCGAATACCATGGCACCCTCACGGAAGAGCAGGTCCGCAAGGAGACGGCTCGCTGCCTGTCTTGCGGCGCATCCGTCGTAGACGAGAACCGCTGCATCGGTTGCGGCATCTGTACGACGAAGTGTGGCTTCGACGCGATCCATCTGCACCGTGAGAATCCCGAGGCCAGCATTATGCGCACCTCAGAGAACAAGTTCGACGGCATCCTGCCGTATATGGTCAAGCGTACCGGTAAGATCCTGTTCGGCGGGAAGAAATAGGACCATGCACGAACTGGGTATCGTCTTCTATATCATCCGTGACGTCAAACAGGCGGCTGCGGAACATGGTGTGGACAAAGTGTCGGCCGTCACCATGAATATCGGGGAAGTCTCCACGATCATCCCCGATTACCTGACCGACTGCTGGCGCTGGGCCGCCGATAAGGAAGAGATGCTCCGGGGCTGCGAACTAAAAGTCAACCTCATCCCCGCCGTGACCCACTGCGACCATTGCGGAGCCGATTATGAAACCGTCCGTCACGGGAAAACCTGTCCCCATTGCGGTAGCGGAGAGACCTGGCTCCTGCGGGGCAACGAGGTAGAGATCGCGGCAATCGAGGTCCCGGAGAAACCTGATGATTAATCTTAATAGCAAAAGCATATGTGTTGTTTCCTTGTACCCCTGACGCAGGCGATCGTGACCACGGTCTGCCGCAAGTCCATCGAAGCTCCGCACACGGCACTTGGCCGCCATCTCCAGGATCTTGAGAAGATGCTCTGGGGCGGCACCCTGATGCTCATCGTGGATCATGTGATCAACGGCGAGCTGACCTGGCGTTTCCCCTTCTTCACCGCATTGGACAGCGTGGGCGGCGGAAGTATGATGCTCCGCGAAATGCTCACCGTCGGCGTGCCGATGTCGCTGATCCTCACGGCGGTCTGGGCCCTTTGGGCCGTATTTCGCGAGCGCAGGCAAGTGAGATGTTCCGTCAAATAATTCCATTCACATAACTTAAACCATTTCCTATGTTTTTCCAAGTTTATGGAGAGCACGCCCTTGCTCAATGGGGCATGCTGATCGTGGTCCTGCTGGGCCTGATCCTTTTTAACGAATTCGCCCGCCGCACAAAGGCAGGCGGTATCATCACCTTCCTGGTCATCCCGCTGGCCCTTACCATCTACTTCCTGGCTATATGGCTGGGCGTCCGTTCCGGCGCGAAGTGGGCCTTGGAGAATCAGACCCACGTCTATATGCAGGGCTGGTTCCATTATGCCAAACTGTATGCCGCCACGGCCGGGTGTATCGGCTTCATGATGATCAAGTACAAATGGGGCATCGGCGCCAAGCACTGGTTCAAACCCTTCCCGTTCGTGATCGTCGCCATCAACATCCTTATCGCCTGCGTCTCCGACTTTGAGAGCGCCGTGATGGGCTGGAACAAGTGGTGGCTCACCTCCGAGGGCGTCTGGCAGTATGGCGGCTGGCACAACGTGATGAACGGCGTGGCCGGTCTGCTCAACATCTTCTGTATGACCGCATGGTGGAGTGTCTACCCTTCCAAGGACAAGAAGGACATGGTCTGGGCTGACATGACCTGGGTCTACATCGTGGTCTATGACATCTGGAACTTCGCTTACACCTACAACTGCCTGCCCACGCACTCCTGGTACTGCGGTATCGCCCTGCTGGCTGCCCCGACCATCGCAGCCCTGCTGTGGAACCGTGGAGGATGGATCCAGAACCGTGCCAACACCCTGGCGATCTGGTGCATGTTCGCTCAGGTGTTCCCGCTCTTCCAGGAGACCTTCAAGAACGGCCAGCAGTGGTTCCCTTGGGCCACGCTGCCCGTCCTCTACCCGCAGGGTGTCGCCACCATCGAGCAGCTCTATGCAGCCGCAGGCGGTGAGGCCGCAGTGGTTGGAACGACCGTGGATCCTGCCGTTGTCGCGGCCAATCCCACGATGATGACCGTGATCAGCGCCCTGGCCCTCATCACCAACTGCATCGCGCTCGGTTATATCATTTACGTTTCCAAGAAGCGCCACATCAATCCTTACAAGGAAGACGTCTTCATCGACCAGAAGTACTACAAGGACGCGATGGCTCGCGCTGTCGTGGACTAGTTCTTTTCCTTATGATGAAAAGCGGCCTCCGGATGGTTCCGGGGGCCGTTTTTCTCATTCTGTTTGGAAGGTGATTACTCCGGGAAAAGCTCCCGGGCGCAGGCGGGCAGCAGGGCCCGGATCCGGGCGCGGTTGCCCGCATCGATATTATCGTCAGCAAAGGGGACGGGGCGCGTGCCGGGATCTGCAATGCCGGCCGGACGGCCGTATTTGTATTCGAAGGTCAGGGCGCCTTCCGCCGTCCTGACGGCCGGATCCAGGAAGGCGGCGGGGACGGAGATATAGCCGCGGACGCTGCGGGGGACAGTTCCGTCCGGTTTCAGCAGGCCGTCTTCCTGTAAGGCGCGGTAACACTCGATGGCCACATAGCGTGCGGGATCGATGAAGGCTAGGTCCGTGGGGAGCAGGTCACGGAAGGGATAGGAGCCATCCTGCTGGTACTCACGCAGTTCTGCCACAGTCCGCTGAAGGGTTTCCAGCAGGAAGGGATAATGCGTACAACCGAGGATGACTGCCTTCATCGGCGCCTGGGAGCCCGAGGCGCGGTGCCGCTCGACCAGCGAGACCAGGTTGAAGCGGGCATAATTGGCCGCCGAATTGAGCTGGAGGTCCAGCTTGAGGGGGCCGACACTGCGGTAAAGCAGGCCTTCCGGCTCGAAATTGTACGCATCCAACAGTTCCTCCTTGATGTCGGGATCCGCAGTGCCGAGGCGCGGGCCGCGGTAGGAGGCGCGAGGCTCCGTCAAGGCTGGATTGACATAGTCCGGCTCGCTGTCCACCGCTTCGGCGAAGCCATAGCCGGCCTGGTTGACGACCGTCACCGGAATCTGGATGCCGCGGGCTTCTATCTCGGCGCGCATCGTCCGCTCGTAGGCTCCGGAACTGATCGTTCCCGGGGTGGCCAGCACGCCGACGGCGAAGGGCTCCGTCTCCCCTTCCAGCGCGTCCAGGGCGGCTTTCACGCCGGCGTAGATAACTCCGATGACTTTCGTCCCCCGGCCCTGGTCCTCAAGCATCTGCTTCACGTCCGAGAGTCCGTAGGCGGTCGCCGTATTGCAGGCGATGACGAGGATCTTGCAAGGAGCCTTCCCGCCGGTCGGCTCTTGCTCCCCGGCATCCTTGTAATAGCGGTCACCCAGGAGGAAACGCGCGTCGTCTTTGACCAGCCTGCGCAACAGCGCCGCATTGCCCTGGGCGTCATAGACCCCGTAAGGCATGTTCGCCTGGTCGGCAAGGTACTGGAAATCCTCGGAGGCGAAATCCGGGAGGCCGTCCGGCTCCGGGGCGCCCGTCCGGTTGTCGAAAGCATCCAGTGTCAGGATCTTCTCCAGCACCGTCAGTCCCCCCGTCCCGGAATCAAACACCCCGACGGGCAGGGCCTTCTTCCCGCCCGAGCAGGCCGCCAGCAGCAGGATCGCCGCCAGGGCAACATACCGTAATCGTTTCATTCTTTGCACTTCGCTTTATTCATTGTCACAAACATACAAACTCTTCCACATTTCACCAAGACGAATCCCCCGTCCCGGGAACCCCGGATTGGGGCGTTTTCCACAATCAACTTATTATCAATTGATTACGCATTGGCCTATCTCCGCCAGGGAGACAGGCCAATAAGCAACATACTGAAACACAGCGTTTTAAAGAAAACGCCCTACTGCACAGATCATAGCGTTATATTCGCGATGAAGCAAACCATCCCGACGTGATCAGCCCCGACGTGATAACCCTGTTGGATGGTCGGGAACTCCATTATCCACCAACCACTTGCCACAGAATGAAAATCTGCCATCAAATGTCCATTCTGTGATAAAAGCAGCCCGGGGAAATACGATAATCAGAGTGGACCGGACAGCGTTTATATGAGTTCTTTTTCCTTGGCCCTGCAGACCAGGTCCGCCATGTTGGAAGCGCCGAACTTGGCAAGCAGGCGCTTGCGGTACCATTTGATGGTAGGCAGGCTGAGGAAAAGTCGCTCCGCGATCTGCGGGCTGGTCAGGCCGGAGGCGATCAGACCGAGGATCTCCCGCTCGCGTTCCGACAGGAAAAGATCCTCCGGCGCAGAGGGGTTGACGGAAGATTCCGGAGTCTGGGGAGAGGGAGACGCATCCATTTGCTCCAGCACCTCGTCGATCACGGCGTCCGCGCCTTGCTTCTCCCGGCGCAGCACCCGGAAACGACGCAGCACGAACTGCAGCACACCGAGCAGCGCCAGCAGACAGATCGCGACCCAAGCCAGAGCCGTACGCGTCTTCTTCTGCTCCGTCAGGACACGGCTCATCACGTCCAGCGTCTCCAGCCGCGCCCTGAACTCCTGATCTTCATGCAGGGAGTAATAACGGTCGGCCTCCTGCAGGCAGCTCAAGGCCTTGCGTGTCTTTCCTTGCTGAAGG
>JAEEGH010029288.1_pt1 | contig 10777 bp, 10 predicted proteins | sample 9134181 | NCBI WGS metagenome assembly JAEEGH01 (sample SAMN16246544, study PRJNA631951) | gut metagenome | biome: gut microbiome; feature: rumen; material: DP-attached | host: Bos | place: Iran: Karaj | collected 2018-10
GGTGGAGATCCGCGGGTTAAAGATCGATCACGAGGCGCGCAGGGTCTGGATCAACGGAGAAGAGCGGCAACTGACCGGAAAGGAATTCGATCTCTTGTATTTTCTGGCGGAAAACCCGAACCGCGTGTTTTCCAAGGATGAGCTGTTTCGTGAGATCTGGGGCATGGAATCCATCGGCGACATCGCGACCGTCACGGTTCACATCAAGAAGATCCGTGAAAAGATCGAGATCGGAGACGGGAAACCGCAGTATATAGAAACGATCTGGGGCGTAGGTTATCGGTTTAAGATGTAATGGAGAGAAATATGAACGAACATTACGGAGAGATCCTCTACAGGGACGAAACGATTTTTGTTGTGAGAAAAAGAGCCGGAGTTTCCGTGGAAGACAACGGCACAAAGCGAGACCTTTATACGGAGCTGAAGGCGCAGCTTGTGAGTGAGGGAAAGGAGCCTGATCTTTTCATCGTACACCGGCTGGATCGGACGGTGGAAGGCCTTCTGGTCTTTGCGCTTACGAAGGAAGCGGCCGCGAACCTCTCGGAACAGGTGAAGGATGACCGGATGACGAAAGAATACCTTGCGGTGGTCCGCGGGGAAATGGATCCGCCGGCGGGTGAGCTTAGGAATCATCTTGGAAAGCAGGGGCATGTGGCTTTTGTGGAGCCGGAGAAAAGGCCCTGGACCAAAGAGGCGGTCCTTCAATATGAAACACTGGATCATAAGGACGACACGTCGCTCCTCCGGATCCGCCTGCAGACCGGCCGTTTCCATCAGATCCGCGTGCAGCTGTCGTATGCCGGCTGCCCGATCGCGGGAGATAAAAAATACGGGAAGCCCATTGCGGAGCAAAGCGTGCCCTATCCCTGTCTTTGCGCATACCGGCTTAAATTTTTGCACCCGGTGACCGGAGAAGAGAAGGTTTTTGAAGTGAAGCCGGAAGCGGAGCTGTTTTGCAATTACTCTGAGCAGATTACAAGGGACTAACACCCGGGGAGGATAGACATGAAAAAGAAATTAGCGGCAATTCTGACGGTGAGCCTGACGGGCTTCATGCTGGCCGGCTGCCAGCAGAAGGCGGAAGCTCCCGCTCCTGTGGAAACGGAGATCGCCGAAACGGAAGAAGCAAAGGAGCCGGAGAGCGAGCCGGAACCGGAAGTTGAACCGGAACCGGTCAGTGAGCCGGAAAGCGAAACGGAAGAGGTTGTGACAGAAACCGGGGAGCCGAAGGAGATGGAAGTTACCACCGGAGGCTATTCGGCGCCGGATATGGGGTATCGTATCGATAAGCATGCATCCGATGTTGCCGACGAGACGGACGAGGAAGTATTGCTGCTGGCAACCGAGTACGACACCATTACGATCACGAAAGAGGGGTACGACCCGCTGAAGGAGTCCCTCGCGTTATGGAATGAAGAAAACAAGAAGGCAACGGAAGAAGCCTGGGATATCGATGAGATCCGGAAGGAATACGAGGAAAATAAAGAGGGCTGGGGGTCTTACGGCGTTTATAATACCGTCGAGGTGACCCGGTTCGATGACGCTGTTTTTTCGATGAAGGAAACATCCTATATCTATTCCGGCGGAGCGCACGGGGACAGCGGCGTATTCGGGAACACATATGACAGTGTATCGGGGCAGGAACTGAAATATGAAGACATCTGTTCGGATATGGGGGCTCTGAAGAGCTATTCCGCGGAACGGATCAAGTCCTATGTGGACAAGGTGTATAATTCCGGAGAGATCCCGGCCACGTTCGATGGCTGGGAAGCGGAGGTGGACACCTTCCTTAACGATCCGGTCTGGTGCTTTAATGACTATGGATTGGAATACGTGATCGGAACCTATATCATCGGGCCCTATGCCATGGGGAATGTGGACGTGACGGTTCCCTATTCCGAACTCGGCGGGAAGGTGAAGGACCAGTACATCAAGTCAGGGAAGGCGTTTACCTATCAGTTCGGGTTTGGCGAAGAAGTGGTCGTGGATGACAGCGGAAACAAGCTGTCGGCGAAAAAAGAAGATAACGAAGAAACCTATAAGAGCACGGTGACGCTGCAATTTGGCGAAGAAGCGATCATTGCGGCGCAGGATGTCGACGGGGTTTCCGATCCCTGGGTGGTCAGGGAAGAGGACGGAAGAGTCTACGTTGTGCTCGAAGTGATCACCTATGATGATGAAGTGGAATACATCCACATCCTCTATCTCCTGCAGGACGGCGGGTTCCGTAAGATTGACGAGATGAAGGAACGCGCGGTGACGGATGCCGCGGAGGTCGAGGCGATCATCGAGGGGATGACCTGAGATCGGAGGAAGAATGATCAGGGAAGAAACGGTCGAAAAGATTCGGGAGCTGACAAAGCATTGCGGGAAGATGATGCTGACGGCGGACCGGAACGAGGTCGGCATTGACGCGAAGGAAGGCCACGCGAATTTTGTCACAAAGTATGACCGGCTCATTGAAGACGAACTGAAAAAGGGCCTGAAGGAGATCCTGCCGGAAGCGGCATTTTTCGGAGAGGAGAGCGCCAAGGGGGCGTTCCCGGAAGAGGAATATGTATTTGTGGCAGACCCCATCGACGGCACGACGAACTTTATCAAGGACCTGCGGTGGAGCTGCACCGCCGTGGCGCTGGCGAAGAACAGGGAACGGATCTTCGGCGCCGTGTATAATCCCTATTCGGATGAATTATTCTGGGCGGTCCGCGGAAAAGGGGCCTTTTTGAACGAAACGCCGATCTCTGTATCGGAACTGCCCTTAGAACGCGGTTTGGCTGTATTTGGAACGGCGCCTTATTATGAGGATATTCCGGAGCATGCCTTTGACAAGGCAAAGGAGTATCTTGAGAAATGCATCGACGTGCGAAGAACGGGGTCAGCGGAACTGGACCTTTGCCTCGTGGCCTGCGGAAGGTGTGAACTGTACTTTGAACCCCGGATCCAGCCCTGGGATTATGCGGCCGGCTCTATCATCGTCGAAGAGGCCGGCGGAACGGTCAGCCAATGGGACGGGAGCCTGTTTGACATCACAAAGCCTGCAAGCTGCATGGCGTTTGGCCGCGGTGTTTCAATCTCGCGCTTATAAGACCCAGCCGCCGGTGAAGGCGATGACCTGGCCGGTCAGGTAAGCCGGGGCTTTTGAAACCAGAAAGATCATTTCGGCAGCCTCTTCGGGCGTGCAAAACCTGCCGATCGGGATCTCTTCGGAGAGCAGAGCCTTTTCTTCGGCGGTGAGATGAGCATTCATCTCGGTATCGACACAGCCGAAGGCGATCGCATTGACCGGGATGCCGCTCGGCGCCAGTTCCTTTGCAAGCGCCTTTGTCAAGGCGTCAAGCCCTCCCTTGGAAGCGGAATAGGCGGCTTCCATCGAAGCGCCGGCGCTTCCCCATACGGAAGAAATATTGATGATACGGCCGTTTTTCCTGCGGATCATGCCGGGAAGAACGGCTTTTGTCATCAGAAAAGCACTGTCCAGATTGACCGAAAGGACGTGCCGCCACTCTTCATAAGCCATATCCTGAAGCAGGCCGACGTGGCTGATACCGGCGTTGTTGATGAGAAGATCCATCTCATCCGTCTCGGGAGCAAGGCTTTTTACGAACGCGGGATCGGAAAGATCCCCGGCATAGGTCTTTACTTCCACGCTTTCCGAAGAAAGGGAATCGGCGAGTTCTTTGAGTTTTTCTTTTTGCTCGTGACAGAGCAGGATCAGTTTTACGTTTTCCCGTGCAAAGCGTTTTGCCGCTGCGGCGCCGATCCCGCGGGATGCGCCTGTGATCATTATCGTTTTCTTCATGACTCTAATCATATCATAAAAATCATCCCTTGAACCGCTAAAATGGTTATAGTAAAATTAGGTTGATGATGTGAAAAAGGAGAGAATTGTCATGTGGACAAAAAAAAGAAGGCAGCTGATGGCCGTGATCCTGATCATTGCCCTTGTCGCGGGGATCGTGATACCGGTCATTGTTTCAATGGTGCTGAAATAAGGAGCTAAAGGAGGACGTAGTATGAGGATCACTATTACCGGAAGAAACCTGGATCTGACGGACGGGCTGAAAGAGGCAGTGGAGGATAAACTGTCGAAACTGGACAAATTTTTTACGAAAGAAACAGAGGCTCATGTTACCCTCTCGGTGGAGAAGGAACGGCAGAAGATCGAGGTGACGATCCCTGTGAAGGGAAGCATTATCCGCTCCGAACAGGTCAGCAACGATATGTATGTTTCCATCGATCTCGTGGAAGAGGTGATTGAACGGCAGCTGAAGAAATACCGCAAAAAGCTGATCGAAAAGCATCAGAACGACAGCTTCTTCCGTCAGGAGTTCATCGAGAAAGAGAGTGACGACGGCGAGGCGATCGAGATCAAGAGAATGAAGAAATTTGACGTGAAGCCCATGTATCCCGAGGATGCCTGCATCCAGATGGAGCTGCTGGGACATAATTTCTTTGTTTTCCGTAATGCAGAGACGGATGAAGTCAACGTGGTGTATAAGAGAAAAGGCAATTCCTATGGCCTGATCGAGCCGGAGTTCTGATATGAAGCAGATGGATATTGTGGTTCTGGCCGGAGGCCTTTCCCCGGAACGGGACGTGTCCTTTGTGACGGGACGGGAGGTGTCAAAAGCCCTGCGGGGTAAAGGACACCGCGTATTGATGACGGATCTGTTTTTAGGCTTCGGAAAAGAGGGAGAGCTTCCGGACGACGTGTTTGAACGCTCGGAAGAGCTTTCCTATAAGGCGGATTTTATCCCGGAGACGGCGCCGGATCTGGATGCGGTCCGCGCTTCGAGAGAGGACCAGTCGCCTTCGCTCTTCGGACCGAATGTGATCGCGGTGTGCCGAAAGGCCGACATCGTGTTTATGGCGCTGCACGGAGCCAGCGGCGAGGATGGCCGGATCCAGGCAGCCTTTGACCTTTACGGCATACGCTATACCGGCAGCGGTTATCTTTCGAGCGCCATTTCCATGGATAAGGGCGTCGCGAAGTCCTTCATGACGCATGCGGGTGTTCCGGTGCCGGAGGGGATCGTGATCCGTTGGTATGAGGACGCGAAGGAGCGTATTCATAAAGAAATGCAGCTGCCCTACGTGATCAAGCCTTTAAGCGGCGGGAGCTCTATCGGCGTTTCCATTGTCCGGGAAGAATCGGAGCTGGAGCCGGCGCTTGCCGAAGCGAAAAAATGGGACCGGGAATTTATCGTGGAACGCTATATCAAGGCCAGGGAATTCGCGGTCTGCGTGATCAGGGGAGAGGCGCTGCCGGTCATCGAGATCGCGCCGAAAACCGGATTTTACGACTATAAGAACAAGTATAAAGCCGGTTCCACGGTGGAGACGTGCCCCGCGGATATTCCGGAAGAAAAGACGAAGGAGATGCAGCGATACGCCTGCCTGACGGCGGGAGCGCTGGGGCTTCACACCTACTCCCGGATGGATTTTCTGATGGATGATGAGGGCAGGATCTACTGTCTGGAGGCAAATACGCTTCCCGGAATGACGCCGACGAGTCTGATCCCGCAGGAGGCTGCGGCGGAGGGCGTTTCGTTCCCGGATCTTTGCGAGAAGCTGATCGAAGTCTCATTGGAGGAAAAATGAAAGAACTGACATTACAGGAGATATCGGAAGCGTGCCGCGGCACGCTTCTCTCCGTGCAGGGCCAGGAACAGAAAAAAGCAACGGGCGTGGTGATCGATAACCGTAAGCTCACGGAAGGAGATCTTTTTTTTGCGCTTTCGGGAGAACGGACGGACGGACACCGCTTCGTGGAAAAGGCGCTGGCCGACGGGGCAGCCGCCTGCGTCGTGGAGCGGATCCCGGAGAAGGTGACGGGACCGTTGATCCTTGTGCGTTCCACAAGGCAGGCCCTGATGGATCTGGCGGGGTGGTACCGGCAGATCCTTTCCGTAAAAGTCGTCGGCATTTCCGGCAGCGTCGGAAAGACCAGCACGAAGGAAACGATCGCGGCGGTGCTTTCGGAAAAATACAGAGTGCTGAAGACGGAGGGGAATTTCAACAATGAGATCGGCCTTCCCCTGACGATCTTCCGCCTCGAAGAAGAGCATGAGATCGCGGTGCTCGAGATGGGCATCTCCGATTTCGGGGAAATGAGTCGGCTGGCGGAGGTGGCCCGGCCGGATATCGGCGTGATCACGAATATCGGGATCTGTCATCTGGAAAACCTGAAGACAAGGGACGGGATCCTGAAGGCCAAGACAGAGATGTTTGACTATCTTGCTGCGGACGGAACGGCGATCCTCAACGGAGGGGACGATAAGCTGCGGACCGTGCGCGAGGTGAACGGGAAGAAACCGGTCTTTTTCGGCCTGAAGGAAGAGGAAAAGGGCGAAACCTTCGACGTCAGCGGCGGGAATGTGGTGCCGCACGGGTTGAAGGAACTCACGTTTTCTTTGTATCTGCCCGGTGTGGAAGTGCGGGATGTGACCCTGCACGCGCTGGGGCGCCATAACGTCTATAATGCGCTGTGCGCGGCGGCTGTCGGCGTTACGCTCGGCCTCACGCCGGACGAGATCGCTGCCGGTCTCGCGAAATACCGCACGATCGCGGGCCGCTCCAATATCATCGAAACGGAAACGCTGACGATCATTGATGACTGCTACAACGCCAACCCGGTCTCCATGAAGGAGGCGCTTTCGATCCTGGATCTGGCGGAAGGCAGAAAGATCGCGGTGCTCGGGGATATGGGAGAGCTCGGCGACGGAGAAAAGGAGCTGCACCGGGAGGTGGGGTCCTTCTTCCTGACCACGTCGGTCAACACCGTATTCCTCGCCGGAAAGCTGATGAAGGAATTCATGGACGAGATCAAGGGAAAGACGGACAAAACGGCGTATTGGTATGAAACCAGGGAAGAAATGACGAGGGCGCTTCTCGATTATGTGAAGCCGAAGGACACCGTGCTTGTCAAGGCATCCCATTTTATGGAGTTTCCGGAGATCGTGGAGGAATTAAAGAGTATATGATCTATACGATAATCTCTATTTTGTACCTGCTCCTTTACGCCATCCTCTCCCTGATCATGTTCCCTCTGAGCTGGCTGGTCAGAAAGATCAACCGCGAAAAAGGGGACTACATGGCGCTTCGGTATGTGCAATGGGGGCTGCGTTCGGTCCGCGTCACGACGGGGCTGAAGCTGACGGTGCATGGGCTGGAAAACATTCCGAAGGATGAAGCCGTGCTTTTCGTAGGCAACCACCGCAGCATTTTTGACACGGTCGTATCCTACGGGCTGCTTCCGAATAGGACAGGCTATATCGGCAAGGAGGAGCTCGAGCACATCCCGGTCGTTTCCGCGTGGATGAGACGGCTCTACTGCCTGTTCCTGCCCAGAGAGGACATCAAGAAAAGCCTGGACATCATCCTGAAAGCCGCGGAACAGCTGAAAGAGGGGATTTCCATGACGATCTTCCCCGAGGGCACCAGAAACAAAACAAAGGACTATCTGATCCCGTTCAAGAGCGGGGCCTTCAAGCCGGCGGAACGCGCCCGCGTCCGTATCGTGCCAATGGTCTTTTCCTATGACGGGCCGGTTTTGGAGCAGAGCTTCCCCCATCTGAAGCGCGTCCGCGTGATCTTTTCCGTCGGCGAGCCCGTAGAAACCGGGGATTACGACAAGAAAGCCTGGAAGGAGCTGCCCGATCTGGTCTATGGGAAGATGGAGGACCTGCTTAAGGAACAGGAAAAGGAATTGTTCGGATAAACAAACCATATCTTGTGTTCCGGGATAGTCAAACCCAAAAATCTTGTAGTTTTTCTTGACAGAAACCTGCGTCTTATGCTATATTAGGAAAGGTTTTTGAAACGGGAAGAGTACCAGAGGAGGGTGAACTTTCATGGAGCAGAAAGAAATCGATAAGATTCGTTCGTCAATTCTTCAGCAATGTGGGAGCAAGGTGATGATCCAGCTGGATCGAGGCCGCAACAAGATCGATATCCAGTCCGGAGTGATCCAAAACGCGTATCCGAGCGTATTTACGATCCTGGTGGATGACAAAAACGAAAACAATCCCCCGCAGCTGCTATCATTCAGTTACACGGATGTAGTGACCAAGGACATCCGAATGAAGCTGCTGATGGATGAACGGAGAAGAAAGCTGGAAGTTCAATAACGAGAATGATTAAGGACTGTTGCCGGGAAGGCAGCAGTTCTTTTTTTGTGCAAGCACGCAGAGGTTATTTAATTAAACAATAACTTTTTGCAAAAATATTGAAAAACCGCTGGATTTCGAAAAAGTTATATGCTACTATATTTTGTGGGCGAATAGTGCCTGCGTACAAGACATCGTTGAATCGGTTTTCGAGAAGGATGTAGGAGCATCGAAATGGGCGAAAACAGGGGCTTTATGGGGAATAAATTGAAAAAACACTGGAAAGGACAGGCAGTGCTGGCGCTGGTATTGGCAGTACTTCTGTTCTTTTTGAGTGTGGATTATATCTGGGCAGATCCGCAGACCGGGGATCCCTGGGACGGTGCATATGAGGTTACTTTCGGAACTGCTGACTGGAATGCAGCGGGTCACAAATTGTCGATGGCCAGTGCTGTGGTTTCCGGCGGTGCGCTTAATATCTCCATGGTCGATGAATTGGACCTGTCGGGAGACAATACCGTTGACGGGATCACCGGAAGCAAGGATCCTCTGAACGTGACCGGTAACGGGACCCTTGCGAAAACCGGAAGTGCATGGTCGATAGACGAAGGAGCAGGGAATTACAAGGTTTTGGCTTCAACCGTAAAGAAATACCACACGATCACGATCAACACTACGACGGTGACGGGTGCCCAGGCAGATAAATACGAAGCGGTGGAAGGCGAAACAGTCACGCTGACCGCAGATCCGAGCTCAACGGGTTTTGTCGAATGGAATTCCACGCTGACGGGTTTCCCGCTGAAGCGCTCGCCGGTAAGCTTTGTGATGCCGGATTCGGATGTAACCATTACTCCGAATTATTATAATTGCGCGCTGGATGAATCCCATATCGTGATCTTGAACGACCATGTTGCATATGGAGGTTTGTTAGGTCCCACGTTTATTGTAAAGGATCCGGAGACCGAAGCCGTTCTCACAGAGGGGACGGATTATACCGTATCCGACAGAACACAAACGATCGAACCCGGAACCACATATAATTACCAGATCAGCGGAACAGGCAGGTATGCAGGCACTGTGACAAAGCAGTGGACGGCGCCGAACGAAGACGTTGTGGTGTCGGCCCCACCGACTACGGTGATTTATGACGGGCAATACCACTGGGCATCCATCTCTCTGGTCAAAGCGCCGAGCGGCTCGACGCTTGAGTACGCAGAGGAAGAAAATGGCGGTTATTCCGGGGCGGTGATCCAAAAGACAGGCGCCTCCGTATATCCTATCTGGTACAGGGTGAATGTTCCGCAAGTGGGATCGAATCCCCCTTACATAACGGTTCCCACGTGTACATCGCTTACGATCGAAAAAAAACCTGTCACCGTGAGCGCGAAGAACTGCTCACGCGGTCTGGGCCAGGAAAATCCGCCTCTTGAGTATGAGATCAGCGGGCTTGTGGCCGGAGATTCACTGAGCTTTGATCTTAGCTGCACCGCGACTCCGACTTCACCGGCGGGCGCTTATCCGATACAGATCACAAGAAAGGCATCCGAAGAGGTTCCGAATTACGATATCCAGTATGTGGACGGAACGCTGACGGTTGGAGAAAAGGCGCTTTCTGACTGTACTGTGACGGCTGTAAACCCCGTATATACGGGGGCGGCAGTTAGTGCAGTGATCTCTGTCCGGGATGGGAGCCAGACGCTCGCGAGGAATACGGATTATACCGTGGCCGGGGATACAGCAAATACATGGACAGACGGGGAGCTGACCGCCAGTCTGTCCGGGATCGGAAATTATACAGGCACTGCTTCTGTCAAATGGAGCATGATCGACGGGAAGAAGCCTGAAGGTACGCTGACCGTGGAACCGCCGGGGATTTCAGGGCTTATAGTTGGCGATATCACCTGGGGAGAGTTTATCAACCGGACTCCGATCATTACTATTATCGGATCGGATGCCGAAACCGGGATCGCTTCGCTGAAATACTGCATTTTGAACAGAACGCAGGCGGGAGATGTTTATAAAACGGCGGCTGAACTCGATACGTTGGATTGGCAGACCTATGATGAGAATAACAAACCCAGGCTGGACAATGATGATCAGTGGGTGGTGTACGCACAGATCAAGGATAACAGCGGAAATGTTACCTACCTCAGCTCAAACGGATACAGCATAGATACAACGCCGCCGTTGATCACGCCTTCTCCGGCAAATACAGGTTTTTTTGAAACAGATGCCACGACAGGTGTCCACAGGTACTACGATTCCGCCTTCGGATTTGAGGTCACGGATGACCACCTGAGCACGGTTAAGATCGACGGTGCCAGTGTGGCGACGGGAGGCGCTTACAGCATCGAACCGGACGACAGCAGCCACACCATTGTGGCGGAGGATACGGCCGGAAATACCTCTGAATATGTGGTTGAGGTTTATAACTATTATGAGTTGGATGGCGATGCGGCCGATATCAATCTTGTATATGACGGAACTGCCCATGCCATTGATGTGACGATCCTGAATCAGGATCTTCGGAATTACACGTTCAAATACGCGCTGAAGGAAACGGGGCCGTATAAGGACGAGAATCCGAAGTTTACGGATGCCTGCGCGGCGACGCCTGTCTACTATCAGGCGACGACGACCGATGGCAGGTATCATAACGTTGTGACCGG
>JAEEGH010029289.1_pt1 | contig 10776 bp, 11 predicted proteins | sample 9134181 | NCBI WGS metagenome assembly JAEEGH01 (sample SAMN16246544, study PRJNA631951) | gut metagenome | biome: gut microbiome; feature: rumen; material: DP-attached | host: Bos | place: Iran: Karaj | collected 2018-10
TAAAAGATCTTTTAAATGAGTATGTAGTCTCTCCATTAAACACCGATATTTCAACGTCATTATCAGAAATTAGTACGGAGATTGAATCGCTAAAAGAAAGTACAAAAGTTGATATAGACAAGATTTCCCAATCTGTTAACGGAAATATTAGCAGATTAAAAGAAGATGTATTTGAAAATATAAAAAATAATATAGATGATGCAAAAGACAATATACTAGATGAAATTGAACCATTAAAATCTGAGATAGATAATGTAAACAAATCTATTAATAATAATGCGAGTAATCTTCAGAAATTATTGGATTTAAGTTCTGATTTTGCCAATAAAGAAAACGCATTTGAAAAAATATGTAAGTCGATAGAAAGCAATCAAACAAATATAACAGATAAAATTGAATTGCTAGAAAAAAATACTAAAACGGACATCAACAATATAAATCACTCTATTGATAAAAATATTGAAAGATTACAAAAAATCTTAGATTACAGTTTTCATTTCGATGATGAAGAAGATGTATTTGAAAATATAAAAAATAGTATTTTAAGTAATCGAGAAAAATGTACAAGTGAAATTTTACGAACTGAGGATAAATTATGCAATAATATTTTAGACATTAAAACAAATTTTACGGAATCGAATAAAATATTAAATGATTTAGTTAAGGTTAATAAAAATGATATAATAACAAATATAAATGAACAAATTGAAATGTTAGAAGATGAAATGTCAAACATTAAAGATTTAATGATTTCTAGAATACAAGAAATTGAATCAAATGTAAAAATAAACAATGAGAGATTATCTGATTTTGCAGAAGAAATACAACATTTTTCGGATGAAGTGGCAAATCAAAATATAGCTATTAATAATTGTTTAAAGGAAACAAAAAATACAATTAACGCATACGAATTAAATCAAAAAAAAATGTGTGGAAAAAAAGAGAAAAAAATTTTTACTATTTCTCTTGCTTTTGGAATTTTGAATATTGTGGGATTTGTAGCAATGAGTATTTTGATTCTAATTAACTAGTATTTAATATAGTATTAGATAAGTATAAATAATTAAGTCTCGAAAAAGATTGTGGATCGAATATGAATGCATCTATATACTGCCCTGTATGTGGTAACGGGCCGTTAATTGATAATGAAGATAATCTTCTAAAATGTCCGGAATGTTTGGAATTATTTGATTATGATGAAAATGGAAATCCATATGTTATTTCCTTTGATGAGTGGATTGATTTAAAGAATGGTAACAGGTTTCATCAACATGGAATAAACGGAAAGCATTGAAGATAGGAATTTTGAAAATCTGATTTTATATAGTTACAATGGTTTTTCACGATAAGGAAAATGATATTTCCGATTATTTAAACTCGTTATATAATTAATTAAACGTACAAGAGATGCTGGTATCATTACTGATAATGCAGAAGAATATGTTAAGGAGTTAAAAGATATGACAGGACTCGAAGCATCATTGATTAACAAAGGAATACAGCTGGGTAAGCAGCAGGCAGAAGAGAATTCGATAGAGCGTCTCACTAAATATTTTACAGACGAAAACCCGGAACTCACCCTGGAACAGGCTAAAGAGATGGCAACTGAGATATTGAGAGAATGTACCGATCACCGTTAACAAAGTGTGAACCAGACCTTTATGAAGGAGCTTTCGATGAAGAATCGAAGGCTCTTTTTTATTTGGTTGAAAGTCGCCTTAAAAAAAACATGATCAAAATCGTATGAAATTTGTAAAATATACTTGACATAGCAAAATGTAAAGTATATTATACATATTGTAAGGTGCTTAGTCGACGAAGTACCTGACAGAACATTAAACAAAAATAAGTATTTAGAAAAGAGGTAAATAATTATGAACAACATTTTTCTTCCGCTTGCTGCACTGATAGTGGTGGCATTACTGGTATACGTGATCGTAAACGCAAAAAAGAAAGACAACCATTTCGATGAGATGCAGTTAATTAAGAGAGCTAAAGGTTATAAAATAGGATACTTTATATTGCTGATCGGTTTAACGGTTTATGCAGGTTTGTCAGCATACTCTCCTGATCTGAAAAACCGTGTGGAGCCGTCAATAGCAGTATTTATCATTATGATGATCAGTATTCTCATCTTTGCAGTTTACTGTATATTTAATGAAGCATTTTTCACGATCGGTGAGAATGCAAAAGGTTATTCATTTGTATGTATTGCTATGATTCTGCTCAACGGAATAGGCTGCTACAGGACAATATCAGAAGGTGAATTTTTAAAAGACGGTATAATCAGCTATAGCGGAACAGGAAATCTTATAGTGACAGGAGTCTTTGCTGTCATCCTTGTCTGCATTATCGTTAAGAGCATCATGAACAAAAGGGAGGCAGAAGAATGAAAAATCTGAAACTTAAATCTGCCAGAGCGGCCAAGGATCTGTCTCAGGAACAGCTGGCAAATCTCGTAAATGTTTCGCGCCAGACTATCAGCGCCATTGAAAAAGGCGACTACAATCCGACGATCAACCTGTGTATCGCCATATGCAAGGTTCTTGATAAGACACTGGATGAGCTGTTCTGGGAATAGCTTTTTCAAAAACAGAAAATTAAAAATCTCCCTAAAGTTTTCGTCAAACCCTCCGATAAATTTATTACAGGAGCGGAAGTTCCGCCCCTGAATAACATAAAATGTACAAATCAATAATCCACGGAGGGTATGGCGAAGGGAGTGCCATATAAAAATTACAGGAAGTTGCCGGCTTCCTTTTTTTGTGCTCTTTTCGGAATTTCAGCCGCTCTTATTTGATTTATGCATTTTCGGAAACGGGGTGAAATATGAAAATAGTAAACTCAAATCTATCAATGAACTCTTCTCATATCTTTGAGAGGGAGACCGGTCAGAGAAATCTTACCGTCATCGGCAACAATGCAACTGTCACAAATACAGCAGTTGCCGAGAGAAAATCGGAAGCCCACTTTATCGATGTATTTAAGTCAGAGGCGATTGACGAATCCACCGATGAGATGGAAAAATCCATGCTGGGTATGCGCTCAAGGTCCACTTCAGTATCCGGCAAGCTCGACACTGTTGCTAAAGAAAACAGCAAGACAATCAGGGAGCAGACGCTTCTTTTTCTGATCCGTTTTCTTTATAACAGGCTCTGGCGAAACAGGGATGAAGACAGTGAATTTCAGCAGATGATTAATGGCGCCAGGAACACGGATAACCGGGAAACAAAAAATGTAATAGGATATACGGAAGACTATTTCTATTACAATGAGCAAGAGGAGACCGTATTTAATACTACAGGAGAGGTAGTGACGGCAGACGGCCGGTCGATTTCCTTTAATGTGGAAGCCACAATGAGCAGGGCATTTTCTCATGAGTACTTCAGTCACATGGATATCGAAGCAGTAAATACGCCTAACCTGGTCGATCCCCTTGTCATCAATCTTGATAACAATCTTGCATCGGTTTCGGATCAGAAATTCTATTTTGATATAGACAGCGACGGTGTCCTCGACAGTATTTCGGAGCTTAATTCATCATCAGGATTTCTGGCTCTTGACTTAAATGAGGACGGCAGGATTAATGACGGATCGGAACTCTTTGGTACCAAATCTGGAAACGGTTTCAAAGATCTTGCCATATATGATAATGACGGCAACGGATGGATCGATGAAAATGATGAGATATTTGAAAAGCTCCTCATCTGGACAAAGGACGAAAACGGTAAAGATATCCTGTATCATCTAAAGGAAGCCGGTTTAGGAGCCATATGCCTTAAATCAGTTAACACGGATTTTTCATTAAATTCATTTCATAACAACAGGACCAACGCCATGGTCAGGCAGTCGGGTATATTTCTGTATGAAAACGGCATGACCGGCACTGTCCAGCAGCTTGATCTGGCCAGATAAAAAAACCGAAAATCTTTTCTGTTTTGGTTGATTCAGATAATCAAATATAGTAAATTTAAGGGGAAAAGAATATCAGTAAAAACAAGGCAAAGAAGTCTGACACGGATTTCTTTGCTTTTTCTTTTTTGGAGGAGTTTATGATTTGTCTTAATGATTATTTATATTCGGGAGATACGGTACTTAAGATACTTTTGCAATACTCGGAGGATTTGAAAAAGGAAGCAATTGAAACGAAGAATCCCATCGACCTTGCTCACAGCAACTTTTTGATCCAGATTATAGAGCTGCTCGAGCATACCGATTTCCTTACATCTCAGTCAAATCGAATAAAGGAGTTTTATCTTTATATGACTCAGAAATATCCGTACCTTGCCTTTACATTCAAGGGTCGCATAAAGTCCCTTATTCGTTCGGAGGAAAAATTTAACGGATACATTCTTGAATATATTTACAACTACTATAAAGAAAACGGAAAATTTCCGAATGATGACGAAATAAAAAAGAATCTTAACAGATTCAGGGACCTCATTGCTTATCGTATAGTTATATCTCTGCCTGCATGTCATGTTTCAAAAGATGAAAGTTTGGAAGAGCAGGAGCAGAAGATTCTCTATGAAATCGCAAACGACCTGCCTGCTTTTCTTGAAGAGCGTGGCTTTACAGCAGAGATGACGAATACAGCCGTAAATACTAATTCGGAAAAACTTACAGATAATAATCATCAGTATTACAGGGATTACGTAAAGACTCCGAGAGCAAAAGGATATCAGTCACTCCATATTACTTTTTACGATAATCTCGCCCGCTGTTATACGGAAGTGCAGCTTCGAACAAAAGATATGGATGACGTTGCGGAGATAGGAGAAGCAAATCACTTCGGATACGAAAAAATACAGGAAGAGACGAGAAGCAAGAGAGATAACATTCCGTCCGGTGAATGCAAAGCATTTGACGAAGCATATGAACGATATAAAAAACTTCAGGATCTCGATTTATCAAAAGTAGATGTAAACATGTTCAGGGCAATAAACAACCAGCTTATCAACGACGGCTGCGGTCTTTTCAGAGGCCGTCAGATTTTGCCTTTCGAGCATCTTTCGAGATTCCAGAACGATACGTTATCCGGTTTTTAAACAATTTAACTATTAAGGAGAACACACATGGTAACATGCAGTGATGTAAACAACTTAAGTCTTGACGGAATGGAGTTGATCGCAGGAGAGAAGGGACTTAGCAGAATTGTGTCCTGGGTTTATCTGGTCCAGACAAGGCCATATGAAGAACATATGAATCAGGGCAACTTTGCGATGATCGTAGTAGATTATGTCAGATTTGATTTTGACGAAGTCCTAAAAACCATGGTGGAATTAAACACACTCGGTATATCGGGTCTTGGCATTTCCATCATAAACGATAAAGAAGAAATACCCGGGACGATTATAGATAAAGCGGAAGAACTGTCCCTGCCTTTATTTTACATAAGGTGGAACGGTGCATCATTTGTAGATATCTCCCAGAGCATAGGCAACCTGATTCTTGAGACAGGTATTGTGAATAAGCGTACAGGCGATTATCTTTATAACCTCCTTTTTGGATATGATGTAAATGAGCGATATGTCCGAAAGATATCAGGTCAGTTCGGTCTTGATTTTGGAAAGCCTTATCGCGTAGGTATTATCGCTGTAGACAGACAGTATGGTATAAATCTTGAGCAGGACGAACATATTTATGAGTATTATGCAGACTGCCTGAATAAAGAAGTCATCAAGATGAAGGGCCGTCCCATGTTCATGAAGTTCCTCAATAAGTTTGTGCTTTTATTTGAGGCAAAAGAAAACAAAGAGACGGAACATGAGATAGAGAAGATATTAAGAAAGCTTGATGAATCGGAAAAGTTTAAGGGGCTCATCAGCAGTACATGCATACTGGGCGCTCCGTACAAGGATCCCGGAAAGTTTGGCCAGAGCTATCAGGAAGCAAAGAGTCTGATACCAAAGAAAGATTTATTACCCAACCCTTCAGGTAAAAAGGTTCTCAGTGCAAGCTCCATGGGTATATATAAATACCTGTTTCACGGTAATGACCAGAGGGAAATCCTTGAGTACTGCAATAATAAATTAAATAAGCTCGAGGAGTACGATCATGCAAACGGAACATTTCTTCAGGAGACACTTCTTGCATATTACATGAACGGTTTTAACAGTGCAAAGACTGCAGACGAGCTGTTTATACACAGAAACTCGTTGTTATACAGGCTTAAAAAGATTGAGGAACTCCTTGAAATAGAGCTTACCGACTATATGGAATACCTTGATCTGCTTAACTGTATCCTGGTAAAAAGACTCATGTTTATATAGCTATTGTGCAAAGTGCCCGTCAAAACTGTGCACATGTTACGTTGTCAAAATATTATATGTCCATTAGAATGCAACCATAAGCAAGGGTGCTGACGAAACACTAAAGTTTCTCGGCACCCTTGCTTATTTAGAAAAAACCAAGGAGGAAAATATTATGAGAAGAAGAAATGGTTTTGGACAGAAGGTAATGGCAACAATCATCACAGCAGCACTTGCAATGGCGATGTTTACAGGATGCGGAAGCGAAACACCTGCCGGAACAAGCGATGCATCAACAGGTACAAGCACACCTGCACCTGAAGGAGAACCTGCTCCCGAGGGAGAAAAGGAAGTCTTAAGAGTCGGCATGGAATGTGCATATGCACCGTTTAACTGGACACAGGATGCAGACACTACACCGGACGGAAGCATTGCAGTACCTATCTACGATTCAACATTTTATGCATACGGATATGATGTAGCCGTAGCACAGATGCTTGCAGACGAGATGGGAATGGACCTTGAGATTCATAAAGTAGAGTGGTCATCAATCGGTATCTCAATGGATGCCGGAGATTACGACTGCATCATCGCAGGTATGGGTCGTACAGCAGAACGTGAAATGTCATATTCATTCACAACTCCTTACTACTACAGAGACAACTGTATCGTAGTTAAGAAGGACGGTCCTTACTCAGAAGTAACAGGTCTCTCAGAACTCTTCGGTACAGGCTGCAAGGTTACCACTCAGCTTGGTACTGGATGGATTCCTCTTCTTGATCAGATTGAGGGAGCTGAGACAGGCATGAACTATGAGACTACATCAGAATGCTTTATGGCAGTATCAAACGGAGTTGCGGATGTTTGTATCGTTGACCTTCCTACAGCTCAGTCAGCACTCCTTACAAACGATGACCTTATGATCATCACATTTGATGAGGCAGACAGCTTTGAGGGTGACGATGAGATGGTAAATGTCTGCATCGCTACTAGAAAAGATGATACAGAGCTTCGCGATCGTATCCAGGCAGCAATGGATGCTATCGGTTGGGATGACAAGGCAGCAATGGATGAGCTGATGGATAAGGTAATCACTCAGCAGCCCGCTGCTAACTAAATATATTAGGGGGGCTTCGCCCGGTTGACTAAATCAGCTAAAGCGAAGCCCCATATAAAAAAGGACGGATGAGATATGAAATATGCATTTTTAGGAATTGAAGATCCACAGACATCAATAGAGTGGATGGTATATCTGACAAATAAATATTTCAAAATGTTTATCGATGGTACAAAGCTCACGCTCTACATTGCGATACTGGGAACACTCCTCGGATTTGTACTCGGATATGTGATAGGAATTATCCAGGATGCAAAGACCGGACAGGGTGATAATGTTGTCAAAAAATTATTTGTCAGACTTTTGAAAATACTGGCAGGAGCTTATGTTGAGATATTTCGAGATACCCCGATGATAGTTCAGGCAATGATTATCTACTATGGACTCAGACAGCTTGGCTTTGATATGCAGCCTGTGGCAGCAGGTATTCTGGTTACAGTACTTAATACAGGAGCATACATGGCAGAGACAGTCAGAGCAGGTATCGGGTCGATTGATATCGGTCAGAGAGAAGGTGCCTGGGCAATGGGTATGTCGCCTATGAAGACAATGCTCTATATTGTATTACCACAGGCATTTAAGAATATTATTCCCGAGATGGCAAATACTTTTTTGACAAACCTCAAGATGACATCGGTACTGAATGTAATAGCTGTACAGGAACTTTTCATGGCAGCAAAGACAGTCGGTGGTAACTACTACAAATACTTCGAGAGTTATCTTGTTATCGCAGTAATCTACTTTGTGCTTTGCTTCTTATTTAATAAGCTGTTCAACTTCATGGAGAAGAAGCTCAAGGGCAGAAACGATTACGCACTGGCTGTTGAATATATGGACAATCAGTAAGGAGGCAGGCTATGGGAGAGAAAATAATCAGTATTAAGGAATTAAGCAAATCATTCGGTAAACATGAAGTCCTCAGGAAAATCGACCTGGATGTAAGTGCAGGAGAGATTATATGTATAGTAGGATCGTCAGGCTCAGGTAAATCTACTTTATTAAGATGTATCAACAAGCTTGAGCATCAGACAACCGGAAAGATTCTTTACCATGACAAGGAGGTAAGGGATGTCCAGAGAGAAGTAAATGAATACCGGGCAAAGGTCGGCATGGTTTTCCAGTCATTCAACTTATTTAACAACATGACAGTCCTTCAGAACTGCATGATATGTACGAGAAAGGTTCTCCATCTTTCAAAAGAGGAATCATTTGAAAGAGCAATCACACATCTTAAAGAAGTAGGCATGGCTCCGTATATTCATGCTAAGCCGGCTCAGCTCTCCGGTGGTCAGAAACAGAGAGTCGCAATAGCCAGATCCCTTTGCATGAATCCGGAAGTATTACTCTTTGATGAGCCCACATCGGCTCTCGATCCTGAGATGGTAGGAGAAGTTCTTAATGTAATGAAGCAGCTTGCAACAACGGGACTGACCATGATCATTGTCACTCATGAGATGGCTTTTGCCAGAGATGTATCAACGCGAACCATCTTTATGGATAAGGGATATGTGGCAGAGGATGCTCCACCGTCAGAGCTTTTTACCAATCCAAAGAACCCGAGGACAAAAGAGTTCCTTGGCAGATATCTTGCAGGATAAAAACGGAGGCGATGTTTATGAAAAGATTTGTAGTAACTTTTGCAAGAGGTTTCGGATCGGGTGGTAAGGAGATAGCATCACTTCTTGCCAAGGATCTGGGAGTTCACTGTTATGAAAACAGAATCCTCACTCTTGCCAGCCAGCTCAGTGGCCTGAGCGAAAATGTATTTAATGAAGTAAATGAAAAAATCAGAAAAACAGGCGGCTTCTCCAATTTCATGAGAGGTCTGCCTCGTTCAAGGAATTACATAGCGAGAAATGAAAAGTTTGTATCTGATGACAAACTATTTGAGTACCAGAGTGAAATCATTAAAAATCTGGCAGACCAGGAGACATGTGTAATAGTCGGTAAGTGTGCTGATTATGTATTAAAGGGGAGACCGAATGTGGTGAGTATCTATATAGAGGCACCGAGAGCATTTTGCTTAAAGCGCACAATCGAGCATATGGGAGTCACAGAAGATGTGGCCAATGCAACCATCACCCAGACAGATAAATTCAGAGCCGATTATTACAAATATTATACTCACGGTAATTATTGGACCAACCCTGTTAACTATGACATGACACTTAATAGCGAGAGAGTCGGTATTAATGACTGCGTGAAGATAATAGAGGACTACCTGGTATTAAAAGGATTTGTCACCAGGGATGAGATTGGCGTCAAAGAAAAAACATCAGAATCTGAAAATACATCAAAATAACGGGAGGATAAGATTATGAAACTTGCAGAGACAGGGCTTACAGCCCAGGATATTAAAGATAAAGTAAAGAAGTACATGATAGAGACTTATGAGAGATTTGATTTCCTTGCCGAGTCAGCCAAGGATCAGTATCTCTATGATGAGAACGGTGAGAAGTATCTCGACTTTTATGCCGGCATCGCCGTAAACTCTGCCGGTAACTGTAATGAGAAAGTAGTAGAGGCAGTTGTTGAGCAGACAAAGACTCTGATGCATACATTCAACTATCCGTACACGATCCCTCAGGCACTCCTTGCTGAGAAGGTTTGTACTACAATCGGAATGGACAAAATCTTTTTCCAGAACTCAGGTACAGAGGCTAACGAAGCCATGATTAAGATGGCGAGAAAGTACGGAATCGAAAAGTATGGTCCCAATAAATATCATATCGTAACTGCCAAGATGGGATTCCACGGCAGAACATTTGGTGCCATGTCCGCAACAGGTCAGCCCGGTAACGGCTGCCAGGTAGGATTTGGTCCCATGACATACGGATTTTCTTATGCACCCTACAATGATCTACAGGCATTTAAGGATGCATGTACCGAAAATACTATCGCTATCATGATAGAGCCTGTACAGGGCGAGGGTGGTGTACATCCTGCGACAAAAGAATTTATGACAGGCCTTCGCAAGTTCTGTGATGAGAAGGGTATGCTCTTATTACTTGATGAGGTTCAGACAGGATGGTGCAGAACAGGTAAGGTCATGAGCTTTATGCACTACGGTATCAAACCCGATATCGTATCTATGGCAAAGGCTCTTGGCGGAGGTATGCCAATAGGTGCAATCTGTGCAACTGAGGAAGTGTCAAAAGCATTTTCGGCAGGTTCCCACGGAACAACATTTGGTGGTCATCCCGTCAGCTGCGCCGCAGCTCTTGCCCAGGTTGATGAGCTTTTAAAGAGGGATCTGGCCGGCAATGCAGCAGAGATGGGTGAATATTTCAAAGAGAAGTTAAGCACACTTCCCCATGTAAAAGAAGTAAGAGGCCAGGGACTTCTAGTCGGTGTTGAGTTTGACGATACCATCGGTGGCGTTGACGTAAAGCATGAATGTCTCCATAG
>JAEEGH010029291.1_pt1 | contig 10776 bp, 11 predicted proteins | sample 9134181 | NCBI WGS metagenome assembly JAEEGH01 (sample SAMN16246544, study PRJNA631951) | gut metagenome | biome: gut microbiome; feature: rumen; material: DP-attached | host: Bos | place: Iran: Karaj | collected 2018-10
CTCAGCGCCGTGAAGTACAACCGCACCTCCTCCAGCATCAACAATGCCTACGGCCTTTCCATCTATTTCCCCTATCAGAAGATGTCCCGGGTCAACAGCGCCGTGAACGCCTATGACGCCATGGGCATGGACAGCGAGTATTCCCGCTGCATCCGCCAGTTTGCCAGCATGGAGGCCAGCGGCCAGGCGGCGTCCGGCGGCATGGGCTCCCCCCTGGGGGTCCTGGGCGGCGGCAGCAGCGGCGGCGGCGCCGTGAGCGGCGATTTCATCTCCAGCATGCTGGGCAGCTTCCTGGGCGGCGGCAGCAGCTACGGCGTATCCGGCCTGAACAGCTCCAACTCCGGCTTCCTGGGCAAGGGCCTGAGCCAGGAGGAGATCGGCGCATATCTGACGGAGCACCGCTTCGACGCCTCCGCGCTGGAGTGGAAATATGACGGCAGCGAGTACGTGCTCGCCCTCAGCGAGGAGCAGTGGTCCCTGGTCCACGATCTGGCCCTGAACGTGTATTATGACGACGGGGAGGGCTATATCGACCTGGGCCTGGACAACGTGTTCGAATTCACGGAGCAGGGCGCCCTGATCGGCGCGTACGACGGCACCTGGCTCGCCATCGACCAGCAGCCCGTGGCCTACTACTATATCGACACCGTCTCGGACGGCAGCGGCTATACCATCACCGGCCGCGTTCCCGTGCTGCTGAACGGCAGCCGGGCCGACCTGATCATCGTGTTTGACGACGCCCACCCCTACGGGTATATCGCCGGAGCCCGGAGCGACTACCGGGACGGGGAGACGGAGACCGTGGCCAAGAGCATGGGCGAGCTGGAGGCAGGGGACACCATCGAGTTCCTGGCCGACTATTACGCCTATGACGGCACCTATCTGGACAGCTACCGCATCGGGGATACCCACGTCTACAGCGGCAGCGAGGAGATCAGCAACGTATATATCAATGCCGAGGCCGCCTCTCCCGTGTATCTCTTCACGGATATCTACGCCCAGAGCTACTGGACGCCCCTGATCCCCTGACCGGCAGCGCGGACCGGAAATGCTTCGCCGGAGGGCAGACGCGGGTCTCCCTCCGGCGTTTCCGCGCCCCTTCCCCGGGAACTGCGGTCTGGGCGGGGAGCGGACTTGACGAAGGGGCATATCCCTGCTATACTGCACTTACTCTTTGTACTGCTATTCGCTACAGCACAAACTGATCAGGCCGGAGCCTCTCGCTCGGAGCCGGGTTACGAAAGTGACAGTGGACATGACGCCACGGGACAGTGCGTGAATACGCTTATCCCGTGGCTCATTTTGTCTGCGGGTGACGAAAATGGGAGGTAATCGTATGCAAATCAGACTGCAGGATCCCGGACAGCCCCCGGAGGATACGAAAGGGTTCGAGCGCACCGCCGTGCGGGTGAGCATGGTGAGCATCCTGGGCAATGCCGTGCTGTCCCTGGTGAAGCTGCTGGCAGGCGTCATCGCCCATTCCGGCGCCATGGTGAGCGACGCCGTGCATTCCGCTTCGGACGTGTTCAGCAGCATCATCGTCATCATCGGCGTGAAGATCTCCGCCCGGGAGGCGGACAAGGAACACCCGTACGGCCATGAGCGCTTTGAGTGCGTTGCCGCCATCATCCTCAGCGTGGTGCTGCTGGTGACGGGCCTGCTCATCGGCAGGAGCGCCTTCGTCCAGATCATCAGCGGGGACTTCTCCGGCACGGAGGCCCCGGGAGTCCTGGCCCTCGCCGCGGCCATCGTGTCCATCGTCAGCAAGGAGGCCATGTACTGGTATACCCGGTATTACGCCAAAAAGATGGACTCCAGCTCCCTGATGGCCAACGCATGGCACCACCGGAGCGACGCCCTCTCCTCCGTGGGGGCGCTCATCGGCATCCTGTTCGCCCGCATGGGCTACCGCATCGTGGAGCCCATCGCCAGCCTGGTGATCTGCCTGCTGATCCTGAAGGCCACCTATGATATTTTCCGGGACGCCATATCCCGTATGGTGGACTCCGGGGACGAGGGCCTGGAGGATGAGCTGCGGGAGCTGGCTCTGAGCCAGGAACAGATACGGGGAGTGGACCTTGTCCGCGCCAGGGTATTCGGCAACCGCATCTACGTGGATATGGAGATCTCCGCCGACGGGGACATGACCCTGCGGGACAGCCACGCCGCGGCGGAGCGCCTGCACGATCTCATTGAGGAAAAGTATCCCAAGGTCAAGCATATCATGCTCCATGTGAACCCGGCGGAGGACGGGGTAAAGCGACAGTGAACCGATGATCTGCCGCCCGCAGCAACAGGCTGCGGGCGGTTTTCTGCGCTCCGGTCTTGACAAAGGTGGGTAGGAATAGTATGATTGGTATAACAAATCATACTTATGGGGGGAGAAACATGGATACGCCCAAGGGGAAGTACGCCTGGAGCGTCACCGTGGGAAGCAAGGGGCAGATCGTCATTCCCAAGGAGGCCCGGGAAGTGTTCGGCATTAAGCCCGGGGATACGCTACTGCTGCTGGGAGACGTGGAACGGGGGATCGCCATTCCCCCCAAGAATATGTTCGCGGGGATCACCGCAAAGGTTTTCGGAGGTGAATGAGCATGGCTGTTCTGGAGGTCGAAGGGCTCCGCAAGGCCTATCCCGGCTTCGTGCTGGACGGGCTGAGCTTTCAGGTGGAGCGGGGAAGCATCATGGGCTTCATCGGCCGGAACGGAGCGGGCAAGACCACAACGCTGAAATCCATCCTGCACATCGTCCGTCCGGACGGGGGCAGCATTCGGTACTTCGGCATGGACCTGGAGGGAAACGAAGGGGAGATCAAGCGCCGGGTGGGCTATGCCGTGGGCGCCGTGAACTACTATCCCCGGCGCAGGCTGAAGGATCTGGCGGAGGTGACGGCCCGCTTTTATCCCAACTGGGACTGGGACGCCTACCGGCGGTACCTGGAGGTGTTCCGGCTGGATGAATCCAAGACGCCCTCCCAGCTTTCCGAGGGGATGCGGGTGAAGCTGAGTCTCACCGTGGCGCTTTCCCACCGGGCGGAGCTGCTGATCCTGGACGAGCCCACCAGCGGCCTGGACCCGGTATCCCGGGAGGAGCTGCTGGATATTTTCCGCTATCTTCGGGATCAGGGCACCGCCGTGCTGTTTTCCACCCATATCACCACGGACCTGGAAAAGTGCGCGGACCATATCACCTATATCGCCGATGGCAGACGCATCGCCTCCGAGCCGCTGGCGGGCTTCCTGGAGCGCTGCCGCCGGGAGGGCAGGGGAAAGGACCTGGAGGAGATCATGGTGTTCACGGAAAAGGAGGACCTGCATGAAAGACTTGCTCATTAAGGAGTTCAGGCTCAGCGCATCGGCTCTGAGCTGGCTCTTCCTGGCGGGCAGCTTCATTGCCCTGATCCCCAACTATCCCATCCTTCTCAGCGCCTTCTTCATCTGCCTGGGCATATTCCAGAGCATTCGCCTCACCCGGGAGACCAACGATATCCTGTATTCCGTCCTGCTGCCCGTACCCAAGGAGGAGGTGGTGCGGGGGAAGTACGCCTTTGCCTGCGTCATCCAGCTCATCGGCCTGGCGCTCATGGCGGCGCTCACCGCCATCCGGATGACCGTGCTCTCCGGCGTCGCCGCGTATCGGGATAACCCTCTGATGAACGCGGGCCCCCTGTACCTGGCCTTCGCCCTGCTGGTGTTCGCCGCCTTCAACGTCTTTTTCCTGGGCGGCTTTTTCCGCACGGCGTATAAGCTGGGCGCGCCATTCCTGACCTTCGGCATCGCAGCGGCGGTGCTGATCCTGGCGGGGGAAGCCCTGCACCATTTCCCGGGGCTGGGCTTTCTGAACGCGCCCGCCGGGGAGCGGATGGACCTGCAGCTCATCCTTCTGGCCTGCGGCGCCCTGCTCTACGCCCTGCTCACCCTTCTGGCCTGCCGGGGCGCGGAACGGCGCTTTGCCCGCCTGGATCTGTGAACCGTTCCGCCGCGATTGCAAACGGGGTCCGGTTTTGGTATAGTCTTGGGGAGCCGAAGTCTTCGGCTCCCCAAAAACATGGTGCGGAAAACGACGGCCGGGAGGAATGGAGCATGAAGATCGCTGTGCCGGGCAGAACAGAGCTGGCGGGGAACCATACGGATCACCAGGGCGGACACGTCCTGGCGGCGGCGGTTGATCTGATGATCCGGGGAGAGGCGGAGCCCACGGGGGAGGACCGGGTCCTGCTCCGTTCGGAGGGCTTCGGCGAAATCCGGGTCGGGCTGGACAGCCTGGACCGGAAGCACAGCCGCCCCGGTACGGCGGAGGCCCTGGTGAGGGGCGTCCTGGAGTGGCTGCACCGGAACGGGTATCCCGCCCGGGGCTTTCGGGCCTCCCTGCGCTCGGATATCCCGGCGGGGGCGGGCCTATCCTCCTCCGCGGCCTTCTCCGTTTGGGTGGGCAGCGCGGTGAGCCGCCTGTTCCATGACGGCGCGATCCCGCCCCTGGATCTGGCCCTGGCGGCCCGGTACGGGGAAAACACCCATTTCGGCAAGCCCTGCGGCCTGATGGACCAGTGCGCCTGCGCCTACGCCGGGGTGACGGCCATGGACTTCCGCGCCGGGATCCCCCAGGTGCGCCGGATCCCGGTGAGCCCCGGCGAACTGGGATACGTGCTCTGCGTGGTGCAGACCGGCGGAGATCACCGGGATCTGACGGAGGATTACGCGCAGATCACCCGGGAAATGGCCGAGGTCGCCGCCTGCTTCGGGGAGGAGAAGCTCTCTGCGGTGCCGGAGGAGGAGGTGCGCCGGTCGATCCCTCAGCTGCGGGAAAGGACCGGGGACCGGGCCGTCCTCCGGGCCCTGCACTACTTTGAGGAGGACCGGCGGGCGGCGGAGATGGCCCTGGCCCTGGAGCGGCGGGATATGGACGCCTATCTTGCGGGCATGGACGCCTCCGGGCGCAGCAGCGCTGAGCTCCTGCAGAACTGCTACAGTCCTGCGTTTGTCCGGAGCCAGGGCATCCCTCTGGCCCTGGCCCTGAGCCGCCGGGTCCTGGGAGACCGGGGGGCGGCGAGGGTGCACGGGGGCGGCTTCGCCGGCACGGTCCAGGCGCTGATGCCCGCAGACCTGGAGGAGCCGTACCGGAAGGAGCTGGAGGCGGTGTTCGGAGAGGGAAGCTGCCGCAGACTGAACGTCGTGCAGCCCCGGACGCCGTGACCCTCAGCGGAAGCGTCCCCGCTTTTTTGCCCGGGGCCGCTCGCCCTTGAGCTCCACCAGGATCAGATCCTCACCGATGCGCTGCACGCATTCCCAGTTGATGATATAATCGTCGCCGGGGAGAAAGAGGCCCAGCAGACGGCAGGGACCCGGCACCACAAGGGCGAGGATCCTGCCGCTGCCCGTTTCCAGCAGCACGTCGTCCACATAGCCGAGGCGGAAACCGTCGCAGACGTTCACGACCTCCTTGCATCTTAAGTCGGCGATCCGGCATTGCATAGCATACCTCCTGGGGGGAGTCTCCGGGCAAGGCCCGGGGTTACAGACTATGCGCCGCCGGTGAAGGCGGTGCGCAGGCTGCCGGGAATCGACAAAAATGGGTCTGTTCCGATTGACAAAGGAAACCTGTCCATATATAATACTCTTGCTTCATTCTTAAACGCGGTACGGAGATACCGGAAGAGTCAGCAAGGAACGGTCGGAGGCCCGGCGCGGGCGCTTCGGCCGCAGGTTGGCTTTGCGTTTCCGCAGAGCTTTTTTCTTTTTTGCTTGAGAGAAGGGTCGGTATGAGACAGGCTGTTGGAAACACCCCGGTCCCTGCCGGACGGTCCGCCGTCCGGCGGCGTTACTGCAGCGTGCGCGCCTGTCCCGCCCCCAGGACCACGGCAGAAAAAAGGGGTTATCCCTGTCCCGGCTGAAACGCAGTCTATCCGCTGCTTCCAGGCCGGGACAGGTCGTTTTCCGGCGGCGGAGAAGGAGAGGTTGTTTTGCATGAAAAAAGCGGCGGTCATCATGGGCAGCGACAGCGACCTGCCCGTAGTGGAAAAGGCGATCCTGACCCTGCAGGATTTCGGCGTGCCCACGGAGGTGCGCGTCTGTTCCGCCCACAGGACGCCGGAGGAGGCTGCGGCCTTTTCCCGCAGCGCGGCGGAGAGGGGCTTCGGCGTCATCATCGCGGCGGCGGGGCTGGCTGCCCACCTGGCGGGAGCGCTGGCGGCGAACACCATCCTGCCGGTGATCGGCATCCCCATGGCCGGAGGCGTGGGCGGCGGGCTGGACGCGCTGCTCAGCACGGTGATGATGCCCCCCGGCGTACCGGTGGCCACGGTGGGCGTGGGCGGCGCGGTGAACGCGGCGCTCCTGGCGGTGCAGATCCTGGCCCTGTCGGACGAGGGCCTCAGCCGGAAGCTTATGGACTATAAGCGCGAGGCTGCGGAAAAGGTGAGAAAAAAGGATCAGGCGATCCGTGAAAAATACGAATTGATCAAACTGTAAAGGGTGGGTACGGAAATGAAGAAGATCTACAGCGGCAAGACCAAGGACGTTTACGCTCTGGACAACGGCAACTATCAGCTGAAGTTCAAGGACGACGTGACCGGCACGGACGGCGTGTTCGATCCCGGCGCCAATACCGTGGGCCTGAGCATCGAAGGCGTGGGGCGCGTCAACCTGCGCATGAGCATCTATTATTTTGAAAAGCTGAAGGCTGCGGGCATCAAGACCCACTACGTATCCGCCGATCTGGACTCCGTTACCATGGAGGTCCTTCCCGCCCGCGTTTTCGGCAAGGGTCTGGAGGTCGTCTGCCGCCGCCGCGCCGTGGGCAGCTTCTTCCGCCGCTACGGGGATTATATCGAAGAGGGCGCGCCTCTGCCCAACTATGTGGAGACCACCTTCAAGGACGACGCCCGGGAGGATCCCCTGGTCACCCGGGACGGCCTCATCGATCTGGGCGTCATGAGCGGCGAGCAGTACGACGCCATCAAGCGGCAGACCCAGAAGATCACGGACATCATCGCCGCGGACATGGCGGAAAAGGGCCTGGAGCTCTATGACATCAAGTTCGAGTTCGGCTACAGCGGCGACGAGGTCATCCTCATCGACGAGATCGCCTCCGGCAACATGCGGGTCTATAAGGACGGGAAGTACATCCAGCCCATGACCCTGTCCGAGCTGTTCTTCGCCTGATGGGAGGCTTTTTCGGCATCGCGGCCAGGGAAAACTGCGTCCACGACGGGTTCTTCGGGGTGGACTACCACTCCCATCTGGGCACGAAGCGGGCGGGCATGGCCGCGTATAACGCGCAGGACGGCTTCCAGCGGGATATCCACAATATCGCCAATTCTCCCTTCCGCACCAAATTCGAGCGGGTCTGCGAGGAAATGCACGGGGAGCTGTGCATCGGCTGCATCAGCGACGCCGACCCCCAGCCCCTGCTGGTGCGCTCCGGCCTGGGCAACTTTGCCATCTGCATCGTGGGCCTCATCCGCAATGCGGACGAGCTGGTGCAGGATCTGCTGGACGGGGGGATCAACCATTTCGAGGCCATGGGCGGCGGCCATATCAACACCACGGAGCTTGTGGCGTCCCTCATCAGCACCCGGTCCAGCTTCCCCGAAGGGATCCGGTACGTGCAGGAGCGGGTGAAGGGCTCCCTGTCCATCCTGATCATGACCCCGGACTGCCTCATTGCCGCCCGGGACAGGCTGGGCAGACTGCCTGTGATGATCGGCCAGGGGGAGAAGGGCTGCGCCGTCTCCTTTGAGTCTTTCGCCTACCAGAAGCTGGATTACCGGACCTGCTATGAGCTCGGCCCCGGGGAGATCGTGGAGATCCGGGCGGACGGCATGCGCCGTCTGCTGCCGCCGGGGGACAAGATGCACATCTGCGCCTTCCTGTGGACCTATTACGGCTACCCCAACTCCACCTATGAGGGCAGGACCGTTGAGCTCATGCGCATGCGGGACGGGGAGCTGCTGGCGGAGACGGACAGGACCGAGGGTTCGGCCCAGGACGTGGACGCCGTGGGCGGCATGCCGGATTCCGGCACGGCCTACGGCATCGGGTACGCCAACGAGAGCGGCAAGCCCTTCACCCGCCCCTTCATCAAGTATACCCCCACTTGGCCCCGGAGCTTCATGCCCGCCGTGCAGAGCCTGCGCAACGAGGTGGCGAAGATGAAGATCATCCCGGTGCCGGAGCTCATTCGGGACAAGAAGCTGCTCATGGTGGACGACAGCATCGTCCGGGGCACCCAGCTGAAGGAGACCGTGGACTTCCTGTACGCCAACGGGGCGAAGGAGGTGCACATCCGCTCCGCCTGCCCCCCCTGTCTGTACACCTGCAAATACCTGAATTTCACCAGCTCGAAAAGCGAACAGGAGCTGCTGGCCCGGCGCATCATCCTCCAGCTGGAGGGGGAAGAGGGCTTCAGGCATATGGACGAGTATCTGGACGGCAGGACAGAACGGGGCAGGGCCATGCGCAAGGCCATCTGCGAGCAGATGGGCTTTGCCTCCCTGGACTTCCAGACCGTGGACGGCCTGGTGGAATCCATCGGTCTGCCCGAGGACCGGATCTGCACCTACTGCTGGACCGGCAGGGACATTGAGGACGAAGGAGGAGAGACGCCATGACAGTTTCCAGGTCTGAAAGCTATGCCGCCGCCGGTGTGGACATCACTGCCGGCTACCGCGCCGTGGAGCTGATGAAGGCCCATATCGCCAGGACCATGACGGGCAGCGGAGCCTCTGAGATCGGCGGCTTCGGCGGCCTGTTCGAGCTGGACCTGACGGGCTATTCCCGCCCCGTGCTGGTCTCCGGAACCGACGGCGTGGGCACGAAGCTGAAGCTGGCCTTCCTGCAGGGAAAAGCGGATACCGTGGGCATCGACTGCGTGGCCATGTGCGTGAACGACGTGATCTGCTGCGGCGCGAAGCCCCTGTTTTTCCTGGACTATATTGCCTGCGGCAAGAACGTGCCGGAGCGCATCGCGGATATCGTGGCCGGCGTGGCGGAGGGCTGCGTCCAGTCAGGCGCCGCCCTGGTGGGCGGCGAAACGGCGGAGATGCCCGGCTTCTACCCGGTGGACGAGTATGACCTGGCGGGCTTTGCCGTGGGCCTGGTGGAGAAGGACCGCATCCTGGACAAGAGCCGGGTGCGGGCGGGGGACGCGCTCATCGCACTGCCCTCCTCCGGCGTCCACTCCAACGGCTTTTCCCTGGTGCGCAAGGTGTTTTCCGAGGAAGAGCTGCGGGGCAGCCTGGGGGCGGAGCTCCTGACCCCCACCCGGATCTATGTGAAGCCCGTGCTGGCCCTGCTGGAGCAGGCGGAGGTCCACTCCGTCGCCCATATCACCGGCGGCGGCTTTTATGAGAATATCCCCCGGGCCCTGCCCAAGGGCCTGGGCGTGCGCATCCCCAAGGCGGATATCCGCACGCCGGATATCTTCCGGCGCATTGCCGAGGCGGGCAATATCCCCGAGCGGGACATGTTCAACACCTTCAACATGGGCGTGGGCATGTGCCTGACCGTGCCGAAGGACCAGGCGGACAGAGCGGCGGAGCTGCTGCGCGCCCAGGGCGTGGACGCCTATATCCTGGGCGAAGTCACCGCCTCCGGGGAGGTCGAGATATGCTGACAGCCCCAAAGACCCGCATCTGCGTCCTGGTCTCCGGCGGCGGTACGAACCTCCAGGCCCTGATCGACGCGGAAAAGCGGGGGGAGATCCCGGACGGGGAGATCGCCCTGGTGGTCTCCAACCGGAAAAGCGCCTATGCCCTGGAGCGGGCGCGCCTGGCGGGCATCCCCGGAAAGCACCTGGGGAAGGACGGCTTTGAGGAGGCCCTGAGTCGGCTGCTCCGGGAGGAGCGGATCGACATGATCGTTCTGGCGGGCTTCCTGCGCATCCTGAGCCGGGAGTTTACGGAAAAGTGGCCCCGGCGCATCCTGAATATCCATCCCTCCCTGATCCCCTCCTTCTGCGGCGAGGGCTTCTACGGCCTGCTGGTCCATGAGGCGGCCCTGGCCAGGGGCGTGAAGGTCACGGGAGCGACGGTGCATTATGTCAACGAGATCCCCGACGGCGGCGAGATCATCCTCCAGAAGGCGGTGGAGATCCTGCCGGAGGATACCCCGGAAACGCTGCAGCGCCGGGTGATGGAAGAGGCGGAATGGAAGCTCCTGCCCAGAGCGGCGGAGCTTGCGGCAAAGGAGATACGAAATGACAGACCTGATTGAGTACCTGCAGGGCAACCGCTATCCCGGCCGGGGCATCGTGATCGGCAGGCTGGACGAGACGCACATGCGGATCTATTACTTCATCATGGGCCGCAGCGAGAACAGCCGCAACCGGATCTTCTCCTATACGGAGGACGGCATCCGCACGGAGGCGAAGGACCCGGGCAAGCTGAAGGACCCCAGCCTGGTGATCTACCACCCGGTGCGGGTGTACAAGCGCAGCTTCATCGTGACGAACGGCGACCAGACGGACACCATCCGGGACTTCCTGGCAAAGGGCAGGAGCTTCCGGGACGCCCTGATGACCAGGACCTTCGAGCCGGACGGCCCCCTGTACACCCCCCGGATCTCCGGCATCGTGCGCATGGGCGGCCGCTTTGAGCTGAGCATCCTGAAAAGCGGCGACGGCGATCCGGACCAGAACCGCAGATTCTTCTATACCTATGATACGGTCCCTGCGGGCTCCGGCCAGTTCATCAGCACCTATCAGTGCGACGGCAATCCGCCCCCCTCCTTTGCCGGAGAGCCCATCACGGTCACCCTTCCGGAGCCGGACGAGGTCTGG
>JAEEGH010029292.1_pt1 | contig 10775 bp, 10 predicted proteins | sample 9134181 | NCBI WGS metagenome assembly JAEEGH01 (sample SAMN16246544, study PRJNA631951) | gut metagenome | biome: gut microbiome; feature: rumen; material: DP-attached | host: Bos | place: Iran: Karaj | collected 2018-10
GATTTACCGTTATGCCGTACTGTCAGGCTGATCCCGTTCTGTGCAAACGTCTTGAGGAGGTGGGATGCGCCTGCGTAATGCCGCTTGCTGCACCTATCGGTACCAACCGCGGCATTGTCACAAGGGATATGCTGGAAATTATTCTGGAGCAGGCTTCGGTACCGGTGATTGTTGATGCCGGAATCGGTGCTCCTTCTCATGCGGCTGCCGCCATGGAAATGGGTGCCGATGCCGTGCTGGTTAATACGGCAATTGCGGTGGCTGTTGATCCCGAATCCATGGCAAGAGCCTTCGGGGACGCCGTCAGAGCCGGTCATACGGCAAGACAGGCCGGACTTGGCAAGTCATCCATGTATGCTGTCGCCACCTCAGAGGTGGATGAATTTCTGGCAGATCTGGAGAACTGACTATGAGTTTTTTTGACGAACTGCAGCTGCTGGATTTTGATGAATGGGGCCGTACAGTACAGGCTGCAACCGAAAAGGATGTTATTAATGCGCTGACTACCCGGCGCAGAACTGTTGCTGATTTTGCCGCACTCATATCACCTGCCGCCGTTCATTTTATGCCGCTGATTGTAAGGGAGGCCGAACGGATTACCAGGGAACGGTTTGGGCAGACGCTTAACATGTATCTTCCTCTGTATCTCAACAATATATGCTCCAACTGTTGCAAATACTGCGGCTTTTCTGCAGGTAACCATTTTAAGAGAAGAATTCTCAGTGCAGACGAGGTTACAGAGGAATGTGAGGCCATAAAAAAACTCGGGTATGAAACAATTCTTGTGGTTACAGGCGAGTCTGCCAGGGGCGGAATGGATTATTTTCGTGAGATGATCCCGATAGTCAAAAAATATGCAGCATATCTTATGATGGAGGTTCAGCCTCTTGACGTGAATGACTACCGCGAACTCCGGGAACTTGGAGTGGACTGTGTCTGCGTCTATCAGGAGACTTATCATGAACCTACGTATCTGGATAATCATCCTCACGGCAAAAAGAGAAATATGCGCTACCGCATGGAAACTCCAGAAAGACTGGGTGAGGCCGGTATGGATAAGATTGGTATGGGCATTCTGCTTGGCCTTGCCGATTTTAGGGCTGACGCATGTATGCTGGCACATCATATAGCCTATATGCGCAAACACTACTGGCGCAGCAGACTGAGTCTGTCCTTTCCGCGTCTGAGACCTGCCGAAGGCGGTTTCTCTCCTCCACATCCTGTGTCCGAAAAGGAACTTGTTCAGTTCATCTGTGCGTTCAGACTTTTTGATCCGGAACTGGAGATATCAATTTCCACCAGAGAGTCAGCCAAATTCAGGGATGCTGTTGTGCCTATAGCAATTAACTCCATCAGTGCCGGCTCCAGTACCCAGCCTGGTGGATATGCCGTGGATAAACATGATCTTCCGCAGTTTGTCATTAATGATGATCGTTCGGCGGTGGAGATTGAGGAGCATTTCAGAAAACTGGGTCTTGATGTTATATGGCATACTTCCCGAATCGGCGGCTGAGTTCTTTGACAGAATCTGTTTAGATGTTCTGACGTGCCCTGTCCTGTTTCCGGAAACAGAAGTCGGACGGGGTTTTTCGTTTCTTCCGGCGGTGAACCGAAAGCTGGAAAGAATCGTATGAAGACATGTGAAAATGAGGATCCGTACAGTATGGGATCTTTACATGGAACCTTAATCTTTTTGAGCAAATCAGAACTCTGTACTTAATTTTTTATTGTTAACACGGCACCATACATAATTTTTTTATGTAACATTTCACGGTTTTTTGGCTGAATGATATAATACCTGCAGTTTTTGTTTTTCACATGGGAATCGCAATGTTTTTTGATAAGGTAGTAGCAGCTCCTGCTGATCCTATACTGGGTTTAACGGAAGAATTTCGTAAGGATCCTAATCCTGGCAAGATAAATCTTGGTGTTGGTGTTTATAAGAATGATGCCGGTGAAACTCCTGTTTTAAAGTGCGTCAAGAAAGCTGAAAAAATTATTCTTGATACGGAAAAAACCAAAAGTTATTTAAGCATTCCTGGAACTCCTGAGTACGGCAAACTGGTTCAGGAACTGGTTTTCGGTGCTGATCATGAAATTTATACTTCAGGCAGAGCCTGCTCAGCACAGGCTCCGGGCGGTACCGGTGCACTGCGTGTCGGAGCTGATTTTCTTATTCAGCAGAAGATTGCTAATAAGATCTGGATCTCCAATCCTACCTGGGTTAACCATTTCAAGGTATTCGGTGCCGCAGGCTTCGAGACTGCACAGTACAACTACTACAATCCGGAAACTCATGGTCTTGACTTTGAGGGTATGAAGGAGTCTCTGAAGGAGGCAAAGGCAGGAGATGTAGTTCTTCTTCACGGTTGCTGCCACAATCCTACAGGTATTGATCCAACTGCTGAGCAGTGGGAGGAGCTGGCCAAGCTCACAGCTGCTGCAGGTCTTCTTCCTTTCTTTGATTTCGCATATCAGGGACTTGGCAACGGTTTGAATGAAGATGCAGAGGGTGTCCGCATATTTGCGAAGTATCACAGAGAATTTCTTGTATCAAGTTCATTCTCAAAGAATTTCGGTCTGTATAACGAGCGTGTCGGTGCTATTACAGTTGTCAGCGACAGTCGTGAAAAATCTGATGTCAACTTCAGTCAGCTCAAGATCGCAATCCGCTCCAACTACTCCAATCCGCCGGCACACGGTGCCAAGATTGTTCAGACTGTTCTTTCAAATCCTGAACTTCGCGCAGAGTGGGAGAATGAGGTTGCTGAAATGAGAAGCAGAATCAAGACAATGCGCAATCTTATGGTTCAGAAGCTCCAGGAGCTTGGTGTAAATCAGGATTTCTCCTTTATCAACAGCCAGAACGGAATGTTTTCCTTCTCCGGTCTGAACAAGGAGCAGGTAGCACGTCTCAAGAGTGAGTTCGGTGTCTACATTGTAGGATCCGGAAGAATCAATGTTGCAGGCATTACTACCAGCAATATTGATGCTCTCTGCAGTGCAATTGCAAAGGTTCTTTAATTCTCTGAACTGCTAATGATTTTGAATGAGGGACGGTTGCAGATCGTCCCTTTTCTTTTTGTCCTGTGAATGTTTTTTTGCGGAGTGAGAGTCCTGCTTCGATCCTGCATTAACAACGGTGCGTCATCCCTTACGCCTGTATCTTGCATGGCGTCCTTTGTTGACAGGGATCAGATTACCGCTCTCTACAAGTTTCCGAAGCAGATTGTAGGCGGCCGTTTCAGTGATCCTTAGCAGGTTTACCACATCTGAGCTGGCGATATGACCATTAGTTTTGGCAAAATTTATAACTATCTCTTTTGACTTCTCTGTATCTGCAGCTTTCCTGTAGATGTCATCAGAGGAGTCAGTCCGATACAGTTTTGGCGAAATAACGTAGCCAGTGAGTTTTCCGATCCTGCGATATTTGACAATGTCTGCGCTTACAGCACTATCGATGATTGTTTTTACCATGGATTCTGTCTGATTAAGTTTTTCTGAGATCTGATGAATATCGCAACCAGGCATATTTTTCAGCATGTTTAAAACCATGAGTGTATTGATGCTGAGCGGTCTTCCAAGACGTTTCTGCTCGCCTGTGCAATGATTTTGGTAAACTGAATATCCGGCTGGCAGCGTGGAATGAACAGTGAAACGAGCTGATCATTTGATCCGGAATAATCAGGGAGAGTTTTTCCGTAAAGCAGGGAGCCTTCAAAAATTCGTAAATGGTCGGAAATGGTTTCCGACTATTCGTTTTTATTGTCAAATTTCTTGGCTAAATTCCAAGGGGCAATGCTATCCAAAATATCATCTGAGATGCTGTGTCCCCTGTATCCTGTAATCGTTCCCTTATCATTCTTTTCGAAGTCAATCTGATTTATGTGCTTCATCATGGTGGTTATTACTTCCCTCAGATAATACTTAAAATCCAGTCCGTTCATCTGGGAAGTTTTGTACAGAGAATAAAACAGGGCCAGAGTTTCAGCACCATGGATGGTATCGTTTGCCATCATGCTGTTGCGCAGAACATCGATTTCCCTGAAGGATTGCTCCACCCGATTGTTATGCATAATGCCGTAAGGACTATCGAGAAAAGCTTCAAGTCCTTTTCTGTTGTTCAGCAGGTATGTAACGGCTGTTTTGGTTCTGTTGCTGCAGCTCCAGGATTTTTTCTCTTCATTGTAATGTTCCTTCCTGAACGTTTCACCGGCATCAAAGACCTTGTTCACAAGAGGTTTGAGTTCAGTTTTCTTAAGTTCCACAATATCAAGCGAACTGTCATTTTCGCAGCGTGCCGTAATGTCATTGAACTTTCTGAAGCAGAGTGATATTTGATTGATTACATCTTTAACAAAGACTATGTCACCGTCCCAGCCCTGCTTTGAATAATCCTTTATGACGTTGCCGTTTTTGTCTGTTGCAAAGTTAAGAACCATTACAAAATAACGTTTCAGATGCACCCAGCACAAACCGTGCATAAACAATGCTGACTGACCGTCGCTGAGCTCTATTCCTGTTTCCTCAGTCCACTTTTTGAAGAACTTGTAGAATGCGTCTGACATAAGGAACGTGAGTGATTCAACGCCGTTGTCAATCAGGAGCTGTACCGGCAGTTCCGAATTTCTTACCAGAGAATGCAGATAGACAGACACTCTTTCCGTCACAATGCCGAAAATATAACTGCGCAGAGTTTTGGAAACTGATTTCTGCTCCTTCCTTTTGGTTTTTCCATCCATGTCGGGAGGAGCATCGACTACATCTTCATCAACATCGATGATTTTATCACCCGTCAGTCTTCCTTTTTCTCTGCAGCTCCAGTAGGTCTCGTCAAAACCTATGGTTTTAGCGTTTCTCAGGTCTTTTTCCAGGTATTCCATCACTGGATACAGAATGCAGGTAAGAATCCTTGTATAACTGTAAAGCTGCTGTCTGGAATACTCAAGCCCGTAGCTTGCCAGATTCATGCTTATCCTGTTGAGCGGATTTTTCATCATGAGCCATTCACATACCACATAAACCATTGTGGCTATACTCATTCTGGTCTTGGCAAGAAAATCCGCATTCGGTGAACTCGGAACAGGTACAGTTTCTCCCTCAGTTACACCACCAGCTACACCATTAACTGTATCATTACCGCTTTCATAAACTCTTTCAAGAACAGGCTTCAGGTACTGCTTTGTCACCTTCTCCAGATGTATTTCATCCTTCTGCGAAGATAGCTGAAAACCTTTATATTTGTATAGTTTTCCGTCGTCTCCGACAACTTCCTTTCCCTTCAGCTCTTCAGCAGCGGCTTCACTGATTTCATTGCCGAAAATGTCTATATAAACCTTCTCTGTTCTGGTCGTATAATTCGTTGCTCTTCCTTTTACCGCTTTTTCCTTTTTCTCCGCCTGTTCTTTTTCAGAGCGATCTTCATCTCGGTTTTTATCCGCTGTATTACGCTCATTGCGACTGCTGCCGTAGGCCTTGTCACCCAGAGATTTGTTCGTGAAATTTTTCTCGGCTAATGTTCTCTCATACTTCTTGATTGTTTTCGTAAGTTCTTTAATCGTCTTTGTCTGCTCGTTAATCGTTGCAGTCTGTTCGCTATTGGTTTTGGAGAGATTCCTAAAAGAATCACTCAGTTCTGAATGATTCTTCTGAAGCGAATCAAACGATGTCTTAAGAGATTCAAACGCCGATATAATCAAGACAACTAATCCGGCAATCATCTGAAGAAGCGAAGAAAAAGCCGGGTCGGAATTCTTGTTGAAAGACTCCAATTTTGATATTGCTTCATCCAAATTTTTCTTTGTTTCTTCAGTATTCATAGACACCTTCAAGGTACTATGTATATTATAACATACTGATTTTTTAACCTTTTTTTAGTAGCTTAAGTCACTCAAAAAACTCGCCGTTAAACGTCCATAACACGCATATACAGATCGGTAACAGGGTTTGGTAGCAAAACTGTCATCTCAAAATTAACCCCCTGTTATGAGCTTAAAAACAGCCTTTCTGAGCGATATAAAAAATTTTTTTTGAAAAAATGATATTGCCGAAAAACTTACTAAAATGTGATGTCGCTCATCAATTTTTTCAACCTATGTTATATCCTCAAAAACGGTCAGAATTTTTTATTTCCGACCATTTACAATTTTTTTTCCAATATAGAAACATATTCTCGAACTTCTTTAATGGCATCATCGTATTTTGAACCGAATTTTTCCTGGATATCGGCAATTTCAATTTCTACAGCAAGTCTGATATTGTTAGATTTTAAACAATCAAGTTGTTTTTTGAAATTGTCATCAAGCATACCTTTATTATTATGTTACCTGGTTTTTTTATGATCTTCTTCGTTCTATGCAGGAACCGTCCATGCAGCCCAAAATTCCAGTAGTGTTGCAGTGATCATTGAGGCAGGTAGCATTCGATTTTAGGTGGGCGCAGTGCATGCGTGTCCTTTTTAATGTGACAGGTTCGGTGAAGTTTTTGATTTAACTGAACAGTTGTTGGCTGTAGACTGTTATAATGCGTTAAGTTTTTTAGGATTCTGGCTTGGATTCATTTAACACGAATATTGCAATTTAATTTTATGAGCGGCTGTATGGCTATTACTTTAAAAAAACTTTTAATTCTGGTTTCCTCATCCTTTCTCCTGTGTTCTGTTTCGACAGGTGTGAAGGCTGACGGTCCTCAGGTTCTTCCTCATTTAAAGGCACATCGTGCCATGGTACATAATCCACCTGCCACCGGTCTGCTCGTTGGAAATTCATCAGATCCGTTTGAAAAGGTGAACCGCGGGGTCTGGGCATTCAATTATGATTTTCTTGATCGCTATGCTCTCAGACCCGTTGCCCACGGATATGCCGATTATATGCCTCAGCCGGTAAGAAAAGGAATTCACAATTTTCTCAGCAATTTCCGGGAGATCAATAACGTTGTAAACAATGCGTTGACGGCAAATTTGGCAGATAGCGGAATCAGTGCGGGAAGATTCCTCGTGAATTCGACCATAGGTGTGCTTGGCCTGATGGATATTGCCTCTGATATGGGTATGGAGCACAAGCCCATGACCTTTTCTACGGTGCTTGGTAAATGGAATGTTGCCAATGGTCCTTATCTGCAGGTTCCTTTTACCGGGATGAATACCCCCCGCAGCATAGTCGGAGGTATTGTTGATAATCTCTATTTTCCGTACAGTGAACTTGAATGGTACTGGCTGGCCGCGTATTTTACACTGAATACCATTGATTCGAGAGCTGATATGATAAGTCAGGAGGAAGTCCTGGATAAATCCTTTGATCCGTATGTATCGGCCAGGGATTTTTATCTTCAGTATCAGGAAGGTCTTGTTCTTGGAAAGGAGGGTATAGCATCAGAACAGCTTAAGAAAGATGCTGCTGATGAAAAGAACTTAGAGGAATATCTTGACGAGATTGATGATTAGGCACGATTTATGAACGAAGAACTGGATAATCTTAGACAAAATATCGATAAGACTGATCAGGAACTGATTTCAATTCTGAAGAGAAGACTTCAGCTTGTAGCAAAGGTTGGAGAGGTCAAAAGTCGCATTGGCGTTCCGGTTTATGCTCCGGAACGCGAGGCAAGTATGCTGGCAAAACGCCGTCGTGATGCGGAAATGCACGGTTTGTCACCTCAGATGGTTGAGGATGTTCTCAGACGCGTTATGAGAGAATCATACAGCAGTGAGCATGATGCCGGTTTCAAGTGTGTCAATCCTTCCTGTCGCAACATAGTAATAATCGGAGGTAACGGTCAGCTTGGATCCATATTCGCTTCTGCTTTTCGTTCATCGGGATATCATGTCGATGCCTTAAGCCGGCGTAACTGGGATGAAGCGGAGAAAATGCTGGAAAATCCAAGCCTGGTCATAGTCTGTGTTCCAATTGATGTAACAGATCAGGTGATTAGAAATTTATCCGGACTGCCCGAGGACTGTGTTCTTGCTGATTTTACTTCTGTTAAGTCAGCTCCGCTCAAGACTATGCTTGAAACTCACAGGGGACCGGTCATGGGTCTGCATCCTATGTTCGGACCGGATATTGCAAGCCTTGCCAAGCAGGTTATTGTGTACTGTGAAGGAAGATTTCCTGAGCAGTGCCAGTGGGTTCTTGCTCAGATGAGAATCTGGGGTGCACGCATTGAGGCGGTTGATGCTCTTGAGCATGACGAGGCCATGAGCATAATTCAGGCACTGCGCCATTTTACAACATATGCCTACGGCGTGTTTCTGGCACAGACCAATGCAGATCTGGACTGTCTTGTTAAACTTAGCTCTCCTATTTACCGTCTTGAACTGATGATGGTAGGCCGTCTGTTCGCCCAGGATCCTAATCTTTATGCTGATATAATTCTTTCAGCTCACCGCAATCTGGAAACTATCAGGCATTATTCGGAATTTGTAGAAAAATCCCTTAAAATAATCGATTCTCAGGACAAGGAGGCCTTTGTATCAAGTTTCCTCAAGGCACGAGAGTATTTTGGAGATTATGCAGCCCAGTTTATGAGGGAGTCAAAACTTCTTCTGGATCAGGCACATGATCATGTGGTGCACGCAAAACTTTAGAAGCAGACCTTAGACCGCAGAAATTGCTTTACTTGCAATGATATCCGCTTTGTGCAGATATCATTGTATCGCCGAGTTACGGGTTAAGTTTGTTTTCCTGTTATTCTGCCTGTGCTTCTTCTGCAGATTCATCTTCCGGCACTTCTGCCATTTTTATGAGCAGATCGAGTATGCTGGAAAACATGACGTCTGCAATGTGAGCATACCCCGAACTTAATTCCTCGAAAGCTTCTTCAGCCCTGTTTTTTGATTCTTCATTCATATTTTTAAGCAGTTCGTTTCTGCACGATATGATTGCGGCCTGACAGCTGTAGAAGATATTTTTGACGCTGCTGAGAACGGCGTAGAAAGGCGTGCTGAAGACGGAGCCGACGTTCTCATTTTTTCCCAGAATAGAATGGATCTCTTTCAGAATTTTTGAAGGCAGACTGTCCTGCAGATTCTGGATGCTGTCTGACTCTCCCTTTGCAACTGATTTGCAAGCATCCTTCAGCGTGTCCTTTATATTCTGCGGAAGCTTGTACCCTCTTGTTACAGAGTCGAAAAAAGCCTGTGCAGTCTCAGAATTTCTCATGAGATACCAGTCAAGCTTAATCTGGGAGAGAAACATGTATTCAGTAAGAAAAATTCTGAATCTGAAATTGAATTCGTCAGTCTTCTCCTTGCTGAGTTCTCCGCTGTCCGCGCAGGCACCTGCCACTCCGATCAACTCCCTGGTGACGCTTTTTTCTATCATTGTCAGATTTGTGTGGAGTCTGCCTTCATCCATGGTTTCTGAAGGATTATCCGCCGTAATATCGTTTACGTAGGAGTTTATTCTTTTTGAAACAAGCTGAATACAGACCTCCTTAAGCAGATCTGCACACTCACGGTATTCATCTTCCTTTTCATCCTTGGTGTACACGGCAAGTCCCACCGTAAGCTTGGTGACTGCATCCAGGGTTTCATGAAAATCTTCTTTTTTCAGTCTTTCCTCAAGTATTGGTGCAAATTCCTCTTCGTAGGATTTTGCGTTTATTTCACCTGTCATGTTTTTCTCTGCTGAATGTTAATGGTGAGTATTTGATATCATGCTTCTCATTGATATCAGGGTGCTGCAGTGTTTTTTAACCAGCCTTGTCAGGATCAGTGCATGATCCTTTCCAGCAGTGTTGATACGCTGTCGCCCTCTCTGTATTCGGTGACATAGGATCGACCTATAAAGGCTCCGTTGGTCGTATCAGAAACCAATCTGCTTAAGCGGTTTGCCACCAGTGCACCGTTGGCTGGATTGTCATCTTTAATTATGACGAGATATTCATCAATCGCCAGCTTTCCAACGTAGTCTTCGGAACGGATGCTCCTTCTGAAAGCTTCGGCAATTTTTTTATACAAAGCACTGTTTGAGGCTGGTTTTATAACTTCTTCTGTATTTAAAGGGGTCTGCTGAGTAACAACCATGCGTATAAGAATAAAATTATCGTCGTACCGCAGGTGATTCAGAATGAACTCATTCAGTTCTGTCATTGCATCACATTTTTCACCAATTTTCTTTGGCTGAACTTTGTTCCTAATCATGATTTTCTGTACCTCCACCAAAGCTGAAATATTCAGCCATCAGGTTCTTTCTTATTTTTATTATAATTTTTTTTACGATTTTGTTTTCGGGTGACGGGATGCAGAGAGGTTTGTGCGGTGTTTTTGGAAGAAAAATTACCAGCTGGTTCTGCTCAAGATCTGTATACTGGCATTCCTGTTCCAGCGGCAGAAAGGCCAGATCGTCCGACTCCAGTCTGTCAGTTTCCAGCTTGCCTTCGTATGAACCTATCATATAACCGTAGCGTTCCTTTCCTTTAAGAACGATCTGCACATCTGCATATTCATGATGAAGTTCAAGACTACGCTTTGACTGCTCTTCAAGCTGATCCTCTGATATTGTGACTGTTATATCGTTATTCAGCAGACTGTATTTGCCGTTCTTACCCAGCTTTTCAAATTCCAGGGCTTTCTCTACAAGCTTTTCAAGTTTTGGATTTACCGAAGATATGTTTTTTATATCTGTAACTATCATTTTACCTCCTTCTCTATCAGTTAATTATCGGTATGTCATTACTGTCCGCAGGGCAACGGCATTATTCACAACACCCCATGCTAAATATAACAAACATACATTGCCATGACAAAAGATTGAGATTTTTTTTGTGAATTATTC
>JAEEGH010029297.1_pt1 | contig 10775 bp, 10 predicted proteins | sample 9134181 | NCBI WGS metagenome assembly JAEEGH01 (sample SAMN16246544, study PRJNA631951) | gut metagenome | biome: gut microbiome; feature: rumen; material: DP-attached | host: Bos | place: Iran: Karaj | collected 2018-10
CCTTCAGCGTCTCTTTGACAGAAATGGCAACAAGATTGTTTGCACCTTCAGAATCAATAAGGGAGAGATCGAGAGAGCAAGAGCTCTGGCCCAGGGAATTGAAGGTATTAAATTCAAGGATTACGGAGAAGTCAAGAATACAGAGCGCATCCGTAAGAGAAGCGAACCCGCTCGCGATGAGGGCGACGGAATGGAGATGCCCACACTTAAATTCGAGAACAGTGCGGACGATTACGAGGAAGATAAGTAAAGGAAACAAATGGCAGTTCAGAAAACTGATAATAAGAATAATAAAAAAACTATCACCAAGGAGCAGGGCACTAGGAAGCCTGAAGTCAAGAAGGCAAGCAGATGTCCATATTCCAAGAAGTGCGGCGCCTGCCAGATGATAGATACACCATACGCTACCCAGCTTCGCAAGAAGCACAAAAAGGTGGCTGACCTTCTTGAGCCATATTGCAAGGTTGAGTCATTCATTGGAATGGAAGCTCCTGAGCACTACAGATGCAAGGTTCATGCGGTGTTTACCCACGACAAAAAAGGAAATCCTCTGTCGGGTATTTACAGAGAGGGAACCCACGAGGTGGTTCCGGTGGAGTCCTGCCTTTTAGAGGACCAGAAAGCTGATGCCATTATTGCAACCATAAGAGGTCTTCTTAAATCTTTTAAGATAAAGACCTACGACGAGGACAACGGCTTCGGGCTTCTTCGCCATGTCCTTATCAGGATTGGCAAGAACACTGGGGAGATCATGGTGGTACTTGTTACCGTTTCTCCAATTTTCCCATCCAAGAATAACTTCGTTAAGGCTCTTAGAAAAGAGCACCCGGAGATCACCACAATTGTTCTTAACGTCAACGACAAGCAGACCAGCCTGATCCTGGGAGATAAGGAAAAGCCCATGTATGGACCGGGATTTATCTACGATATCTGCTGCGGCATGAAGTTCAAGATAAGTCCCAAGTCTTTCTATCAGGTCAACCCCGTGCAGACAGAAGTCCTGTACAAGACAGCGATTGACATGGCAGACCTTAAGGGTGATGAGATTGCCCTTGACTGCTACAGCGGCGTAGGCACAATTGGCATCATTGCATCACCCCACGTAAAAGAGGTCATAAGTGTTGAGCTTAACAAGGACGCGGTTAAGGATGCCATATTAAATGCCAAGATCAATGAGATAAAGAACATCACATTTTATCAGAACGACGCCACCATCTTTATGCAGCAGATGGCAGACTCCGGGGACAAGGTGGATCTGGTGTTTATGGATCCCCCAAGATCTGGCTCAACACCTGAGTTTATAGGAGCCGTAGCAACTCTTTCGCCAGCCAAGGTGGTCTACATTTCCTGTAGTCCTGACTCTTTGGCCAATGACCTTAAGATCTTTGAAAAGAAAGGTTACAAGGCACAAAGAGCCGTTCCGGTAGACATGTTCCCCTTTACCAGAGGAATTGAAACAGTAGTTCTTTTAACTAAGACAGATACAAATAAATGATCAAGATGACAGATGCACCATCTGGGACCGAAAGATCCTGGGTGGTGCATTTTTATTGCTTTATTCGGGAAATGTGGTTTATCTGATAAACGGGAAAGAATATAAAAATTTTCTAAATTTTCTTAAAAGGTACCTCTGTAAGTAGAACTTGAACTGCTTACCTAATATAATTAAAACATAGACTTTTCAAGGTTTTTGACGATTTTGACACAGGATTTTCTGATTCGTATAAATGAGTGTAACTGATAAACCAAAAACTATCACAGAACGGAGGCAGTTCATATGAGTGATAAGGCAAAAAAAGATGGAATAAACAACATGGAAACTCTTAACGAGCACCAGCTAAATCATGTTACTGGTGGAAACGGCGAGACCATAGATTTAGATACGACATCAATCCTGAATGAAATATCTGAAAATGTCACCACAAGTATTCTTGATGATGATGGTTTTTCAAATAGCGCAAAGGTCCGAGACAAGGAAGGCCCATTATCCAGCATCAAGCGTTAATAAGAATCCAGAATCAACTATAAGGAATAAGCAGCTTTAGGAGGCGCAAATGAATGCCTAATTCAAAATCCCTGCAGCAGAAGGCCTTCAGGATGATTCTTGTAGCATCCATAGCACTTCTGTTTGTGATCGGCGGGATTAACTTTGTAATAACATCGATCAGTACAATGCAAGGATATAAAAGAGAGACGGCACATGATATGAGATATGCGGTCTCTCTTATTGATGCGGACTATCTTGAGAAAATCTGCCACAGAGTATGGGAAAGGTACGATGCTCTTTCTGAAGACGTCCGGAAAGATCCATATACAGATGAGTATTTTGAACTTATGAAGGATCTTGTAGATGAAGATTTCTGGACCGCATGGGACATACTCATTAAGTGCAAGGAAGAGACTGAACTTGATAGTGTGAGCCTTTTAATACCTGATACGGAAAGAGAAAGGCTTATATATGTGATAGACGGATATGACATAGACAAGGCTTTTATCCCGGGTCAGTGGACATCTGAGGAATATTCTGCAACAGACTCTCCAGAGCAGATAAAAAAGATCCTTGCTTCTGATACTCTTATGTACGTTGACTATGGCACCGTAAGTGGATGGATCGCCACCAACTACATAGAAGTAAACGACCGAAATGGCAACTTTTTGTGCTATGCCTCAAGTGACATCAACATCACCGGCTTTATCAAAAGAATGTTCCTGCAGGTGGTAGTGTATTTTGTACTTCTTAGCTTTGTGGTAATCCTTCTTGCCTGGGGGCTTTCAAGGAATATGCGAAGGTGGATGATATCACCTATGAACAAGCTGGCAAAGGCAGCACAGGATTACACCATCAGGGACAAAACCCAGCTTGATGAAGAAAATGTACAGGTAAAAGAGTATTTCTCAAACCTTGATATAAAGAGAACAGGGGATGAGGTGGAGACCCTGTGGAACAGTCTGTCGGAAATGGAAAAAGACATAAATGACACCATGCACCGGATCAGAGAAATGACAGCAGAAAAAGAGAGGCTTTCAGCGGAGCTTGAGGTGGCAACCAAGATACAGGCCAGTATGCTTCCGGTTGATTTCCCTCTTTTCCCTGACAATAAAGAGTTTAGCCTGTATGCATCCATGGATCCTGCAAAAGCAGTGGGCGGTGACTTCTACGATGCGTTCATGTTAGATGATGACCATGTCTGCATGGTGGTTGGAGATGTTTCAGGAAAAGGAGTACCTGCAGCACTGTTCATGGTAAAGTCCATGACAGTCATAAGAAACAGGGCAAAGTCCGGAGGAACTCCTTCAGAGATCCTTGCAGACGTAAACAACGTTCTATGTACCGGAAACAGCGAGAGAATGTTTGTCACGGTGTGGTTATCTATCCTTAACTTCAGGACAGGTGAACTGGTGGAGTCAAGCGCAGGCCACGAAATGCCGGTGATCCTAAAAATAAGTGGAGATACTGCGATGCTTGATAAACCTCACGGACTTGTTCTTGGGGTCCTTGAAGGCAATAAATATCCGGATGACACCATAATGATGGAAAAGGGCGATGTATTCTTTGCTTATAGTGATGGCCTTCCTGATGCTTCAAATCAAGAAGGCAAGAGGCTTGGCAAAGAACGCATGGTGGAGATCCTTGGAAGGTATAACGGCGAAGAGCCAAAAGCTCTTTTGACACATGTAAAACAGGAAGTTAATGAGTATGTTAAAAATGCAGAGCAGTTCGACGACCTTACAATGCTCTCGTTTAGGTTTGAAGGAGGAGAAAAGGCATGATAACTATCAGGGTTGACGCAAAAAACAAATTCGCATTTTCACAGCTTGACCCTTTCGGAAGGCTGGATATCCTTAAGCTTCAAGGAGCTTTTGCAATTGGATCTGTGGATGATAGTGGAGAATTTGACGTACCTGCAGCACTTATGGTGTGCAGGCCTGAAAAAGACCGGCTTGTGGTGGACTGGATGTACACGCTTCCGGAGTATCGCGGACAAGGTCTTGGAAGTGGCCTCCTTATACTGGCCTTTGAGGAGGCGTCTGCAAGAGGCTTTTATGATGTGGCCGCCAGAATAAGCAGTGAGTACGACGGAGAAGAAGGCGGATGGGATCCAGAGAGCTTTTTTGTAAACGATGTATTTTCTGAGATCGAGCAGGATGAGCAGGTGTTTAGGACCAGGGTAAGTCTTATTGAAAAAAGACTTCGTGAGGATGAAAAGAAAAACAAGATGTCCTCAGACAGAAAAGAGGTTTTGAGTCTTTCAGAGATTTCGGAAGCTGATTTTAAAAATGTATACGTAAGCCTTGAAAAGAATTTTGGAAAGAGCTTTTTGTACCCATTAAAAACTCTCATCCAGGGCGCAGATCCAAATGTGAGCATATTGAGAATTGAGGGAAGAGAATGCACTGGCGCAGTTTTTGTCCTTAAAGGCGATTTTACATGGTACGTACTGGGACTTGCTCCTCTTGATTATGAAGAGACGGAAGAGATCATAAGGGCAGCCCTGTACCGCTTTGAAAACTATGCAAGACCCGATGATATCATAGAAATAATGCTACGAAGGAAAGCTGCCAAGAAGGCTCTTTCGCAGCTGGATCTTCCAGGTGAAGAAATGGAGATATGTTATTACACTGCAACAGTTTCTGACTTTGAGAAACAAAAAGAGCTTATGAAAGAATACGAGGTATAAAGTATGGGCATTGGACATGGAGATACACAGCTATCTGTACAGGAACTTGAAAAGCTTAAAAAAAGCTTTTTTACTGTCTCAGACAAGGAAGAGATGCGCGGAGCTGTCAGACTGTCTAAAGTCGGCCATGAGAATATCGACAGGGAATTCTACAATGTGGAAGCCTCTAAGCAGGAGAACCTGGCAATCGATAAATTCCTTGATCATAGCCATGAACTTAAGCTTTCGGAACGCGAGATGAGGGGGCTGAACCTTAGAAAGACCAGAAATGTAAACTTTGAGCTGATGAACCAGGAAAAGTGGTTAGGCGACAGTGACACGATGAAAGCTGTCAAAGATAGCATAAAAGCATATGAAGAAGCTTTGACTGAAAAAATAGACTTATCCAGTAAAGAGGCCACAAAAGACAGTATAGGACATGTTTCAGATTTGGCAGACCAGGCTGTTGATAAATGCTTGCGTTATTTAGCTCGTGGCAAGTCTTGGTTTTTTTGGAGAAAGGGCAGATATGATGCAGTAGAAAAAGCTCATGACAGACTTAAAGTAGAACAGAAAGAGCTGGATGGTATATTTAACAAATTATTTAATGAAATACAAAATGAAGGACATGTCCCTGAAAGCGATAAAATCTCCGGACTGATAGAGGAAGGAGATACAGCCCTTTCTTTTCTTGAGGCAATAAATACAAGAGCTAAGGTCAGAGGTATTGAAAAGGAATCAAGAAAAGAGAAAAGCGATAAGAAGAAAAAGGGATCTGAAAAGAAATCAGATAGTGAAAATAAAGAGAAGGAAGTAAAGAAAAGCAAAAAGTATACCAAAGAGGAACTGGAACTTCCGCAAAATGCGAAACTAAAAGAAAAATATGAGAAACGTAAAGCGCAAAAGAGACAGAAAGAGGTCAATGTTTTTCTTGGGAAGATAAAGGGGCTTGATGATCATTACAACCATGCGATCAACTCAAAAAATGAGCTGATAAACAGGGCGGCGAGAAGAGAAAATGTAAAAAATAACGGAAAGCTGGAAGGTGCCTACAGAGATGACATGAAAACTGTATCCAATATGGCATTCTTATATGGTTATTCAGAAAAAGAAATGCTGTCTTTCTACAGTGATATAAAAGTGAACTTAGCCCAAAAACCTCCAGTAGAAAAAAAGGTCGCAAAGGTAAAGTGCATTGAGACTGTTTTTAAAACAATAGAGGATTTTGATCTGTCAAAAATAAATTTCAAAAACTTTGGAGATCTGTATTCCAATAAGTATATGCGACTTAAAGCAATTACAACTATTGCCAAGGCAGCAGATTATTATGCTGGTGAATATCAGAAGTTGATGGAAGACACAGATAGCGGGGTAAAGTGCAATTTTGATGACACAAGGCTAAAAGAATTTCGGGCCAAAGCTAATACGCTGATGGGAATCGATACTTATCTTGCTAATGTGCCAATTGTTTTCAAAGAACTTGGTTATGACGGCATGAAGGAACTAAGCAAGTCCATGAATGAACTTGAAGCTTTGGCTGGTTCACGAATAAACCTTCGTCTAGCGCTTATGAACCTGAAGACGCTTTGCTATAAAGAAGGAGCTGGAGAGCAGGTATTCGGACAAGGAGTTGACATAAAGGGTCTTTATAACATCGAAAGAGAAAAACTAGGACTTAATCCCGTTTAAGGGAAAAAAATATAGACCATCACCAAGAATTACGTCAGTGATCAGAGGTAAATCTGTTAAAGAATTGTGATATGATATTTAAGGCACTAATTTTGACTATAAGGAGACGGCTACATGAAGAGCATTTATATCAATCAGGTTGGATTTACAAAGACTGCGCCCAAAAAGGCTGTGCTTAACTTTCCTGCAGAGCGTTTTGAGATAAGGACTATCGGCGGGGAATGTGTTTTTTCCGGAAACGTTACGGAGTTTGGAAAAGACAAGATTTCTGGCGAAGAGACCTTTGTTGCTGATTTTTCAGAGTTTCAGGGCGAGGGCAGGTTCACTGTAAATGCACAGGATGCGGCGTCAGTTTCTTTTGAAATAAAAGACAGTATCTATGCTGGTCTTATGAAGGATGTCTGCAAGTGCTTTTATTATCTTCGCTGCGGAGACGCCCTTGATAAAAAGTACGCAGGCGTTTTTTATCACAAACCCTGCCATCTTTCAAAGGCTACGGTTTACGGTGAAGACGTGCCTCCCGTGGACGTTACGGGCGGTTGGCACGATGCAGGGGATTTTGGCAGATATTCAACGGCAGGAGCGGTGGCGGTGGCACATTTGCTTTATGCCGTAAGGTTTTATAAGTCCCTTTTGGACGTTAAATTCGATATACCCGCGGTTCCCTGCGACAGGGGAAATTATCCCGATATTCTTGCGGAAGTAAAGGTGGAACTTGATTTTCTCATGAAGATGCAGCGCGAAAACGGCTCCGTTTGGCACAAAGTAACCACCTTCAACCACGCTCCCTTTGTAATGCCTGAGGACGACAGGGAGGAACTTTTTCTTTTCAGTGTTTCATCCATGGCAACTGCCGACATTGCTGCGGTTTTTGCCCTTGCTTACACCATTTACAGGGACTATGACAGAAAATATGCCGAAAAGCTTTTATCGCGTTCAAAGAAGGCCTACGACTGGCTTTTAAAGAATCCCGAGCCCCTTCTTTTTAAGAATGCCAAGGGCTCAAACACCGGCGAATACGGTGAGGCTGAGGACATTTCAAACAGATTCTGGGCAGCGGCATCGCTTTTTGAAGCTACAGGCGATGAGTCTTACGTAAAAGATATCACCTCGCAAAAAGAAAAACTTTCGAATTTCGATAAAAAAGCAAAGCTCAAAGGCTATCAGGGCGATGTGTTCACGTGCCTGGGCTGGGCTGAAGTTGCGGGCCTCGGAGCACTTTCTTTGTTACTTAAGAATGATGACAACGGCCTTACGAAAGAGATGAAGGCCCATGTGATCGGTGAAGCCGACAGACTTTGCAAAGTTTCAAAAGAGAACGGCTTCGGTCTTCCCATGGCCCGGAAAGACTTTATCTGGGGCAGCAACATGGAACTTTTAAAGTACATGATGATTTTAAGCGTAGCCCGGGATCTTACGAAAAATGAAGCCTACGGCAGGGTTCTCGGCGCGGGTGTCGATTATATTCTCGGCTGTAACTCCATGGATACAAGCTATGTCACGGGAAACGGCGAAAAGGCCTTTAAGAATCCTCATCTTCGCCCCACTGCGGTGGATGACATAGAAGAGCCCTGGCCGGGACTGGTGTCAGGCGGACCCAACACGGGACTTCAGGATGAACGCGCCAAGGAAGTTCCCAAGAATTCCGCTCCCATGAAGTGTTACCTCGATCACGTTGACTGTTATTCCCTCAATGAGATCACCATTTACTGGAATTCCCCCTTTGTATTTGTCCTGGCGGGACTTTTGAAGTAAGAATTTAAAAGAATATATTAAAATTTGAAAACCGTTCTCAAATTACTTGACAAAAGATTCTTTGTCCTTTATATTTGAGAACGGTTCTCATATTATTAGGGGGTTTTATGAATTCGCAGTCAAAATACAACACAAAGCAGCGACGCATAATACTTGAATATCTGAAAACCGTTCCGGGGGTACATGTAACGGTGAGTGATGCCTGCGAGTATTTCAAGGCTCACGGTGAATCCGTGGGACAGGCCACGGTCTACAGACAGCTTGAGAAACTCGTTGATGAGGGCGTTATCAACAAGTACAACATCGATGCCGGAAGTCCCGCCTGTTTTGAGTATACGGGGCATGAAAGCCACGGAAGCGACGGAGTCTGTTTTCACTGCAAATGCGAGAAATGCGGCAAACTCATTCACATGCACTGCGACGAATTAAAGGCGGTGGGAGAGCATCTGCTTACCCACGACGGCTTTAAACTGAACCCCATGCGCACCGTTTTTTACGGAATCTGTGAGGACTGCCTTAAATCCGAAGAATGATCGGTCGAGAAAAATGAACTTTTTAAAGATAAACGGACAAAAAAGAATAATAGCCCGGATCATGGCTGTACTGATGCTTTCCTTTGTGCTTGCGGCTTCTTTCTTTATAATCGCTGAAGCTGCCCACGAATGCGAAGGTGAAGACTGCCCGATCTGTGTAAGCATCAAAACCTGCTTTGAGACCCTTGTGAAGATCGGCGGCGGGGTAGTTTTGCTTTTTTCTGTCCATGCTTTTTTTGCGGTAATATCGGAACTCACAAATATATACGGTATCTCCCTTTCGGGCGGAACTCTTGTTACCAAGAAGGTGCGCCTGAACATTTGATCCTTCATTTTACTTAGGATCAAAAGCAAAGAAAAGGAGACATTTAAAGACATGAAACTTAAAAGAATATTTGCAACTATCATCATTATGGCGCTTGCCCTTTTTCACGTGGCAGGCTGCGGCAAGGGTAACGGAAGTGCCTTTGCAAAGAGCGGAAAATTAAGCATTGTAACCACCATCTTTCCCGAGTATGATTGGGTTAAGAGTGTATTGGGCGATAGGGTAAGCGAAACGGAAGTAACCATGCTTTTAAACAACGGCGTGGACCTTCACAGCTATCAGCCCACCGCAGATGACATCTTAAAGATCTCTTCCTGCGACCTTTTCATCTATGTGGGCGGTGAATCCGATTTTTGGGTAGATGACGTTCTTAAGCAGGCAGTGAACAAGAACATGGTGGTCATCAACCTTCTTGAGTCCCTCGGCGACAAGGTTAAGAACGAGGAGATAACCGAAGGTATGGAATATGATCACGACCATGACGAAGACCATGATCATGAACATGACGAGGATCATGACCACGACGAAGACCACGATCACGAGCATGAAGAGGAGAAGGACGAGCACGTATGGCTCTCCCTCAACAACGCAAAAGATATCTGCGAAGTTATCTGCGATGCCCTTGTAAAGATCGATTCCGCAAACGCAGAAACCTATAAGGCAAACACCAAGGCCTACACAGCCAAGCTCACGGACCTTGACGCCAAGTACAAAGAAGCCGTTAATTCCGCAAGCAAGAAGACCGTAGTCTTTGCCGACAGATTCCCCTTCAGATATCTTGTGGATGATTACGATCTTGAGTATTTCGCAGCATTCTCCGGTTGCTCCGCAGAATCCGAAGCAAGCTTTGAAACCGTTATCTTCCTGGCAAACAAGCTTGATGAGCTGGGACTTTCCACTGTTTTAAAGATCGAAGGCAATAACCACAAGATCGCTGAGACCGTACGTGATAACACTGCATCCAAAAACCAGGAAATCCTTGTTATGGACTCCATGCAGAGCACCACTTCCGATGACATAAAGAAAGGCGCAAACTACCTTTCCATTATGGAAGGCAACCTGGATGTGCTCAAAAAAGCGCTTAAATAACCTGTCATAAAGAAAAAGCCCATGAAGATCGATATTAAGAAAATCGAAAGCGGGGAAGCAAGCGTAACCGTCAGGTACGTTGAGAAAACACCCGTTATAAACAGAATAATTGACATCCTTGAGAATGACGGAGCGAAGATCCTCGGAAAGAAAGACGGCGAGACCGTTTCCATCGAAAAGGAATCCATTCTTTATATCGAGTCTGTGGATGACCGGGTTTTTGCCTACACCAAGGAAGAGGTGCTTCGCCTTGACCTGACTCTTGCAGGGGCGATAGAAACCCTTAACGATATCCGCTTTTTCAGGTGCGGCAAGTCCATGATAATCAATGTTGACCGTGTGGAGCGGCTTAAGAGCCTTTCCTCCAACCGGATCGATGCCACCATGGAAGGCGGAGAGCACATCATAATCTCAAGGACCTACGCGTCCGAGTTCAGGAAACTGTTGAAAGGAGGGTGAGACCTTGAAGAACAACAAGAAGCTTTCTCTTTGGGAACTGTATTTGACAAAAGAAATCGGCATTGAGTTTAAGGCATGCCTCTATTTCTTTGCGATACTGTTCTATTACTGTATGTTTAAGCTCTGTACCGGTTCTGCTTCGGCTTCGATCCTCCATATGGCTGAAATGATCTTTACGGCTTATATCATAGGTTACATACAGGTTTATCTCTTTAACAACTTCGACGAAGCAGAGAGTTTGGGGCTTCGTGAATGGGTGGGAATACT
>JAEEGH010029305.1_pt1 | contig 10771 bp, 6 predicted proteins | sample 9134181 | NCBI WGS metagenome assembly JAEEGH01 (sample SAMN16246544, study PRJNA631951) | gut metagenome | biome: gut microbiome; feature: rumen; material: DP-attached | host: Bos | place: Iran: Karaj | collected 2018-10
TAATATACGAGAATATTCCCTGGAAAAAGATATACAGACAAGGCTTTCAGATGGCCTTACAGAGCTTCATGAAGACGAAGCAGACTCTCTCGTGATAGCAGGTATGGGCGGTAAACTCATGATCAGCATCCTTGAGAAAAAGGATCTTGTGGGACTTGGAATTAAGACTGCTGTTCTTCAGCCGCAGTCAGATATCTGCCTCTTTAGAGAGTACCTGAGGGACAAGGGCTTTGCCATAATCGACGAACGCATCATCCTCGACGAAGGCAAATACTACTTCCCCATGAAAGTGGTCCCTGGGGACGGGGGTAAGGGGTCATTTTCTGAACTTGAGAAAGCGATAGCTCTTTTCACCGGAATATGTGATCCCGACATGGCGCTTAAGGCCTGCAATCTCTACGGTGAGCACAACATTCTAAGGAGAGATCCGCTTCTAAAAGACTTCCTTCTCCATGGCAGAGAAGTAGATGAGTCCATTCTTAAGGGGCTTGATGAAAGGGAACATTCAGAGAGATATCTCGATGTAAAAAACAGCCTGGATATAATAAGTGCTGTTCTTGCGCTTTTTGATTAAGACCAAAAGTGAGGTGAGCATATGCCTGTAATTACTGTTAACGGAATTCAAAAAGAATACGACAAGGGAACAACATTTGAAGAAATAGCCAAGGATTTTCAGAAGGATTATGAGCATAGGATTGCCTGTGTCATTTTTAACGGCAAAATCCGCGAGCTGATGAAAACTCTTAAAAAGGACGGCAACCTGACTTTTGTCACATTTGCTGATACCATCGGCTTTAAGACCATGAGAAGGACTGCCGTTATGATGCTCCTTAAGGCCATAAATGATGTGGCCGGCACCAAGAAGAAATCGCCCACCAAGGTGGAGTTTGCTCTGGGTAACGGAATCTACTGCACTCTGAGAGGCATTCCGGTTACAGATGAATTTGTAAAAAAAGTATCGGACAGAATGAAGGAACTGGCTGCCGATGCAATGCCTATTGCCAAGAAGGTTTATCCGCTGGATGAGGCAATAGAGCTCTTCACCAAGCAGGGGATGGATGATAAGGTTTCGCTTCTTAAATACAGAAGAAGCTCTGAGATCAACGTCTACAGACTCGGTGATTTCTATGATTATTACTACGGTTATATGCTGCCGAACACTTCTTATATTGAGTTATTCCAGCTTGATAAGTATCATGACGGAATGATGCTTACTCTTCCCACCAAGGGAGCACCTGAGAAACTCGTGGTTTCTGAACCCAGGGAGAAGCTCTTTAACACCATGTCGCTCTCAACCGACTGGGGAGCAATGATGGGAATCGAGAACGTAGGTGACCTTAACAACATGATCTGCGAGGGCAGGATAAATGAGATGATCCTGGTAAACGAAGCTCTTCAGGAGAGCAGGATCGCAGACATTGCAAGAAAGATATTCCAGAGAGTTGACGTCAAGTTCGTAATGATAGCAGGACCGAGTTCTTCAGGTAAGACCAGCTTTGCCAACAGGCTCTCGATCCAGCTTCGTACCTACGGACTTACTCCTCACCCGATAAGTCTTGATAACTACTTTGTAAACAGAGTTGACACTCCTCTTAACGAGGATGGAAGCTACAACTTTGAGTGCCTTGAAGCTCTTGATGTAGAGAGATTTAATCAGGACATGACAAGACTTTTAAAGGGCGAGAGAGTCGAGATGCCCGAGTTTAATTTTGTGACAGGAAAGCGTGAGATGAACGGCGATTTCCTCCAGCTTGGCAAGAACGACGTCCTCGTAATCGAGGGAATCCACGGACTTAATGAGAAGATGAGTTATGCACTTCCGGCAGAGTCCAAGTTCAAGATCTATATCAGCGCACTTACAACTCTTAACATCGACAACCACAACCGAATTGCAACAACCGACGGCAGACTCCTTCGAAGGATGGTCAGGGATGCAAGGACCCGTGGCGCATCTGCCAAGAAGACCATCAGCATGTGGGCTTCAGTAAGAGCCGGCGAGGAAGCCAACATCTTCCCGTTCCAGGAAGAGGCCGATGAGATGTTCAACTCAGCTCAGATTTACGAACTTGCTATCATCAAGCAGTACGCAGAACCGCTACTTTTCAACATAGGCAAGGACGAGCCTGAGTACTACGAAGCCAAGAGGCTTCTTAAGTTCCTCGACTACTTCGTAAGCGTAGACAGTTCATTCCTGCCAAGGAATTCTATTTGCAGAGAATTCGTGGGCGGAAGTTGCTTTAAGGTTTGATTTTTAGTTTATAGGGAATTCTTCGAAACGCAGGCATTCGTGCCTGCGTTTTTGAGTCACCGGGGACGTTTCAGATTGACTCATTGCGTGCAATGAGTCAATGGGGACGGTTCTCTTTGACTCCCCTGCAGAGGCTATGTATGCTCCGGTATTATTCTGCGCATTATGGTTACTAAGCGGGGCTTGCATAGGGGGCTTGCCATGATTTGTAGCAGAAGTGGCAGTTACTGACTTTGGGACATGACAAAAGCAAGCACAAGAGGCTGTTCTTAGCCAGAATCAGTGGCAGATATTAAGGTTATAGCCGCCGGGACATGACAAAAGCAAGCACAAGGGGCTGTTCTTAGCCAGAATCAGTGGCAGATATTAAGGTTATAGCCACCGGGACATGACAAAAGCAAGCACAAGAGATCGCTCCCAGCCAGAACTTGTGGCAGATAGTAGGGGTATAACTTCTGGGACATGAAAAGAAAGCGCAAGAACTGTCACCCTGACTCTGGAAGAGGGAGTCAAAGAGAACCGTCCCCATTGACTCCTTGACTCATTGCGTGCAATGAGTCAAACTGAAACGTCCCCAGTGACTCAAAATGAGTCAAACTGAAACGTCCCCATTGACTCACCCAAAATAAAAACGTTTTAAAAAAATCACACTTAAATAAAAAAAGTGTGATTTTTTGACGCCTTATTCCTCTCTATAATCAAAAACATCATAAATCTAATTTCACTATTGGGAGGAAAGAATATGAAATTTAGAAAGATAATGGCAACTTTGCTTGCTGGTGCAATGACACTTTCACTTGCAGCATGCGGACAGTCAGCTACAGGAACAGAGTCAGCTCCTACAGATTCTGCTACTTCTGAGGAAGCTCCTGCAGCAGAGGCAGCTGAGAACACAAACACAGAGACAGCCGGAACAGATGGCGAGAAACTCGTTATCTGGACACTGGCAAAAGACCTTCAGACCTTCGCTGAGAAGTATGTAGAAGATCACAACGTACAGATTGAGACAGTAGTTATCGAGCCTGCTGACTATGTAACAAAGGTTCAGACAGCTCTTAACGGCGGACAGACAACACCTGACATTATCGTAGGTGAGCCTCAGATGCTTGAGGATTTCTATGATGCAGGTTACTTCGAGGATCTTAATCAGGCTCCTTACAACGCTCAGGACTACAAGGGACAGATCGTTGATTACGTTTGGGAAGTTGGTCAGGATGCTGATGGTATCCAGAGAGCAATCTCTTACCAGATCACTCCTGCAGGTATGTACTACAGAAGAGACATTGCTAAGGAAGTATTCGGAACAGATGATCCAGATGAGATCGGCAAGCTCTTCAAAGATTATCCTACAATCCTTGATACCGCAGAGACACTTAAGGCTGCCGGATACCGTATCTTTGCATCAGATGCTGAGATTGGTTACTTCTCAGGAGATTCAGCTTGGGTAGTAGATGGAACACTTAACGTAGATCAGGCTAGACTTGACTACATGGATCTTGTAACAGATCTTTATCAGAATGACCTTACAGCTTATGCAAACCAGTGGTCAACACCTTGGTACCAGGCTATGGCCGGTGAGGTTCCGATCCTTACAGCAGCAGTTCAGAGCTATGCTGATGATTCAATCAACGTATGGGATGCAGAGGGATTTGCTGAGGCTACCAAGGATCTTGATAAGACTCAGGTATTCTCATTTGGTCTTCCCAGCTGGGGCGTTCTCACACTTAGAGATAACGTAGGCGAGACATCTGGAAACTGGGGCGTTTGCTCAGGTCCTTCATACGGATTCGGTGGCGGTACATTCATCGGTATCTCAGCTATGTCAGAGCACAAGGATCTTGCATGGGATTTCCTTAAGTGGGTAACACTTGATGAGAACACAGCTGAGTGGTGGATTGAGAAGTCAGAAGGTGACACAGTTTCACTTGTATCTGTTCTTGAGAAGCACAAAGACGATGCTAACGAAGTTTACGGCGGTGAGCACCTCTACTCATTCTGGCAGGAGCAGGCAGCAGGTATCGATTACTCAAAGGTTACACGTTTCGACAAGATCATTAACGATGCTTGGGGCGCAGCTTGCACAGCAGTTAAGACAGGCGAAATGGATAAGGAAGCAGCTATCAATGAGTTCTATGATGTAGTTGAGTCAACATATCCTGAAATCACAGTAAACAGATAATAAAGAGATAACTTGTTATGAAGAATCGAGCTTCAATGAAGAAAAAGAATAGGGAAAACGCTGCATATCTGTTTGTGCTGCCATTTGTAATAGTATTTCTGATATTCAGTGTTTATCCCGTTTTCAGGACATTGTACCTGAGCTTTACAGAATACAAGGGATATGGCGAGCCTGTTTTTAACGGGCTTGCCAATTACACCAGAGTACTTAAGGATAAGTTCTTCTGGAGATCCCTTAGAAACACTGTAAAGATGTGGTCACTCAACATCGTCCTTCAGCTTGGCATGGCGTTCCTTTTGACTATCATATTCAGTGATATCAAGTACAAGCTTCGTGGCCTTGCAATATTCAGGGCAGTGTATTATTTGCCAAACCTTATCGCTGCAACATCTGTAGCCTTCCTGTTCAAGACACTTCTTGACTGGAAGTACGGAACCTTTAACCAGATCCTTCTGGCTACAGGTATCGTGGATCAGCAGATTAACTGGCTGGGCCAGAGGTCAACAGCCTGGGCAGTTATTGGTGTGATACAGGCATGGATGTGGTTTGGAAATTCCTTCATCATTCTGATGGCGGGAGTACAGGGCATACCAAGCGATTACTTTGAAGCCGCTGCAATTGACGGAGCGGGAAGATGGAAAGTATTTGGAAGCATAACACTTCCACTACTAAGACCAATCCTTCTCTATGTTGCAGTAACATCACTTATCGGTGGACTTCAGCTCTTTGACCTTCCATTCCTGATGAATGGAGCGGGAGGACCTTCAACAGCAGGAGAGCCCGGTGGAACACTGCAAACAGTAGTTATGTATCTGTATAAGTTTGGGTTTGAAACTCATCAGGTAGGCTTTGCTTCAGCAATAGCATACACATTGTTCTTTATCATTTTATTTGTATCAATCATGGAATTTAAATTCATCGGCGGAAAGGAGGATTAAAGCATGGCAACCAAAATAAAAAGAGCAATTCTTTATATAGCGCTCATAATACTTGGTCTGATGTGCCTTCTTCCCTTTTGGCTGATGATGGTAAATTCAACAAGGTCAGGCGTTGAAATAACGCATTCCTTTTCATTTCTGCCGGGACACAGTCTGAAAGACAACTGGAAAGTTCTCTTTGACTATGTGAATCTCTTTTTGGGACTCTTTAATAGTTTCAAGGTTGCTGTTCCGGCAACTCTCCTAACAGCCTACTTCTCAGCTATCACAGCTTTTGGTATGGCTATGTACAACTGGAAAGGAAACAACGTTCTTTTTAGAGTTATAGTAGTATTTATGATGATCCCGGCACAGCTTTCTCTGATCGGTTTTTATAACCTCTGCCAGAAGCTGCACCTGATCGATTCATACATTCCGCTTATTATTCCGGCCATAGCATCACCTGGAATTGTATTCTTCCTGAGGCAGTACACAAAGGCTACGCTTTCAAAATCACTTATGGAAGCAGCCAGGATCGACGGAGCAAGTGAGATCCATATCTTCCACAGGATAGTACTTCCCATCATGGCACCGGGTATAGCGACAATGTCAATCGGAACATTTATAGGTAACTGGAATTCCTATCTGGTACCCTTGATCCTCCTTAACACACCAAAGAAAATGACCCTCCCGGTTATGATTTCTACACTTAATGCAGCAACAGATCTGCAAAAGAATCAGGGTGCTATTTACTTAGGAGTTGCAATTTCAGTTGTACCTATAATCATTGCTTTCTGCTTCTTCTCGAAATACATCATAAGCAGTATTTCCGCAGGAAGCGTAAAAGAATAATTTTTACCCCCGGACTGACGCATTGTTTTAATGCGTCAGTCTTTATCATGGGGTATAATATGGACTATGAAACTAACGAAACTTTTGAAAACAAACCTAATATCTGTGCTTCTTGTAAGCCTTGTACTTGGCGGATGTGGAGAGGCTCATCAGGGAAACGGTGAAACTCTAAAACCGGCAGATACTTCTGATGTCGTAACCACAGATAAAGACCTGGTGACCTTTGACTGGTACATCAACTACTCCTGGTTTAACACCAAGTGGGGACAGAATGCTGTATCCAAGGCTATTACAGAGAAGACAGGGGTAAATATAAATTTCATCACTCCCCAGGGAAACGAGGAGGAGAAGCTTAACGCGCTCATAGCATCCGGATCTCTTCCTGACCTTATAACCCTTGGATGGTGGGAGCCACAGGTCAATGAGATCATCCAAAAGGACATGGTCTATGCCCTCAACGAACTGGCTGATAAGTATGATCCTTATTTTTGGACAGTGACCGATGATCAGGCTGTGAGCTGGTATACCCAGGATGATGGAAATATCTATGGTTATCCATGTTCATCAGTAACTCCGGATGATGTCATAAACACCGATAACAACATCGGTTCAAATCAGACATTCCTTGTGAGAAAAGACATTTATGAAGCAATCGGCTCTCCTGATATGACTACCATCGAGGGCTTTGAAAATGCGGTAAAAAAGGCTGCAGAGGAATTTCCGACTATCGATGGCAGGCCTCTTATCCCTATCGGTGCGCATTACTTTGACGATATAGGTAACGTGTCTTTTGACCAGTATTTGCAGAACTTTTTGGCTGTTCCCTATGAGAAGGACGGCAAGCTTTATGACAGGGATACTGATCCGGAGTATCTAGAATGGCTTAAGATGTTCAACCGCCTTTCAAGAGAAGGGTATCTCTCCACAGATGTCTTCATAGATCAGAGAACTCAGATGGAGGAGAAGATTGCTCAGGGCCGGTATTTCTGCATGCTGTATCAGTACACAGATATGTCAGCCCAGCAGAAGACTCTTTATTCAAAAGACCCTGACAGCATCTATATAGCAGTTGACGGGCCCAAGAATGAAAACGGAGATGATCATGTTCTTCCGACAAACACGGTAAACGGCTGGACCATAACCATGGTGTCCAAGAACTGTCAGAATCCGGACAGAGCCATAGAGTTCATTGATTACCTCATATCCGAGGAAGGCCAGAAGATGGTGTATCTCGGAATTGAGGGTGTGACCTATGATGTTATAGATGGGAAAGAAGTGGTAAGGCCTGATGTGCTGGAACTTTTAAACACAGACAGATTAGCCTATGACGAACTCTACGGCGCAGATGATGCCTACTGGATGTTCCAGGACAATGTAATGCAGCAGAAGTGGCGTCAGAAGAATGAAGGCCCGACAGCTCAGCTTGAGGAGTGGACTTACAAATACTCTGCATATACAGGCCAGTATGATGTGAGCTTCCCGGCCGGAAGTGATGAAGAATATACGGATGAAGCTATAGACAGGTTATGGGGCAGCACGTTAAAAGAGCTGCTTCTTGCCGAAAGTGACGATGAATTTGACACTGCTTTGGCGAAGTTTAAGCTAAAGAGAGATGCCCTGGGCTACAGGGAACTTATGGAGAAAAAGTACAGGTATGTCATTGAAGCCAAGGAAAAGCTGGGGCTTTATTAACAGCCAAAAACTGAATATCAGACTTACCGGAATTGTGCTTTTGTTTGTTATCATTCCGGTAGCTATCCTGGGTGGAATTGTCTTTTACAATATGGAGCAGTCTACAATCAGGGAGAACGTGAGCTTTACTCAGGCTACCATGGAGAGAAGGCGGGACAGTATCACCAACAACGTTGATTCCATCAACATGTCCACGCAGTTCTTCTTATCCAATGAGAAACTCAATTCTGTTCTCATTGATGCCAGGGTTGGCAACAAGCACAGCACCAAAGAGTGGCTTGATATCTACAAGAGCGATGTTGCTGCTCTTGAGAGACTTATAAACACCAACCCTGTGCTTGGCGGCGTCAGATACTATGCTGTCACAGATAACGTGCAGGAAATGATGCCTGTCCTTTATAATCACGACAGACTCTTAAGGCAGGAATGGGCAGTTATGGCAGAGAGCGGTGGATGGATATTTAATTACACCGACAAGCTCTTTGACAACTCGGACACAACACCGATGCTGGCGCTGATAACTCCTGTTGTGAACAGACAGTACGGAAACATTGGAACCATTGAAGCCAACATGGCCATGAAGACTATGTTTCCATCCATGTACGAGAATGTGCCGGGTGAGACCAGCTGTTTTGTGACAGACACAGAGAATATCATATTCGGAAGTAATGAAGATACCTCGGTTACACCTATAGCTACGTCTATTTCGCAGCAGATGAGAGATATCGTTCAGGAAGGTGAAACGCCCGGTATAACAACTTTTTATGACAAAGAGAAAAAGAGTGTTATCTCAGGAATGTACATCTCAGAACTTGGCGGAACGCTGGTGTCGGTAAATGACATTTCAGAGAGCCTCTCACAGGTATATCAGCTCAGGAACAATTACATCATCGGAATGATCCTGATCCTTCTCATGATGGCCTTTATCATTAACATTCTGGTCAATCATGTACTGAAGAAGTTCTACGAAGTCCTCTCCACCATCAGGGCAGTCAGAGGCGGAAACCTTGACATCAGAACTCCTGAGGATGGACGAAACGATGAGATGGGAGAGCTTGCGCACCAGGTTAACCGAATGCTGGACAACATCCAGTCTCTTATGAATGAGAACATTCAGAGAGAGGTTTTGGTAAAAGATTCACAGCTCCGTGCGTTGCAGAACCAGATCAATGCACACTTTATATACAACGTTCTTGAGTCAATCAAGATGATGGCTGAGATGCAGGAAGAGTACGATATTTCAGATGCCATCACAAGCCTTGGCAAGCTCCTTCGCTACAGTATGAGATGGACTTCCAAGACGGTCCTTGTATCAGAGGAACTGGAGTATATCAAGGATTACATGGCCCTCATTAACCTCAGATTTGACTATGAGATTTACCTTTCTCTCAACGTACCCGAGGAGGTAATGAAGCAGAGCATTCCTAAGATGAGTCTGCAGCCGATAATTGAAAACGCCATCATTCACGGTGTTGAAGAACTGGCCGATGACACTACCATTTATGTTAAGGGAATTCCTGAGGGTGAGAGCTGCACCATAGAGATCACCGACAATGGCAGAGGCATGAATGACGAGGAACTTGAGGTCCTTAGGAAAAAGATATCCGGCGAGATTGAGACCAAAGGCGGATCCAGCAACGGCATCGGTCTTAAGAATGTTCAGGACAGGATCCACATGGAGTTCGGCGAGCAGTACGGAATAGAAGTGGCAGCCATGGAGGGATGCTACACCAAGGTGTGCGTGCGCATACCAATGAAAAGAGTAAGTATATCAAAAGATTAAAGGAGCCTTTTTATGCGCAAGGTTTTGGTAGTAGAAGATGAAAAACTCATAAGGCAGGGAATCGCCACCATGATAAAGAGGTGCGGAGTTCCGGTGGAGGAAGTCATAGAGTGCGCCAACGGTCTTCAGGCTCTTGAGGTTCTTAAGGAGCAGACCATTGATGTCATGTTCACCGATATCAGAATGCCCAAGATGAACGGTATAGAGCTGGTGAAGGCCATGAAGGAATTTGGTAATCTACCTTTATCTGTGGCAGTCAGTGGCTATGACGATTTCACTTATGCTGTTGAGATGATGAGACAGGGCGTTCGTGAATACATCCTTAAACCCGTTGAGAGAGATAAGTTAAAAGCCATCATGGAGAAGCTCGACGCCGAGATCAGCCAGAGGCTTGAGGATGAAAAAAAAACTGAGCACGCCGGAAGACAGCTGATAAGGTATCTTCTCATGGATGACGAGGCTTCGGAGAATGAGCTCGAGCTGATCAGCAAGAATATCAAGGACACGGCAGGTGATACTTTTTACTGCATGATCGCAGCAGGGTCAGATACTCTTATGCCTTATCTTGACGATCAGAGCGCCATATCCGGGCCCGATGGAATGGACATTTTTATTCTGGGAAAAGAGAAGGTGGAGGAACTTAAGTCTATAGAAGGAATAAGCTCTTTTGCCGGATTAAGCGATGTGTGCTCGGATTCAAAAGAGCTAAAGAGAGCCTATAAAGAGGCCCTTTTGCGCAGGGAAAATGCATTTTGCAGGAAGGTAGCGCTCTTTAGCGAAGACAGAAACACTAGTGTTGCGCAGTCTCTTTTGGAGAGCGGGAAAAAGCTGTGCGAGAAAGAGGCAGTCGCAGCAAGGGTCCAGCTAATTGGAACCAGCAGAAGTGATGACCTTGAAAAGGAGTGGAACGCTTTCTTTACATCAGTTCAGAGAGGCCAGATAATTCCTGAAGATTTCAGGTCTGCCATGGATGAGTTTGCAGCTGAATATCTTAAGGTATATCAGAAGGAAGTTGACTCAGAGCTGCTTATGCCGTTTTCATTTCTGAGCATCGAGGACTACAGACAGTGCTTTATGGATTTTGCTAGAAGGGCATCAGC
>JAEEGH010029306.1_pt1 | contig 10771 bp, 10 predicted proteins | sample 9134181 | NCBI WGS metagenome assembly JAEEGH01 (sample SAMN16246544, study PRJNA631951) | gut metagenome | biome: gut microbiome; feature: rumen; material: DP-attached | host: Bos | place: Iran: Karaj | collected 2018-10
TATCCACCGACGGGTATTGGCGAAAAAACGAACCGCCCTGTTCCGTGGCTTGTTCAAACAGCGGCGAATTATCAGCCACCCCTAAAGTGATTTCGTCGTCAAAAATGGCACAATACCCTCGTTTAGAGAGTCCCCATGAGCGTGGTTCTCCCTCATGAACGAAAGCGCCGACAATCTTTCCGTTGTCACGGCGAATGTCGGCTGCAAAGGCTGCAAAGAGTATTTCGGTATCGGATGTGTCAATTCGTCCTAAATGTAGTTCTGGGATTGCATTATACGGGATCAGAATCTTCAATTCAACGCTGTCAATGGCAGTTTCGGACACATCAATATATGAAGGAAGGGATGCATCCATATTGTTATACCAGACATTGGTAGGTGCTGACTCTTCCGAAGGATACATTCCGGCGGCTGCTTCTGATATTCCGTGATTGACACTTGTCTTAACAACAACGAAAATAATGGCAATGAATACAACGGCTGCTATGGAAGCCCAAATCCACCACGGTAAATGTTTCTTGTAATCGGAGTCTCCGCCTAGGATAACAAATCCTGTTTCCTCTTTATCAAATTTTTCTTTATTTTCGTTCATTTTGTCTTTTTTTCAATTTCTTCTTTAAGTCCTTTGAGAGAATCTTTTGAGGCGGTTAAAACCATTCCCTCGGAAGATATGTCCAAATTTATGTATGAGGGCTTGCCTGAGCGATAATCAGAATGTCCTGAAGAGTATCCCGCCGCATATCCTGCGGAATACCCCACGACATATCCCTCTGCACGTCTGTCGGAGAGTACCACCTGTTGTTTTGTCAAGTTGATACTGAACAAATAAATCTTGTTTATTATCAAACTTTGACCGATACGATGAAAATCATTATGATAGTGTGGGAGATACTTGTCTATTGTTCTCTTCACATCTCCAAGCTGCATCGTCACCTGGATTTTTTTGCCATTTGTCAGGAAAATGTTGGAGTAGTTGCCATCAGCGGATATGTACCAAATATCCGACGAGTCGATGTGCTTCAGCTCCCTACTATTTCCTAAAATTAGAAACTCCTTCATTTTTTTTACTTATTAAACTGATAACGAGATATTCATCTTTTTATTTTGTTCTTCTTTTGTTTTTTGACGATTGTAGGGACTCTTTTTCTTCAATGGTTTGTAGAATTTCTCTTGACAAAGCGATGCTTTCCTGCACTTCCTTGGTCGGATGGAGACTTGCCTGTTCCCCGATCCTAAGCGCTTTTTTCAACATTTGTTTTGCTTTATCATACTTTCCCTTTTGAGCCAGATATAAACCATATCGGTTATACACCATTATAGGTATTTCTAGACTCGTTTGGGGGAAACGCGATGTAAACCAAAGTGCCACATCAAGGCATTCTCTATATTTACCATCCACTTCATTTTTTTTCTCCTTGATAGAATTGTATAGCTCACATAGCGCCAATAAAGTATACACATAATCAATTTCACACATTTTAGCTGCTGTGTCTCTGTCAAATAGTTGACGGAATGCCGACTCGGCTTTTTCCATATAAGAGATTGCATTCTCCTTATCCCCCATCAACCAATAGGCGTCACCAATATTGTAGGTAAACATACCTATTTCGTAAGCAAACTTGTCTTCTCCCTCGCAATCATATTCTTCCAGTAATGATAATGCTTCTTTCCCCTTTTCGACAGCGGCTTGGTATTTTTCTGCAGAAATAAGTAATTGAACTTGAGTGTCCAAGATAATGGCTAATTCCTCATTGTATGCGCATGGATTAATGAATGCTAACTCCCTCAATATTTTTTCTCCTGCTATTAGGTTTTTTTCGGAGCCAACCATGTCGCCAAAAGATAGTAATAACTGACCGAGATCAACATATGTCGTTGAAATTGCATTTTTGTATACTCCAGGGCTTTCCTCTTCCAATTGCCATAGCAGTTCCAGTCTTTCTTGAAGCATCTCTTCTGCTTTTTTTAAATCACCATTATCAGCAAGAGCCCTTGAAAAATATGATAAAAGTTGACAATAATGTGGTGCTATCTCTTTGAAATCACCTTTTTCTTGAATAAAAAAACGACGAATAACCTTCCAATTCTCCATAACCAATTCAAATAGTTCTATGCTTTCTTCCCTTTTGCCAATAGCATTATCATAGACAGCAAGAGACGTGAGAAATATGGTATTAGGAAGAAATTGTGTTTCGGGATCAAGTTGTTCTGTTATTTGTAAAGCTTCAAGTATTTCTTCTTCAACATCTTTGCCAAGTTTTTTTATGCTTATATGTAGATTTGCCAAGTGATTCAATGTGTATGCCACCAACAATAGATATGAATTATCAGATTTTGATAAATCCTTGTAGATATTAAGAGTTTTGGTTAATTCTTCTTCCGCGATTAAATACTCTCCGTTAATTTCATGAAAATCGGCTAATTCACGTAATATTAGAGCATATTCTCTTCTCTCTTTTTTGTCCAATGTCTGAGATTTGCTAAATACTTCCAGGCTTTCTTTTAACGTGGACTCGGCTTGTGGATAATCTCGCCTATCCATCAAATGAAATCCATATAGTTGCCGGATTTTCCCTAATTCAAATATTTTGAGTATTCCTTCTGCATCATAGATGGCATTAAGATATTTGTTTGAGGTTTCATCCATCCATCCGTTTGGTTTACTCGATTTAAGCTCCTCAATTTCATTCAATCTTCTTTTAACCGCACTTTCTGTACTTCTGACCAATTCTTCCTGGAGCAGTTTTAGATTAATATATTTGATTTTTCGTGCATATACATCATCATCCGGAATAAACCCCAAGGTTTCTATTGGAACATCGGTTTTTACTACGGGAATCTTCTTCCCTTTTCTATAGCGCTTCAGATCATCTTTTATGGAATATCCGTCTTCCTTGTACCGATATACCTTGATTCCTTTTCGAGCAGCACCTTTTACTATCTCAAGATACGTTCTGGTTGCTTTACTAAGAGAATGGTTATCAATCTCTTTCCTGTCGGAAGGGCTTATTTCATCTATCTCAAGAAAGATTTTTTGATATTTCTCTCTAAGATGATCTTGCTCTTTTGGGTCTTTCTTTCCCTTGCTGTCAAGGATTTCCGTGATATTCACTCCTTCATGGGTAAGAGCCCATATATCTGATAGTTGACCAAGAATATACGACACACTGGAACGATGCTTGTTTCTTATTTCATAGTAATATTTCCCATCTGATTTCTTATCATTCTTTTTAACACCAGCATCAGTATTCATTTCATGCTTTTTGTCATACTCCACTATGGCTTTTTCTCTTGTAATATGGTTTTTCTTGTAAAGATACTTATCTTCTACCTTCTCCCAGTAATTATTAATGGCAATTGCCATGTCAACTTGAGAAGTCCAACCCTTTGATAACAATTTGTCAATAATAAGAGTAAGGTTGTCGTTCCTTTTTTCGTTGGTATGGGTAATGCTTGTGCTCATATTGAAATGATGTTAAAATGGCAATTAATTATTTAGATAACGCTTTCCTAAATAAAATATTATACTTTGCTAATCAATTCTTTACATAATTCAATAATATATGGCCAATTAAAGGATGTTTCTACCTTTCTTTTTTCCAAAAACTCTGCCAGATATAGGAGTGGTAAGATGCTATATTTGGAGGCCAGCGATTCTTTTCTTGTTTCTAAAGCGCATAGTGTGGTCTTGATGAGTATGACTATGGTTATATACATCATCTCTGCATCATCTTCGTATGCATGGTTTTGAGAGAGGAGTACCCGCAAGACTTCTTCGCACTTTATTAATGCAACATCGGACATACCCGCCGGACGGAGGAATGTGCATAATGTATTAACCGTTTTGGCATAATCTAACAAATCCTTCTTATTGTTAATGGTTTTATTGCTGTTTCCCAATCGCCTAGTCCAATAATTTATCTCATCAAAAAAAGGTCCACAATGAGTGACGGGTTCCAATAAGGGCGTTACGCTATTGATTTGGTTCTGTTCAATGATAGCGGTTGCCTCTCTAATACATTTCGATGCCTTGTCTATTTTCTTCTCGGTAGCATAGGTTTCCGACAGGACCTTGAGCATAATTACCAATCCAACCCATTCTGTTCCCTCTGAAGCGCAATATCTTTTTCTGGCTTCGATCAATTTTTTTTCAAGTTCTAAGACGTTATATTCCATTTCTATATTTTCTGATGTAATTATTGTTGCAGCAACCTATAGACTTCTCTTGCTTCAGACTTTGACAGACCGTTTATCTCCAATCTTCTTCCTCCGCTGCTTTCAATAATAATATCCGCGAACAGAATGTTTGAAAGGAGACGGACACTGGAAATACATTCCCTAGGAATGACTGTTGTCTGATAGCCAATAATAGCCCCCTTGTAATAAACAACCCTTTCATTATCGATATCAATTCTATCGGGAAACAGAAGATTATGGTTCGCCGAAATTCTATTGGCAACAAATGTGGGCATACTTATTCGCAATTTGAGAGTTGGATTGTTGTCACAATAAGAGATACCAAATAGATAATAAATGCAGGAATAGCAATAATGGCGGTCAACAATAGAAAAGATAGCACATTGAAAAGAAAGCTCATCGGCCCTTGGTCGAAGGATGTTCCCTCAAAGATGTTGCTACGCCAGTTCAATGCTATCGGCACTGCGGCCAACCCCAATGTGCATACGACAATAATTGCTGCTTTTTGTTTGGATTTAAGTTCTTCGTAACGTGTCATACTATTTTTTGTTTATGTGTAATAAATACATGTGACCAATTATGTGTTCTAATTTGGGATAATGGGATGTTATGATTCTATCCTTTAGCCCATTTAACTCCAATTGGCATGGAATGGGTACAAAAGACGCTTTGGTATAGTAGTATTTCAAAGACAATCTTGAGCTTTTGAACTCCTCAACAAATGCATCTTGATCCGACACTATAAAAGGACAGTGATAATAAGCACTATCCCACTGAAAAAAAGTGGAGGTGACTGACTTAAAGGTAGAGAGAACGGCCAAAGCATTTTTTAAGGATTCTCTTTTATGGCGAATTGCAGCCAAACCCGACTCAAAAGACTCACATGCAACGATTGCGGCCAATGGAGAGATCCGTCCATTTAATGCAAACTCATGCGACATACAAATTCCCAAATCACGCGATTGTCGGTGAGGATGTTGACAAACGGATATTAAGCTGTTGTACAAAGAGGTGTTATTTGTTACTATTGCCCCGCCTTCTCCTCCTGAAAAAACGGTTTTTCCACTGCCGAAAGATACAACGATGGCATCTGCCTGATTCGCGACATTCATATTCCCATAGTCCGCTCCAAGCGATTGTGCTGCATCTACGAAATGCCAAATTTCATATTTATGGCAAATTTTATGCATCGTTTTTATATCATGTGGATTGCCGGCGAAATCCACTGAGATGACAGCCTTTATATTCCTATTATCACTGATTATTTCACGCACATTTTCGGGATTAATATTGAGCGTGGCGTCAATGTCGGAGAAGTGGAACTTGCAACCCAAGATCAATGCTCCGGCTATGGTGCCGCCCCAACCCAAAGGTGTGGTTAAAAGTTCGCTGCCTTGCAATCCCGCGGCAAGCAAAAGATATAACAACCCGTTGGTTGCCGAATCAACACATAGGGCATACTTAGCTCCGTAGTGTGAGCACAATTTCTTTTCCAATTCTGCGACAGCGCCGTTTCCAGCCCAATGACCACGTGCATAGTCGTCATTAGAAGCCGCTTCCGTGAGGTAGTCCTCAATTCTTTCAAACATTGACATAAGGCTGTAATCGTTTCAATTCATTGTTCAATTTGACTGGATCCACCTGATGATTCTCATCAAGTATGGCTTTGATGTAGTCGGGGAACGGATAACTTTCTTCACGTCCGTACCAAGGCAATAGCTTTTTAGAAACCGTGAGGGAGATGGCACACAAGTCTGCATATATAGCAGAAATCCAACTTGATTCATCAAGGGGATTTGCATCTTTTGCAGCTTCTAGAACATCTTTAGGGCTCAAGCCATCTTTTTTGCACACTAGTTTTAACGCTGCCCTAACCCTTCTTGGCATTATATGCTTATCATAAAACACCTTGGCCGCCGACCTAATCTCGTCATCATTCTCATCGAGGATACTTCCCGAAACTTGATTTGCGATGCTACAGATAATGGCAGGGAAGTCCTCCACGGAAGGCATAATTACTGGCACAATTACAAAACGGTCTCTCATTGCAGCCCCCATCTTGAACCCACAGTTTGTAGTTGCGATAAGCAGACTTTTTCCTGCTCGACTATTGTCAGACAAGGTATTGAGTAAGGCCTGCATGACTGCATCAGATGCTCCGCTGTCCAGATTGTTGGCTCGTGCCATCGGCATGGCTTCTGTAAGTTCGTCAATAAAACCCAAACTGGGTGTGGCGGTTGAGAATATACGGGTTTGTAGCGCCGCCCTACGTTCGGTCTCGCCCACTATACCAGCCTTGGGAGAGTTCAGTTGATAAATGGGAACGCCAGCCCATTTTGCAGCGAGAAGAGCCATGTCTGTCTTGCCGGTACCTGGACTTCCCAAAAGGAGAATGTTGGGGTGGATTGACTTATCTCTGGTACGCAGACCTTCTGCTTGTCCTCGAAGAAACTCTGTCGGGACACGAATACTCTCTCCTTTCAAATCCACATCCTTGACCCGTGTAGTGTCGAGCATGGTGATGGTTTCTTCGCTAATCATTTGAACATCTTTAGATTTCTGCTCCATCAACGATTTTGCCTCTATTGGCAATCCTGAATTATGGGATGCTCGAAACACCAGGTCCAGACCTCTGTTCGGGGTGCTGCTGGACAAATTGGCAATAATTTTGTCATCCAGTTCTTGAACATATCTTGCATTCGGATATTTTTGACGCAACCCTTTTACAAAAACAAGTTTCTCCTCGTAATTGGGATAAGACAGGAACTTTTGGTATACCAAACCTTGTACCTGGCTATCAATTTTCCCTTCCACAACATCAGAAAGAATAATAAAGTTTCCGTTGTCCATGAAAGGACGGGAGTACACCAACTGGTATGTCAGTTCACGGGCTATTTTTTGATTCACGTCACTTGCATTGGGCATGATGTCTGACGTGAACTCAAACAGAAACAGGAATTTCATCTGCTGTCCATCGTGCCATTTAATGTTGGAGGCTGACGCTGTGGCCATCCGTGATATTCCACGTAAGATGTCCACCAATTCCTGAGAAGCCTTGCATTCTCCAGATTTACATGAGCAGTTGGATATTCCGTTGTCCGAGAGGGCTTTTTTGATTTTTTCCCCATCTTCTTTCTCATACATCCCATACGGCACAACAATTCCATCGGCCAGACTATAACGAACCATCACCAAATGCAACGTTTTTGCATATTCGGCCATCATTCTTACCAAAGTGGAGATAGAAGCGTCCTCGCGGCACTCAAAATCGTAAATCGACCTGCCTGTCAAGACCATTGAGGAACGGCCTTCTATTTCATAGGGAGCAAATATTTCTTTTATTGCTGTCATGGCTTTAGTTTATTAAGGTTATTCTTTCTATGGGTTTCTCTTGGGCCATCGTCGCTTCATCTTCAAAAATTCTACGCCGCATTGGCTTTGGTTTGGCCAATGTCTGGGCATATTGCATTCGAGGAATACCGTATGTCGGTTTCAACTCCTTGTGTTTCGTGGTGATTCCTCTTGCACTCAACTCCTCATCGAATTTTCTCATTATCTTCTCGCAACTTCCGTCAGTGTAACCGACCAACTCCGTATGAATATCCACTTGTTTGTCTGTCTCTATTTCAGCTATAATATTCTGCCCTATTTGGTTAGTTCCGACAATACGAGTCATTCCAACCCGCGGTTCCTGAACCGTAATATGTTCAAAGCCGACCGAAAGAGCAGACTCCCTAACAGCATCGGTCAGATTGGCGACAAACGTCTTTGTATGCTGCACTTTTATCTCTTTGAAAGTGGATCTCACCTCCTGATTTATCTCCCAAATCGTTTTTGCATCAACAATACGTTGTATTTGTTCGGAGACAACACTTGGTTCGGAGACAAGCAAGTTCTCTTGGGACTGTACAAGTGTGGCAATGGCAGCAATCTTCACCTGCTCCTCTTTTTCGTAGTTCTGTTTTTGCACGTCTGCGATGTGGCGGTCATAGTCCGTCTGAATTATCTTCAATTCTGACGGAGCCAGCAGTTTGTTTGATTTTGCATGGCATTTCCCACAGCATTTTTTAACGCCGACAGATACTTCTACGGGAGCAGCACTCAATATTTGAGAAAGAACAGGGGCAAATTCTCTTTGGAAATTCTGTGCCTCGACGGTTCTAACCTCTGTAACTGTAAGTTCTTGTGACATAATCATAGTGTATTAGCATTCAACTTACCAAATACCTCCGTTATCAGGATCACCCTCAATTGAACCTGGGCTATCGTTGTCCGATGGTGCCTCATGCAATCCCGTGGTATTTACATTATTCGCCTCTGCCTGTTGAAAAGGGTCGGAGTTTTCGTCCTCATCTGATCCAGACGAATTTAATTCAGGATAAGGCTGCTTTGAAAGGGCACGAATAGTTTCCGTGAGGGATACACCCGTATGTCCTCTCTGCAACATGTAATCAAGGTATATAAAATCACTGTTCGTAAATATACCACGCCCACCAAACACATTGTGAAAATTAACAAATGGAATTGTTGAAACAGAACCATTAGCCTCATAGTAGAGAGGAATCACCTCGCGGCGAAAACAAACCAGGTCGCCAATATAGATAACCAATTGATTGAGATAGTATCTCGCATCTTTTCCAAACTCTATGATGTGTTTATCGCGAGCAGAAGCCAAATCCCGAAACGAATCTGTGAATTTCGCATACTCAGCATCAAAAGAAGTCATAATATTTTGTATTTTGCCCCGAAGAGTCTTTACTTCTTCTCGAATTGCTTTTTCATCAGCATCCCTTGATGCATTTGTCTCATCGTTCTGTTTTTTGTTTCGAAAATAATTAATTGCATCCATATGGCTCTTGTATCCAGAGACTATTAACAATTGGATAACAAACGACACAGCTGCAAAACATGCGGAATAAGTCCAGCTGGTTCCTCCATTGAAACAGACTTCTGATACAATATACAAAGACGGTAGTATTACCATACTAACACCTATTGCCATTTTTTTTACCCAACGCATGGCGGAACGGTCATCATCCAGCGATGCTACTGCGATTCGGCTCAAAATGCTTAATCCGTAACCAACAAAAAGAGAAGAGAGCACGCCGATAGCCTCCACCACAAAAGTGGGAAAAGTCCCCATTGACCCTATCTTTGCCGTTATTATCGGCGACAACGCGAACCATGCAAAGATGCAATCTAGAATTGGGAGACCATAGTATGCGATTCTGCGAAGTTTCATTTTGGGCATATCATCTTCATTTACATCCTTAAGGATATATATTTCATCGGCTGTTTTATGGAAAAGTTCTTCTTCTTTTTCTTTCTCGTTCAATTCGTCCTGAATTTGTCTCATATTCTTGCCGGCATTTACCATCTCCGTGTAGCTATCCTGCACCTCTTTGCAAAGGTCGGTGATATGTTTTTGAGAGTTTTCCTCCATTTCTTTTTGCGCATTGCGCCTGTGCGCCTCTTCGTTGGCCAAAGCCTGAGCTTCTTGGGCTTCCTGTTTTTTTACGCTGTTCAGGTAGTATGACATACTTTTCCTGCGCGATTGTGGGATTGCTGTAGTTTTCATCTTATTAGTAATTTAATGGTTTTACACTATTGTTGATTGACAAATATATAATTCGACGCTTGTCCAAGTGTCGCAAATTCTTTGGACACAATGCCATCGTATTGGTGTCTAGAGACGTTTGTGTTCACTATAAGAAGCTCCATATTTGGAGGTAATTCCTTTAACTTCTTCCCTACATTGTCGCACCCATCCGAGACAAGAATGATATACGACTGCTCTGCCCCACGTAGACTTGCCTGAAGCAAGCGTATCGCCTGATTGATGGCTCCGTTGACATCAGAACCTTTTTTTTGTTTTGCAACAAAATCAGAATATGCCATTTCCCTCAGAGTAGCACATTCTTGTGAAAACATATTGAGTGCAGCCTCCCGTCTATCATCATACGCTTTCTTATTATCAGAATATTCTGTTTTCTTTTCTTCGTATTTGGACATCATTTCATATCCTTTTTTTTCACTTGGAGCAGATGGTTTTTCCTGATCCCATTCGAACAACACAACATTGTTGTTATCGCAGTTATCATCAACATAACCCACATAAAGGGTTCCCACCCCTTCTGATAGCACATCTGCCAATGAAGTCATTTCCGATACAGTGACAATCGGAACACCAGCTTGCTCACACAAGCGGTCTGTACCATCAAGAATCAAACAGATATTGTAGCGACTGGTTTCCGGTTTTTTGAGGGGCTCTTCCGGTAATGAGCCACATCCTTGCAAAAATGCCATGACAAACACGGCAGTTGTTAAAAGAACATTTCTTTTCATAATGTTGATATTTTATTGTTATACATATTTTATCCTATGTGTTTTTCTCTTTAACTGTAAGATGGTTTCCCTAATTAGCATTTGTGGTTTTTCTCTTCCAATTCTGATGCAAAGATACTGCATTTTTTCATAACAGCTTAATATATAGGTAGTTAAATATTTTTTTAATGACCTGTAAAGTTGGTATGACCTGTCAAAATATTCATTATAAACCGATTAAATCTGTGTG
>JAEEGH010029310.1_pt1 | contig 10769 bp, 8 predicted proteins | sample 9134181 | NCBI WGS metagenome assembly JAEEGH01 (sample SAMN16246544, study PRJNA631951) | gut metagenome | biome: gut microbiome; feature: rumen; material: DP-attached | host: Bos | place: Iran: Karaj | collected 2018-10
TTAGTTACCGCATGAGTTATGACTATTGACCAGCAACAGTAGTATTAATCTCTTTATTTTGTAGTGTCTATGTTTATATCTACTTCTTTGCATATTTGATTCGTCAGTCAGCAAGGAAGGAGATAATGGGCAGATTGATAGTTCAACATATCTCCTTGATGAAAAAGAATTTAGATTTTATAATTAAAGGAGAAAAAAGTGACAAACCCAGATACGAGGGAAAAGGAGTTCGTTTAGATGTGTATCTTGATGGAGAGAAAGTTGTGTACGACATCGAGATGCAAACTGTTGTCAAACGTAATCTTCCACGTCGAACTAGATTCTATCAGAGCAGTATTGATTCTGTACTATTAGATACAGGTAATGATTATGAGAATCTAAAAGATATGATTATTGTTTTCATATGTCTTGACGAACCGTTTTCGGCTGGATATCCAAAATATACTTTTAAAAATATTTGTGTCGAAAATACAAGTATTAAACTTGGTGATGGGGTTACAAAAATCTTTTTGAATGCAAATGGCAGTAGAGATAATATATCGCCTAAAATGAAAGCATTTCTTGATTATTTGGTAACAAAGGAACCTTGCGATAATTTAACTGCAAAGATTCATAAGAGTATTTCTCGAGCAATTAAGCAGGAAGAATGGAGGGAGGAATACAAAATGTTTGCTAATTTAGTATATTTGGATGCAAAAGCAGAGGCTAGAGAAGAGGGATTAGCAGAAGGACGTGCGGAAGGACGTGCGGAAGGACATGCAGAAGGTCTTATAGAAGGTGAATTAAAAAAATTAATCGAACAAATTATTTGCAAAATAAGAAAGGATAAGTCGATAGAAATAATATCTGATGAATTAGAAGAAGATGTTGATAAAGTAAAACGGATTTACGATATTGCTATTAAGCACGCTCCAGAGTTTGATGCTGATGCAATATATGAAGAATTGAATAAGTAAGTATGGCTCCTCATGTAAGGTATAACGTATCTTGCATGGGGAGTTTTTTGTTTAATAGATTTAAGCGGCTAAATTATAAAAAAAGGAATAATGTGTGAGGATGATATGAGGAACAATTATCAGTCTGAAATTGATGATTTTTATAAAAATTTTTCATATTTAAAAGAATCTAGGATTGTTCTCTATGGGATAGGTCGCATGACAATGACATTATTGGAAGGTCTTAAAGGATATAATATAGTTGGGTTATTAGATAGGGATCCTTCAAATGTCAACAAAGTTATTAATGGACATAGAATTATTGATCTTAACGAAATAGAGAAGAAAGCCGATGTAATAATAATTAATACTTCTGCTACATATTGGGAGACTATAGCTGAAAGACTTAAAAATATTAAGATACCAATTTATTATCGTAATGGACAAAGAGTGGAAACAAGAAGTATAAGGAATTATGAGGATAATAAGTATTGGGAAACAAATGAAGAAAAATTAATAAAGAAGATTGATGAATGTGATGTTGTTGCATGTGATTTTTATGATACGCTTTTTATGCGAAGAACATTTTTGGCTGAAGATGTTTTTAAAATAATTGAAAAAATTATTAAGAAAGAATTTGGCTATGAAAATTATCTTAGTATAAGAAAGCTGGCTGTAGCTCAATTAGATGAAACATATTCATTAGATGAGTTATATAAAGAAATAGGATGTTTAACTAAATGGAAAGAAAATGACATAAAGAGAATAAAAGAATTAGAACTTATCGTAGAGGAAAAAGTATTGGTCCCTCGAAAAAATATTGTAGATGCTCTAAGAAATGCAATTATAAAAGGAAAAGATGTATATATTGTAAGTGATATGTATTTACCGTATTCCTTCTATGAAAGAGCATTAACTAGTCAGGAAATTAATATTGATCACTCTCATATTAGAATATCTTGTGAGAGAAAAAAAACAAAAAAATCTGGGTATTTGTGGGAGGAGTTATTTGAGGAAATACAAACGTCAAAGGTTCTTTGTATTGGAGATGACATAGATAATGATATTAATTCACCGAAAATATTAAATGATAATATTGAAGTGTTTTATGTGGCGTCTGCTCATCAATTGTTAAAGTGGTCGTCTATTAATACGATAGAATCAAAAACTATATCTATGGAAGCAGATTTACATATAGGACTAATATGCAACAGATTATTTAATAACCCGTTTGCAATAAATCAAAACAGGGGAAAGATTTTCATTGAGACCCCGGAAGATATGGGATACATAGTCTTTGGTCCAATTTTACTAGAATTTATGAGATGGATAGAAGATATTTCCAGAAAAGATGACGTGAATGAATTAATATTTATGTCTAGAGATGGATTTTTTATGAAGCCATGCTATGAGGAATATATAAAGTATAAGACAGGAGGTATACGAACAAAGTATATTGGAATATCACGTCAGTTAGCAATGATTGCTAGTATTGATTCTGAAGATGATTTACTAGATGTTATTTCGATACCTTATTCAGGAACAGCAAAGGAACTATTAGAAGATAGATTTGGAGTGATAGTTGATGCTAAGGATGAACTTACTATAGAGGACCTTAGAGCGAGCATAAGGAGTCATAATGTTTTAAATGATGAAATCTGGTTTCGCATACATGAAATACAAGAGAATTACAAAAACTATCTTTCCAAAATGGAAATATCGGATAATGCAGCGGTGATTGATATTGGATATTATGGAAACAATCAGAAATATTTAAATACAATCACAAGAAAGAATTTAAAAGGTTATTATATGGTAGCTAATCTAGATGAATCAAACATAAATACTAAAATACAAGATATGAAGGCCTGTTTTCAAACAACTGAAGATACAAAAGCACTAAAGTCAAGTTTGTTCAACAAGCTTTTATTCATTGAGAGTTTTTTAACTGCCCCTTATGGAATGGTAGAGGAGATAGATTCAGACGGAAATTTTAAATGTAAAAGAGAGGGAAATAATCAAAAATACTTTGATACAAAGCAAAAAATATTTGATGGAGTTCAAAAGTTTATTCATGAATCAGAGAATGATTTATCTGAAAATGATACAGAATTTTGTAATTCATGGTATGATATTTGCTTTTCAAAATGTATTGACTATTCGGAGCAAATAAAAAGAAGTTTTAATAATGATAACGCATTTATGAATAGGTTTGATAATTCAATATTTGTTTAACAAGGAGATATTTGGATAAAAGGTATAGAAATCTTGTTAGAGGAGAATAGTATGGTTTATTCAGATGATAAAGAGCCAATGTTTTCTATTATTACTGCTGTATATAATAATAAAGATTTAGTAAAAAATGCCATAAAAAGTGTAATTAATCAAAGTTTTAAAAACTTTGAATATATAATTATTGACGATGGTTCTACAGATGAGACTGCAGAGGTATTAGACGATATTGCAGCAATTGATGAAAGAATAGATGTTATTCATCAGGAAAACAAATGGATATATGAGAGTTTTAATACAGGCATTCGGAAAGCAAAGGGGCAGTATATATTTATAGTAAATTCAGATGATGTGTTAAAAGATGGGGTACTATATAATGCGAAAACTATAATAGAAAAATATGAGCCAGATGTGATTTATGGTCAAATAATAGAAATATTATGTGATAAAAACCAAGTAGAGATAAAAAGTGATATTAACGGAAATAGTAAGCTGTTGTTACATAGCAGATTTATTTCTAACCAAAGAGAATTTAGGGAAGCGTGGATTAGTCTAGTAAAAAATCGATATGTATCAGATAACATCAACTTTTACAAAAGATCAATTGTGAAAAAACACCCTTATAGAAATGATACATATATGGGGGATAGATTTTTTAATTTTGATATTGCCGAGGATATCAATACAGCCTATATAATTGGAGATGACACAATATATAAACATTATATTTATGAAGATGAAAAAAATGCTTCAAAAAAATATTATGCTTATTCTCATCGTGATGGGAATGATATATATAAGAGATTAATGGATATGGCTAAAAGATGGGGCATTGATACATATGAAAATTGTAAATACATCGCAAATAGACGAATGCAAGATTTGACATATGAATATAGGTTATTAAATGCGAGTGGATGTCCATTTTCGGTTAATGAAAAAATTAAATATATTATTAATACAAGTATAGATGAAATTGTTATAGAAGCCGAAGAAATATTAGGTGATAGAGAGGGGTTTGAAGCTAGGTTATTGAGTGCAGTAAGAGAATTAGTAATATCAGACGCACCTAAAGAAAATGAAGAGATGTATTTTGTATACGAATTATTAGAATCACTATTACGATATGAAAAAGATGAAGAAGATATAAATAAGATTTATTCTGCAATATATAATAAGAATAATCCTGAAAAAATAGGTTTAACTTTTTATAAAAAGATTATTAAAGGGAACAATCAAAGAGAAAAAATATGAAAATTTTATGGCTGTGTAATATTGTGCTACCAGAGTTAGCATATGAATTTGGTGTACCAAAAAGTAATATAGGTGGATGGCTTACAGGAGCATGGAATGAACTAAAAAAATGTGAATTGTTAGAATTGGGGATTTGTGTTCCTATAAAGAATCTTTCACTTATGAAAGACGGTACATTTGATTGTTTTACTTATTATTCATTCCCTATGATTTCCGGTGAGTCAAACACGACGATTCAAGCACAAGTAAGTCGTTTTTCAGAGGTATTAAGTGATTTTAGACCCGACATTATTCATATATGGGGGACTGAATTTGAGCATTCATATTCAATGGTTAAAGCATGCGAGAAATTAGGCATGCTTGATAAGGTTGTTGTAAATATACAGGGGTTACTTACTTATTACGAACGATTGTATGAATTAGGACTACCAGATGATGTTGTAGAAAATAATACAAGTGGACTATCCATAAGAGATGGTAAAATTGACTTCAAAAGACGAGCATCATATGAACAGGCATTGTTAGAAAAAGTTATGTATGTGTCAGGGAGAACTGATTGGGACTATGCTTGTGTTAAAAATCTAAATCGTAATATCAAATACTTTTATTGTGGTGAAATATTGCGCGCTAGTTTTTACAAGTCTCGTAAATGGAATAAGATAGATTGCGTGAAACATAGTATTTTTATAAGTCAGGCATTTTATCCGATAAAAGGTTTTCATTTAATTCTAGAGGAAATAAAAAATCTTACTACAGTGTATCCGGATTTAGTTGTTAGAGTAGCAGGCAATAATTTAAGTATAGAAGAAAATGGTTTTTCTGAATATATAAAGAAAAGAATTAGAGACTTAAACATCAGCAGTAATATTGTTTTTTTAGGAAAACTAACAGAAGAGGAAATGATAATCGAATACTTAAATTGTAACGCTTTCGTGTCTGCATCGTTGATTGAGAATTCTTCAAATTCCGTTTGTGAAGCTATGATATTAGGTGTGCCAGTTGTATCAAGTTTCGTAGGTGGAATGGCATCAGTTATAGAACATGGTGTATCTGGTTTTTTATATCCTCTCAATGAGCCATATATGATGACATCATACATAATTAAAATATTTGAAGATGACAAAATTATGAATCTATCAGAAGCCGAAATTCAAAAGGCATTTGCTTACAATAATCGAACTAATGTAAAAAATGATATTTTAAAGATGTATAAGATGATTCAATCCTAAATTTATTTAGGTTATTTAAACGGGAAACTAGCGGGGAATTGTTTTATGGAGATGAAATATTATGGTAGCGAATATGGCGGTTTTTGGGTAGATGATAGTCTATTCGGTAAAAGAGACAATAATTATGTATTGTCATTTGGAATAGGAGAAGATTTATCTTTTAGTGAAAGGTTATTAGATAATCATAATATTGAAATATTTGCGTTTGACCCTACACCCAAAGCCATAAAATATGTTAAAAATAGTAAATTATATTGGAATAAAGAATTTCATTTTTATGATATAGCATTGGCGGATACCGATGGAATATTAGATTTTCATCTACCTACAAATGAAGCTTTTGTTTCTGGCTCGATATGTAAGTATGATGGGGTTAAGAACGACGGAATCATAGTTAAGGCACTCTCTTTAAATACAATAATACATAATTTGAAACTTGATAGAATTAGTATTTTGAAAATGGATATAGAAGGTAGCGAATTTGATGTATTTGATAGCTTAGATAGCGAAGACTATATTTTTGATCAACTTTGCATAGAATTTCATAGTAGGTTTTTCGAAAATGGTGAAAAGAAAAAAAGAAGTGTTATAGAAAAAATAATTAATGAGGGCTATGTTGTGTGTGCCGAATCAGAGGAATTAGAAGAGTATACATTTGTAAAAAAAATTTGGTTAGTGAAATTTAATTTGATATTGAAATATTATTATAAAGCTTAAAGGGGTGGAATATGCGAATATCTGTAATACTGTTTACATATAACAGACCTGAACATACAAAAAAAACATTGGAAGGAATAAAAAATAACATAGTACTACCAGATTGTCTTTATATATTTCAAGATGGTTGTGATGACTCAAAGAATGTAGAGTTATGGAATAAAGTGAACGAAATCATTAATAAAGTAGATTTTTGTAAAACTGAAGTTCATGTAGCTGATAAAAATAATGGGTTATCATATTCTGTAAAAAATGGAATAGATTATGTAATGAGTAAAAATGATGCAGCTATAATACTTGAAGATGATTGTGTTCCGCATCCATTATTTATAGAGTATGCAATTAAAGCTTTGGAGAAATATCAGAATGAAAAAAAAGTTTGGTCAATTAATGGATATTCTGATGATGTAGATGTAGAAGATAATGGATATGATGCTTATTTTACAGGACGAACGAGTTCCTGGGGATGGGCGACATGGAAGGATCGATGGAAGCACTATAATGAAGACTATACGTTGCTTAGAAAAATTAGAGCTGATAAAAAATTAAATAGTCACTATAGATTATGGGGAGAGGATTTAGAAAATTATTTAGTTGGAAATATAGAGGGGCGTTGCGATTCTTGGGCGGTATTTTGGAGTTTGCAAGTTATTTTTAATGAAGGATACTGTCTAACTCCATACAAATCGCTAATAAATAATATAGGGCTCGATGGAACTGGTACTCATTCGGGAAAGATACAAATAAACAATAAAAAATTAGATATTAATGGTAGAACTAATATAGAATTGCCAAATCGGATTTGTTATATAGATAATTATCAAGAAACTTATTTAGATAAATTTCATTGGACAAATCCTGTCAGGAGGTTTAGTGAGTATAATTCTATGTTATATAGCTGGGTTGCAAAACAGCCAGATATAACAAATATACTTCTTGAGAATACTATTAATAGTATTTCGTTATGGGGATCTGGACCTATTTCAGAATTATTAATAAGTAAAATAGACAAAGAAAAAATAAATATAGTTGAAATAATAAAATCAAAAAATTATGACGGCGAGGAAATGCTTCATGGGATAAAGATATGTGATTATTCTCAAGAAAAGATAAACGAAGCAACAGATTTAATAATTGTAATTCCATTTTTTGATATAGATATTATTAGAAAAAAACTAAGTGTAAAAGGACTTACAATTAGGATTATAGGAATAGATCGTTTAATAAATGGAAATATTTAATTTCTGATTAGATAAAAAGTGAAATCGTATGAATATAATAATATGGGGTGCAGGTCAATACGGAGAACGAGTAATTAATTACATTAATAGGATAAATGAGTCACACAAATTATTTGAAATAGAGTGCGTGATAGATTCTAGTCCTATAAAAACTGGAGATTTTTTTCACGGTAGCATTATACGAGATGTAACGTACATAGAAGATAGTGAAACAGACATAGTAATCGCGGTTAAATATGATAATGAAATCAAAGAATTCTTAAATTCAACATATAAAGGGAAATATTATACTTTTTATGAGTTTGTAATAATAAAGCAGCCACTATTAGATATGGTAAAGACAATTGATTCCATTGCTGGTGTTGGATTAAAAAATGAAATCAAAGATGTTTATAATTTTTTGTCACTAAAAAATAAGAACTATAAAGAAAAGCGTGAAATATTGGGGCCAGTAAGGACATTATCATGTGCTAGCCAGGTTTATTATGAGGATCTTTTCAAGGCTGACAATGAAATAGAACTTGACAAGGCTATTGAAAGTAGGTGTAGAAATAAAATCGCATTTTATTATACAAAAATTTCTAATGGAGGTGTTCAAAGAGTCTTAAGTCAATTGCTCAAAAAATTAATTGATTTTTCATATGAATTGGTAATGATTTGTTCTCAAAAAGACAAAGAAATTGATGAATATGAATTACCTAAATCGGTTAAAAAATACTATATTACTGATTTTGAAGAAAGTCCTTATGAATCAATGATGTCACTTGCTAAAATATTAATTGATGAAAAGATTGATTTATTCTGTGACAATAGAGGACCGGAAACAAAAAATTATTATTATTGTCAATTAGCACATTTACTTAATATTAAGTATTGTGTAGAACTTCACAACAATAACAGATTGTTTAAGGGGAATGAAAAAGTAAATCAATTACGATTACGATATGTAGACAATGTTATTACATTATCTGATGACGATAAGAATTATTGGAGTAATCTATTATCGTGTGAATGCTTATTTATACCAAATCAAGTTGAAGTACATAATGATTACAAAGTAAGGGAGAGTAATACCGGTATAATAATCTGGGTTGGAAGAATAGAAAACTCTATAAAAAAAGTAGTTGATTCCATAGAAGTAATCAGGTTAGTTGTGACAAGTGGAATCGATATTCGATTAAAAATTATAGGTACAGGAGACGAGGGGATACTTGGCGAAATACAGAATAAAATATTGCAATATGGTTTAGAGAATTATGTTGAGCTTTGTGGATTTCATGAGGATGTATCTCAGTACTATAAAGAAGCAGATGCGATATTGGTTACATCTAAAGTCGAAAGCTTTTCAATGGTAATGGCAGAAGGCATGAGCTATGGAGTACCCGTTGTTATGTACGAGCTTCCATATTTAGAAATTGTAAAAGAAAATAAAGGGATTATTAGTGTAAAACAAGGGAATGTAGAGGCGTTAGCTCAGAGTATTATTGATATTGAAAAAAATCCATTATATAGATATCAGCTTAGTCTGAATGCAAAGGAAGGAATTGAAAAGTTTTCAAATAATGATTCATTAAACAAATGGATAGAAATCTTTTCTAGCTAAGTAGGATAAATTGGTTGATATAAAAGAATAGAGGAACCTCATGATAACTATTAGCATAATTGTACCTGTTTATAATATAAAAAACTATATAGAAGAATGCATAGAGAGTTTAATACATCAAACATATGAAAAAGTTGAAATAGTATTAGTGGATGATGGATCGACAGATGGTAGTTCTCTAATATGTGATAATTATGCAAAAAAAGATCGTAGGATAAAAGTTATTCATAAGGAGAATGGGGGGTTAGTATCTGCAAGAAAAACAGGATTACAGTATGCACATGGAGAGTACGTTTTAAATATTGATGGAGATGATTGGCTAGAATTAAATGCTATAGAGATATTAGTTAGGAATTTGCATGAAACAGCAGTGGATTATATTCAATTTTCATATGTTAGGGAAGAAAAAAATAGTAAAGTAGTACATGTTCCAATTTTTGAAAAAAGATTAGATAAAGTGCAAAGAATTAATATATTTAAAGCGTGGTTAAGTGAAGCGGATATAATTAGTAGTTGCATAGTTAACAAATTAATTAAAAAAGGTATTTTCCAGAAATCGTATGAAACCGTACCTAACTTTATGAGCAGGGGAGAAGATTTTGCAAATTTTGTTTACATGATTACATATAGTGAAAGAATTATTAGCATTGATGAGCCGCTATACCACTATAGAATCAGAAATGATTCATTAAGTCATAATAGTAATCCTACTATAGATTCAAGATATGATATGCTTACAGACTATATAGTGAATCAAGCGTATAATTTAGGTTTGGTTAGTAGTGATGATATTTATATATGGGCGTTAAAAAGAAAAAATAGACTTATGAGCTCTGAATTAAGAAGATTTGGAGTGGATATTCCTGTTTACAAATTACCAAGAGTAAGTGAGTTGTTAAAAAAGAAAGTAATAATATATGGTGCTGGTAAAGTGGGGCAAGATTATTATGCGCAATTATGTAAATATAAGGAGATTGAAATCGTCGGTTGGGTAGATAGGAATTATAAGTCGGTTTATATAGATTATTATGAGTTGAAACCAGTTGAACAAGTGCTAAAGGAAGATTTCAATATAATAATTATTGCAATTTTAGACGAAAAAACTAGAAATAGAATAGAAGTTGACTTACAAAGAAACTTTGGAGTTGTCAAAAAGAGAATATTAAACACTGAGCCAATAAGTATTATTGATCCATTATAATAGCAGATAAAGGAGCCTGAGTATGGATTCCATGAAATGCCAAGGGAAAAAAGTATATTCTGCAAGTGTTACATCAAATAGTCATCAATTAATGGTGTTCAAGTTGGTGGGGAAAGAATTAAAAAATAATTCTCGATATAAATATTTAGATAAATATATTAAAAGGAACTATAGCGAATTAAGGATTGCAGCAGAAAAAGAAGCTGTCAAACTATATGCACATTCGAATCCAATAACATTAAATAATATATATGATATTTTATCTATCTTAACGGGATTAAAAGATAAGGACTTAGAAATTCTTATAGACCTAGAAGAAAAGATATTTTTAGATAAATACAAAATAGATGATATAAT
>JAEEGH010029311.1_pt1 | contig 10769 bp, 12 predicted proteins | sample 9134181 | NCBI WGS metagenome assembly JAEEGH01 (sample SAMN16246544, study PRJNA631951) | gut metagenome | biome: gut microbiome; feature: rumen; material: DP-attached | host: Bos | place: Iran: Karaj | collected 2018-10
CGGCCTTTTTTTCTTGTTTGCTTTGTGTGCTCCGATCACGCCGCCTTTTTCTCCAGCGCGCGGTTGCGAAAGTAAATCGCGACGCCGGCGGCGACCATCGTCGTGTTGAGCACATAGAAGAACATCACGTACCAGTGCACGGTCTCGTACCAGGGCGCGGGCGCGTGGTAGCTGATCAGCGCCAGCTTGGCGGCGATCCCGACCAGGTAGCCCAGCAGGATCAGGCAGTAGAACAGCACGCTGATGCCCTTCGTGCTGCGCGCCTTCCAGGCCTTGGCGATGTTGATCGGCCAGGAAACGCCGAAGCAGATCAGCATGAGCATCTCCAGAAAGCTTGCCAGGTTCAGCATGTCGTTTCTCCTTTCGTTTCCTCCCGCATCGTGCCCTTGCGCGCCAGGCTTTCATGGAAGGCGAAGCTCTCGGCCAGGACGTGGGGGGTCTGCGCGCCGTGCGTGACGGCGCAGGCTTTTTCAAAATAGGCGCGCAGCGCGGCGCGGTAGTCCGGGTGCGCGCAGTTTTCGATGATGAGCCGCGCGCGCTCCTTGGGGCTGCGGCCGCGCAGATCGGCCCAGCCCTGCTCGGTCACGAGCAGGTCCACGTCGTGCTCGGGGTGGTCGACGTGCGTGACCATCGGCACGATGCGGGAGATCTTCCCGTCCTTCGCGACGGAGGGCGTCATGAAGATCGAGATGAGCGCATTGCGCGCGTAGTCGCCCGAGCCGCCGATGCCGTTGTAGACCGTCGTTCCGTTCATCTGCGAGGAGTTGACGTTGCCGTAGATGTCGGCCTCGACGGCGGTGTTCATCGCGATCACGCCGAGACGGCGGATCAGCTCCGCGCTGTTGGAGATCTCCGAGTCGCGCAGCACCAGCTTGCCGCGGTAGCGCTCGATGTCGGCGAAGAGCCGCGTCAGGCCCTCCTTCGACAGCGACAGCGAGGTCGCCGAGGCAAAATCCGCCTTGCCCGCGTCGATGAGATCGAGGATGCCGTCCTGCATGACCTCGGAATAGAAGCTCAGATGCTCGAGCGGGGAATCCTTCAGGCCCAGGAGCACGGCGTTGGCCACCGCGCCGACGCCGCTCTGCAGCGGCACGCGGTCGGCCGAGAGGCGCCCCTGCTCCTTTTCGCGCAGCAGGAACGAGACGATGTTGCGCGCGATCGCCGCGGAGACCTCGTCGGCGGGAGGGAGAGGCCGCGGCTTTTCCTCGCAGTCGCTCACGACCACGGCGGCGATCTTTTCGATCGGGCAGCTCAGATAAGGCCTGCCGATGCGCTGTCCCGGCGCGGTCAGGGGGATGGGCTCGCGGCGCGGGGGATCGGCGACGCGGTACACGTCGTGGAAGCCCTCGAGCGCGGCGGGCTGGGAGAGGTTCAGCTCGACGATCACCCTGTCCGCCAGGTCGATCCAGGTCTGCGAGCAGCCCAGCGCCGTCGTCGGGACGAGCTCCCCCTCCTCCGTGATCGCCGCGGCCTCGATGAGGGCGAGGTCGATCTTTCCGTAAAAGCCGCAGCGCGCGTTCTGCGCGAACTCGCCGAGGTGGACGTCGGTATAGGCGATCTCTTCGGCCGCTCCGCCGTTGACGGCGGCGCGCAGGGCCTTGCTCGTCATGTAGGGCGCGCGGCGCGCGATGACGCCGCATTCCGCCCAGGCGCTGTCGAGCTCCTCGCCCGTCGAGGCGCCGGAGAACAGCGTGAGACGGAGCTTTCTTTCTCCGCGGCGCACCTGTCCGGCCAGCGCGAGCGGCACGGCCTTGGGGCAGCCCGCGGGCGTGAAGCCGCTGACGGCGACGCACATGCCGTCCCCGATCAGCGCGGCGGCCGCGTCCGCGCCGAGGAGCCTGTCCTCCAGCGCGGGGCAGCGCAGTCTTTCCGCAAGAGCTCCCTTCATCGGCCTTCCTCCGCCGCGATCAGCGCGGCGCCCGCGTCGAGCGCCTTTTTGTTGATCTCCTCGGTGCCGGCCGGGATGTGGCGGCGCACGGCCTCGAGCAGGCATGCGTCGTCAAAGAGGTGCAGCGCGGCGTTGATCGCGCCGATGGCGACGATGTTCGCCGTGAAGGCCTTGCCGACGACCTCCTTCGCGGTGCGCAGGATCGGGACGGCGAAGGAGCTCGTCCCCTCCGGCAGTGCGGGGCAGCGCAGACTGTCGTCGAGCATCACGACCGCTCCCGGCGCGAGCGTCTTCGAATAGGCGTCGAGAGAGGCCTGCGTCAGCGCCAGCAGGAAGTCCGGATGCGTGACCTTGGAATACCAGATCTCGCCGCGGCTGACGATGGTCTCGGCCTTGCTGACGCCGCCGCGCGCCTCGGGCCCGTAGGCCTGGGACTGCACGGTGTTCAGGCCCGCGATGACCGCGGCCTCGGCCAGGATCACGCTCGCCAGGATCACGCCCTGCCCGCCGGAGCCGGCAAAGCGCATCTCATATCTTTCGTTTTCCATCTTCGCGTCCCTCACTTTTTCTTCGCCCTGCGGCAGCTCGCGATGACCTTGGCGTACTCCTCGGTGTACTCGGGGTAGTCGTTGAAGGACAGGATGCCGATGAGCTTCTTGTCCGCGCGCTCTCCTTCGCTCATGCTGTAATACCGGGCCGTCGGGACGAGGTTGTCCTTCTGCCATTTCAGCATCTCGACCGCGTCGCCCTTTTTGTTCTTGCGGCCGTAATAGGTCGGGCAGATCGAATAGACGTCCACGAGCGAGAAGCCCTTGTGCAGGATGGCCTGCTTGATGATGTCGATGGTCTCGCGCGCGTGGTAGACGTCGCCGCGCGCCGAGAAGGACGCGCCCGCGCCGGAGGCGAGGTTGGCGATGTCGAAGGGCCGGTCGACGTTGCCGTAGGGCGCGGTCGTGGCTCTGTCGCCGTTGGGCGTGGTGGGCGAGTACTGCCCGCCCGTCATGCCGTAGATGTCGTTGTTGAAGCAGATCACCGTCAGGCCGAGGTTGCGCCGCGCGGCGTGGATCAGGTGGTTGCCGCCGATGGCCGAGCAGTCGCCGTCGCCGGTGAGGACGATGACGTGCAGCTTGGGGTTGGCCATCTTGATGCCGCTGGCGAAGGCGATGGCGCGGCCGTGCGTGGTGTGGATGGAGTTGAAGTCGAGGTAGCCCGCCGCGCGGGACGAGCAGCCGATGCCCGAGACGATGACGATGTCCTCGCGGTTGATCGGGTCTTCCTCGTCGTGGATCAGCTCGTCGATCGCGACGGCGACGTCGCGCATGATGACGCCGTTGCCGCAGCCGGGACACCAGATCTGCGGCAGGTGGTCGATGCGCATATACAGATGAACAAGATCACTCGGCATGACGGGAGCCCTCCGTTTCTTCGAGTTTGGCGAGGATGTCCTCCGGGGAGATGACGGTGCCGTCGATGCGGCCGAGGAAATCGACCGGCAGCGCGCCGGAGACCGTGCGCAGGACCTCCTGCAGCATCTGGCCGTGGTTGTGCTCGACCATCAGGATGCTCTTCAGCTGCGGCAGGCGCGCCCTGAGCTGCTTTTCCGGGAAGGGCCAGACCGTGATCGGGCGGAACATGCCGACCTTTTTGCCCGCGGCTCTCGCCGCGCTCAGCGCGTCGCGGACGGCGCGGGTCGTGCCGCCGAAGCAGACGATCGCCGTCTCGGCGTCGTCCATGTCGAGCTCCTCGACGCGGCAGATGTCGTCGGCGTTCTTTTCCACCTTGTCCAGCAGACGGCCGATGAGCTTGCCGGCGATCTCGCTGGAGTTGACCGGGAAGCCGGACTCGTCGTGCGCAAGACCGGTGATGTTGTAGCGCTCGCCCTGGCCGAAGGGCTTCATCGCGGGGACGTACTGCCCCTCGGGCACGAAGTAGCACTGCTTGTTCGCGCCGTCGTGGAAGCTCATCTTCCGCTGGTTGATGATCAGCGTGTGCGGATCGGGCAGCTCGACGCCCTCGCGCATGTGGCCCACGATCTCGTCCATGAGGAAGATCACGGGCGTGCGGTATTTCTCCGCCAGGTTGAAGGCGCGGATGATCAGCGTATAGGTCTCCCGCACCGAGGCCGGGGAGAGCGCGATGACCGGATGGTCGCCGTGCGTGCCCCACTTCGCCTGCATGTAGTCGCCCTGCGAGGGGCTGGTCGGCAGGCCGGTCGAGGGGCCGCAGCGCTGCACGTCCACGATCACGCAGGGGATCTCCGCCATCGCGCCGTAGCCGATGTTCTCCTGCATCAGCGAAAAGCCCGGGCCGGAGGTGGCCGTCATGGCCTTCATGCCCGCGGCGGAGGCGCCGAGCACGGCGGCGATGGAGGCCAGCTCGTCCTCCATCTGGATGAACTTGCCGCCCTCCTGCGGCAGGCGGAGCGCGCAGGTCTCCGCGATCTCGGTGGAGGGGGTGATGGGATAGCCCGCGAAAAAGCGCATACCGGCGGCGATGGCGCCCTCCACGGCCGCCTCGTTGCCCTGCATCAGCAGTTTTTTCGACATCTCTTCCTCTGCCTCCTCACTCTTCCATGTTCACGAGATAGATCGCGTAGTCCGGGCAGCGCAGCTCGCACAGCCCACAGGAAATACATTGTTCCCCGTCCTTCACGGCGACCTTCTCTTTTCTGATCTCCAAGATCTGCTTGGGGCAGAAGGCGGCGCAGATCCCGCAGCCCTTGCACCATTTTTCCTCGATCACGAGTTTCTTTCGTCCGTACACGACAGATCCTCCTTTTGGCCCGTGCGCGGCGCCGCCTTGCGCGCGCCGCTCCGCCGGGCGGATGCAGCACCATTAAACACCATTTACAGGAAAAAGACCAACACCTTTTCCCTTGCTCTTGCCACAGGGAAAAGACTGTGGTAAGATGCGGCAGGGGGGTGTCGGGCATGAATTTTCGCAATCTGCAGTATTTCCTGCGCGCGGCGGAGGAAAAAAATATCACCCGCGCGGCGCAGAAGCTCTATATCTCGCAGCAGTCGCTCTCGGGCCATATCGCCAAGCTCGAGGAGGAGCTGGGCGTTTCCCTGTTCGAGCGCGGGGGAGAGCTGAAGCTGACCTACGCCGGCGAGCGGCTGTATCTGCTGGCGCAGCGCATTTGCTCGCTCGAGCAGGAGATCCTGCGCGAGACGGGCGAGATCTCCGACCGCCGCCGCGGACGGCTGCGGCTGGGCATCTCCTACACCTGCGGCCGCGCGATCCTGCCGCGGCTGCTGCCGGAATTCCGCACGGGGCATCCGCTGGTGGAGATCAGCCTGATGGAGGGCAACCACCAGAAGCTCAACGAATGGCTGGCCGCCGGGGAGATCGACGTCGTGCTGGGCTACGCGCCGATCGACGTGCCGGGCGCGGTGGTCTATCCGCTGCTGCAGGAGCGGCTCTTCCTGGCCTGCCCGCGCGCGATCACCGAGCGCGTCTTCGGCGCGGGGGCGGAGGAGCTGCGCCGCGGGAAGCGGGAGCTCGAGCTCCGCGCCCTCGCCGGCTGTCCCTTCATCCTGCTCAAATCCGGCAACCGCATCCGCTCGATGTTCGATTCCTGTCTGGAAAAGAAGGACTTCATGCCCGAGATCCTGCTCGAGACGGAGAACATCGAAACGGCCTTCGCGCTCGCCGAGCAGGGCATGGGCGTCACGGTCTACCCGGAGCTGTTCCTCAACACGCTCCACGCCGCGCCGAGCGAGGCGCTCGACCTGCTGCCGCTGCCCGCGGAGGACACGACGGGCACGCTGGCCGTGGCCTTTCTCGAAAAGGGCTACCACGCCCCCGCCGTGCTGGACTTCATCTCGCTCGCGCGGCAGATGTCCGGCGACTGGCTGAGGGCGGAATAACGGAAGAAAAAAAGGGCCCGGAAGCCGAAGCTTCCGGGCTTTTGTTATCTGCTTTTCAGGTGCAGAACATGATCCTGCGCAGGAATTCCGCCGTTTTCTCGTCGCCGAGCATCTTGCGGAACTGGTTCACGGCCGGGCCGCCGTTCTGCAGCAGGCCGTCGGCGAAGACGGCGTTCTGCTTTTTCTTCTCCGTCTCGTCACAGCGCGGGCACCCGGCGAGCAGCGCGAAATACCGCTGCGCGTAGTCGCGCACATAGGGGTCGTACGCGCCGGCGCAGCCCTTGCCCTTCTTATAGTCGGAGGCGGCGAGACGCATGCCGTCGTACCAGTGCTCGCCCGGGTCGTAGCCGGGGAGCGCCGCATAGCGCTCCTTGATCTCGCCGAGCGCGGCGAGCTCCGGATGGGAGAGCGTGGTGTCGTAGAGCTCCAGCAGCAGCGTATCCCGCCCCATGGCGGAGATCATGTCCATGCTGAAGAGCGGACCGTCGAGCCCGGTGGGCGAGAACACGGCCGTCTCCATCTTCATAAGCCCCGCCATGCCGCTCATTTCCATCAGGCACAGGCTGCCCGCGCCGGGGGCCTCGTAGGCCTTGACCGCAAAGGCCATGCCGCGGCCGCGGATGGACGCGAAGGCGCCGATATCCTTTTCCCGCAGCGGGAAACGCGCAGCGGCCGCCGTGAATATCCTCTCGTTCATGCGTTCCTCACTTTTTGTAGCAGTTTTTGATATATTCGGCAAAGCTGGCGTCTCCCACGACCGTGTCGCCGACCATCTCCTCGGTCAGCGTCCACTTGGAGAAGCGGATGATGGCCTCCTTGCCGTTCTTCTTTTTCTTGTTGACCCAGGCCAGCACGTCGAAGAGCCACACGGGCGCGCGGCTGATCTTCGGCTCCTTGCCGGCGGCGGCGAAGAACATCCTCGCCAGCTCCTCGTAGCTCCAGGTCTCCTTGCCGCCGACGTTGTAGAGCTTGCCCTTGTCGTTCATGTGTTCGACGATGAAGGCGGCGAAGTCCGGCGTGTCGACGACGTTGCAGTGCACCGCCTTGTCGCCGAGCAGCGTGACCTTGCCCTTTTCGATCATGGGCATGAAGACCTTGGCGATGTCGTAGAAGTATCCGCTCGGACGGAAGATGACCCAGCCGAGGCCGCTGGTCTTGAGCTTTTCCTCGAACTTGGCCTTCGCGTCGAGCATCGGCACGGAGGGGTTGCCGTCGGCCTTGAGCACGGAGACGTAGGCGAACTGCTTCACGCCCGCGCGCCTGGCCTCCTCCAGCAGGTTCATGTTGCCCTGATAGTCCACGTCGTAGCAGCTTACCTCCGCGCTGGCCTTGGTCAGGCCCACGGTGGAGATCACGACGTCCGCGCCCTCGCACAGGCCGCGCAGGCTCGCGGGATCCTGCATGTCCGCCGCGACGGCGTCATAGCCGCCCTCGCAGTCCTTCGGACGGCGGATCGTGCGTCCCGTGGCCACGACCTCATAGCCGCGCGCGACCAGCTCGCGCAGGATGTCGGCGCCCAGGTGTCCGAAGGCGCCCGCCAAAACGACTTTCATATGACCGCTCCTTTCCGTTTCCTCATGCATGGTTTTGCTTTGTACGCCGCGCTCCGGCTTCGGGAAGTGGTAGCGCCGCTTGCCCTCGGTCTTGCCGCGGTACTCGATGGCCTCCTTCGGGCAGGACGAGAGGCAGGCCATGCAGTGGGTGCAGTTCTCTCCCCATACCGGACGGCCGTTCTCGAGACGGACGTTCACACAGGGGCAGACCGTCGTGCACTTGCCGCAGCCGATACACGCGTCGGTGGCGTAGAAGTCCTTCGCCTTGACGAAGTACTTGTAGTACAGGTCGTTGACCGGGATCGTGCAGCCCAGGATCGCCTTGCTCGGCTTCTTTTCCGGGATCACGCCGTTGAGCGAGATGATCTCGGCGGCCTTGTCGATGACGGGGATCGCCTCCTCGACCAGCCTGCGGCACTCGTAGTCCTCCTTGACCGTGAAGAAGATCGGATAGTTCGTCGGCATCTTTACGCTGGCGCTGCCGTGGTAGACCATCCCCTTCTCCTCGGCGAGCTGTCTGGCGAAATAGCCCGAGCAGCTCATCTCGCTGGCGCAGGTGAAGACGAAGAAGATGTCGCGGCTGCCGGTAAGCGGCGTCGCCCTGAGCCAGTCGCGCACGAGGCGCGGCATCTCGGCCACGTACACCGGCGCCACGACGACCCAGGGCTTCTCCGAGCGCAGGGCCGTATGGTCGTTCTCCCGGAATTTCGGCAGCAGGCTGACGGCCTCGTCGCCGATCTTCTCCGCGATGCGCTTTGCGGCGAAGGCGCAGTTGCCGGTCGCGGAAAAATACAGGATCATAGTCGGAAGACCTCCTTTGCTTTCTCCCTCCGATCATACCATTTTGCCCCTCCGAACGCAAGAGGGCCGGGCGCATCCTCCCTTGTGTTTTGCCGCGCGCTGCGGTATGATGGAGCGCGGAGGCGAGGGACGATGAGAAGAAAAGACCGCGAGATCACGGATATCGAAGAGATCCGCGCGATCCTGGAGCGTGCGCGCGTGCTGCATCTGGGCCTGTACGACGGGGAATACCCCTACGTCGTGCCGATGCACTACGGCTTTACGTTCGAGGACGGGAAGCTGACGCTGTATGTCCACTGCGCGAAGGAGGGGCGCAAGCTTGAGCTTCTCCGCCGCGACGGGTGCGTCTTCGTCGAGATCGACACGGACGAGGCGCTCGTCCCCGGCCCGACGGCCTGTTCCTGGGGCGCGCGCTACGCCTCCGTCATGGCCCGCGGCCGGGCCTCGATCGTCGAGGACGAAGAGGAAAAACGCCGCGCGCTCGCGCTTTTGATGAAGACGCAGAGCGGCGGGGAGTATTCCTTTACGCCCGCCATGGCCGCCGCGGTGACGGTCCTGCGCATCGACGCGGAGGACTATACCGCCAAGGCGCGGCGGTAGACCGGGGGGTAGTTTTCAGTATCGAAAAGAGGGCGGCTTTTGCCGCCCTCTTTTATTGTTCATGGATCTTTTTCACCAGTCGCTGTCCCAGTCGCCGAAATCGCTGTCCCAGTCGCTGTCCCAGTCCCAGTCGGAGGAGGAATCCCAGTCGTCATCGTCGTCCCAGTCCCAGCCGCTGTCCCAGGCGCTGTCCGAGCCGCTGTCCCAGTCGCTCGAATAGCTCGACGAGCCTGAATAATCGTCGTAATAGCTGCTGTCGGAAAAGCTCTGCACGCCGTAGTCGTCGTCATAGGAATAGGACGTGTAGTAGTCGTAATAGTTGTCCGTCAGCTCGTCGTCGACGGTGTAGATCGGATACCAGGTCCCGATGTCGTTGTTGTAGAGATACCAGTCGTCGTTGTAGTTGTAGTAATAGTTGTCGTTGTACTGATAGTAGCCCTGCGAGAAGTGCGGGACCTGCTGCGTGTTGTTGTGGATGGCGGCGGCCGTCCGGCCGATCGTGATCGCGGCCGCGGCGGCGATGATGCCGATGAGCAGGGCGTTGGTCTTCCGCTTGCGGGGGCGGCGGGAGGCCCTCATCTCGTCGGGGTGGTTATAGGGGTTGTTCCCGTGCGCGGAGGAAGCGGGATAGCCGGGCGTCCTGGCCGCGGCGACGCGCGCGCGCTGGCCGGAGGCCTCGTCCTTGAGCTTCTGGAAGAGCTCGTTCACGGCGTAGGCCTCGTCGGGGCCGCGGTAGCGCACGGCGCGGCTGCCGTCGGCCTTGTTTTTGTAGACGACGAAATCGCCGTTTTTATCCTTGAAAATGCCGTAGGCCTTCGCGCCGGGGTAGTCCAGCCCGATGAAGAAGCGCATCTTCGACAGCGGCAGCTCGTGCCGCTGGCAGAAGGCGAGCAGCTCCTCGATGGTCTGCGGGGTCTGCACGCGGCGTTTTTCCCGCGCCGCCTCCGGCGCGGGCGCGGCCTGCACGGCGGCCGCAGCCTGTTCCGTCTGCCCGACGGCCTTGTTGCGCGGGATCAGCGCCCCGCAGAAGCTGCAGAATTCCTCTCCCGGGCTGACGGGCGCGCCGCAGGCCGGACAGGTTTTTTTGTTCGCCATATCGATGATCCTCCTATGCAATACACGGTCCTACGCTCGCGAGGATGAGCGTGGCCGTCAGCTCGCTGATGCTCTCGACGCTCAGATCGCGGCGGTCGTTGACCCACTCGCGGATCAGCCCGATGAGGCCGTTGATCAAAAAGGCGTTGTAGATGCCGCTCTGAGCCTCGTCCGCGCCGGGGGCGAGAAGCTGCCAGAAGAAGCGGCACTGCCGGTCGATCCGCTCCTTGACCAGCTCGACGAACTGCATGTCCCCGTGCGGCGAGAGCATGATGCGGCAAAAGCTGCGGTTGTCGTCGATGAAGGAGAAGATCGCGTGCAGATAGGGCGCGCCCTCGGCGTCGAGGAGAGGGAAGCCGTCCTCGCCCAGCGTGGGTGCGTTCCCGCTGAGCATGCGGTCGAAATTCTCGAAAAAGTCCTGCTCCATGTCGCGCAGCAGGTCGTAGATGTCCTGATAATGAAAATAGAAGGTGCCGCGGTTGACGTCCACCAGCTCGGCGAGCTCCTTGACGGAGATCTCGTTGATGGGCTTGTCCGCCATCAGGCGCAGCAGTCCCTCCCGCAGCTTTTTCTTCGTGTTGCGGACGCTGCGGTTTTCCTCTCCCGCCTTGTTCATGCGCATTCCCCTTCAACAATTTTTTCCGATCTGTTCAAATTTCGCCATCCGGGCGAAATCTGACCCTTGACCGGATCAGCGCCTTGAGTATAATTGAACTGTAATATAATTTTCAACACTTGTCAAGGAGCGCTTCCATGCAGACGCAGCATAAAAGCAGAGATGAAATCATGCACAAGACAGCGGCGCTGATCGTTCGGTACCGCTTTGTCATCATGCTGCTGTTCATCGCGGCGGCGGTCTACTGCGGGCTGTCGCTCGGGCGCGTGAAGGTCAGCTCGGAGCTGACGATCTTCCTCCCGGAGGAGACGGAGACCCGCCGCGGCCTGCACATCATGGAGGACTCC
>JAEEGH010029313.1_pt1 | contig 10768 bp, 10 predicted proteins | sample 9134181 | NCBI WGS metagenome assembly JAEEGH01 (sample SAMN16246544, study PRJNA631951) | gut metagenome | biome: gut microbiome; feature: rumen; material: DP-attached | host: Bos | place: Iran: Karaj | collected 2018-10
TTGAGCCACCCTACGGGCCAGAGGTCTGGCTCCTGCTATATTGATACCATTCCCAAAAAGAAAAACCGGATGCTCCGCTCTTAATAATTCTTTTCGTATCAGTTCAACCACTTCTTTTCCGCTGGTTGGTTTTACTCTTTTCTTATAGGAAGGCAACTCTTCGGGGTTCACCTCTGTTCGAAAAACATCCATCGGGATATCCAGCAAAACCGCTCCCGGTCTTCCGGTTGTTGCTTCATAGATTGCGCGATCCAGATGATATCTGATCTGATCCGGCTTGTCTATACATACAGCATATTTTGTTACCCCGTTGACCATGGAAACGATATCTGTCTCCTGAAAACCACATTGCCGTATGCCCTTATCATTTACTCTTTCAGAAGTATTCACCTGCCCAGTGATAAACAAAACGGGAATAGACTCATAATAAGCATTACAAATACCGGTAATCAGGTTCGTTGCCCCAGGGCCGCTGGTGGCAAATGCAACCCCTAAAGTATTTGCTGCTTGGGCATAACCACAAGCAGCAAACGCAGCCCCTTGCTCATGATAAGTCAGACAAGCATGTATTTCACTTCTCTTGGACAAGGAATCCATGAAATGGGTGACCATTCCACCAGGATAGCCGAATACATCTTTCACCCCTTTATTTATCAGATAATCCACTATATAATCAGATATCTTCATATTATCCCACGCTCCACAATAAACGCTTCTCTTTCAATGATAATCTATTTTAAGCTACCGAAAAAGTCATTGTTTATATGCCCACAGTTTGTTTAACAGAAAGTTCACAGGCACAGCAATCAACAGATTGACAACAGGAGCCAGATATTTAGACATTCCAAATACTTCAATCCATACAAAAGATAAAGCATTATTCAAAAAAATGCCTGTTACAGAATAAGCAACATAAGTTCTAAAAAGTGTTTTCCAAAGAGATCGTTCCTCATCTTCCTTTTGGATAAAGACAAAACGGTTGTTCCAAAAAAAAGACCATAAGACACTTAAAATAAAGGCCACCACATTGGCGATCACATAGTCAAAGGAAAGTCCGGAGTCTTTTAACAGGAATAATGTTGCCACATTCAGCAGATAGGACACCAGCGTATTGGATACCCCCACCAGACAAAACTTCACAAATTGGAAAAAGGACGCCCATTGCTCCTCGTTCCATTCAATCTTTATCAGTTTCAGGATGCCGCCCCAGATCAGACGGACCAGTTTTTCAAATAGTTTCCACATGTTTCTTCTCTATTACTTTCTTCTAAAATTCGTTTGTCATCGGAATTATGGTATACTAAGGTTCTCAGAAATGTAAAGGGGTATCCGAGCATGAAACAAAGATTAGCCGATTATATAGCAGATTTCCTGGTTTCCCATGGCATTACCGATTGTTTTTCCGTTGTAGGCGGTGGCGCCATGCATCTAAATGACGCACTGGGACATAAGGAAGGTCTGCACTCCACATACCAGCACCATGAACAGGCCTGCGCTATTGCCGCAGAAGCCTATGCTCGTCTAAATAATAAACCTGCCGCACTGTGCGTAACCACCGGCCCCGGAGGAACCAATGCAATCACCGGCGTCGTTGGCGCCTGGCTGGATTCCATCCCAATGATGGTCCTTTCCGGACAGGTTCGTTATGATACCACCGCACGTTATAACAATCAGTTTACCGATGGTCATCCCTTACGTGCCGTAGGCGATCAGGAGTTTGAGATCACCAATTCCATCTCCTGTATGTGTAAATATGCTACCATGATCGAAGATCCCCTGGATATCCGATATGCTTTGGAAAAAGCTTATCATCTTTCGATCACCGGTCGCCCCGGCCCTTGCTGGATCGATATCCCGGTTAACTATCAGGGTTGCTTTATCGAAACCGATGATCTGAAGGGTTATGATCCTACTGAAGATGCAGCACAGCTTCCTCCGGCCATTTCCCATGACACTATTCTATCCGTTCTGGAACAGATAAAAGTCGCCCAGCGCCCCGTTTTGTATGCCGGAAACGGCATCCGCTTATCCGGTGGATATGAGCTGTTTCGTCAGGCAGTGGAACTGCTGGGGATTCCTGTTTGTACCTACTGGGATGCCATTGACCTTATTGAAACCGAGCATCCGCTTTATGTAGGACGTGGTGGCAATATGGGGGATCGCCCCGGTAACTTCGCTGTTCAAAATGCAGACCTTGTACTGGCAGTGGGAAACCGTCTGCCTATCCGCGTCGTCGGTTATAACTGGAAAGCCTGGGCAAGAGAAGCCAAGGTGATCATGGTGGATATCGATCCTGCGGAATTAAAGAAACCCACCATTCATGTAGATACCCCTGTCTGGGGCGATGCAAAGGATTTCTTTGAGAAGATCGTTAAGGAACTGCAAGGATCCGATCATCCGCTGTTTAAAGGGGAAGATTGGAAAAAAGCTTGTCAGAACTGGAAAGAAAAATATCCGGTGGTTCTTCGAAGGCACAAAGAAGAAAATGACGGCTTTGCCAATGCATATGCCGCTTTTGACTATATCAGCAGACAGCTTCCCGAAGGAACTCTTACAGTTACCAGTAACGGAACCTGCTGCGTAGCAGGACATCAATCCTGGTTTATCAAGAAAGGTTCCCGGTTCTTTAATAATAACGCGGTAGCCAGCATGGGCTATGGCCTTCCTGCCGCAGTAGGTGCCTGCGTCGCAAATGATTATAAGACTACCATCTGTCTGGAAGGCGATGGCAGTATCATGATGAACCTGCAGGAGTTACAGACCATCTATACCAACAAGTTGCCTGTTAAGATCTTCCTGATCAACAACGAAGGCTATCATTCCATAAGGCAGACCCAAAACAACCTGTTCCACGAGCACTCCAAAGTAGGTATCGGACCGGAAAGTCATGACCTTTCCTTCCCGCAGTTTCGCAAGGTCGCTGCAGCCTTTGACCTGCCTTATCTCTCCTGTCACTCCAATGAAGAGATGAAAGAAGCTATTGATAAAACCCTGGCGATGGATGGCCCTGTGATCTGCGAGATCTTCGTTTCCACCGAGCAGATCTTCGAACCCAAAAACTCTGCAAAGCGTCTTGAGGACGGCACCATGGTGAGCGCTCCCTTAGAGGATCTCTCTCCTTTCCTCCCCAGAGAAGAACTGTTGCAGAATCTGTTTATCAAACCAATGGAATAAATACAAAACACTTACCGGTTTTGATTCTCTACCCACAAGATGGTACGCCAGATTCCTTCATCAAAGGGTATGGCAGGAACAAAACCGGTATCTTTTTGCAATTCTCGGATATCAGCACACAGATGCATCACCTGTTTTGGTCCATAGGGTATCTCCCCGTAACCCAGTTCCAATTCCGGATTGATCGAATTCTTCAAGATCTCGATATATTCCTTTAAAGGTCTGGCCTGCCCGCTTCCGATGGGGTAGACCTTACCGTGAACCCCTTTTTCTCCAAGGAGGGCCAGTGCCCTACCTGCATCTTCCGAATACAGATAATCCCACATCTGCTCTCCCTTGGTAAGAGCCGGCTTTTCGCCATCCAGCAGTTTGCGGATAGTACTCATGATCATGGTATTGGGTCCATCTCCCGGTCCATAGATACTTAAGATCCGGGTCCAGATATGCTTCATCTTCTTTTGTTCGCAAAGGATCCGACTCATCTGCCCGGCACACAACTTGGCGATACCGTAACCGTTTTCCGGATTTACCGGTATATCCCCACGAAGGAACCCTTCCACACGGCCGTACTCGGCCTGAGATCCGGCACCCACAAAGGTATTGCAGCCAAGATCATACGCTGTCTCTACTGCATCCAGAGTGTACCTTATATTGCTTTCCTGTCCCTGCATGTTATTACGTGCATCTCCAAAGGTTCCGTCCCATGCCAGGTGGTAAAAACAATCATAATGGGTTTCCAATCCCTTATCGCGGATTATCTGCGGAAGTTCCCGTATCCGTTGGAGATCACAGGGAACTGCCTCAACACCCAGGTTATCCAAAACCGCCTTCGCCCGTTTGGAACTTTCGTGATAAACTGCAAGAACCTCTATATCTTCCAGTAAAAGTGCTTTTATCAGTGCTGTCCCAATGGCTCCGGTAGGTCCGTTTACTATTACTCGTTTAAACATCTGCTTTATATTCCCCTATCCTGTTTATCAAACCCGATCACGCATTCCACAGATTACTTTTCGTAGTAGAAACCGCTAACGCTCCCGCCTGCAGCGCCGCCATGATATCTTCCTTATCGGATATGAGGCCTCCGGCGATCACCGGCGTTCGTTCCTCCTTGCAGATCCTGCCGATCACTTTAGGCATCACACCGGGCAATACTTCGATACAATCCGGCTTACAGAGGCTGCACTGCTTTAGCAGATTCTCATAAGCCAGAGAATCCAGCAAAAAGACTCTTAAGACTGTATACATGCCCAGTTCTTTAGCTCTTTTGATGAGGGCCGGTTTCGTAGTAATGATTCCGTCAGCTCCCGCCTTTTCATGGAGAAAATCTACCGCCACTTCTTTACCGCTGATCCCGCCAAGCAGGTCCATATGGACCATGGCGATCCGCCCTGCTGCTTTGATCTCTTCTACGATAGACGCAATGGAACAGATATCTCCATAGAGGACAAAGATGATCTGACTATCCCCCTGAAGGCTCTTTTTAAGTCCCCCTTCATCTTTTACCGCAGCGATGATAGGGCAATCTTCCAATTGTTCCCGAAATCGGTTCCTGGACATAGATGGTCTCCTTTATGTTTAACGACACCCGTCTTATCTGCCATACAATCTGTACTACTTCGTTACGCCATGAAACGCTCACAAAATACCTATGAGTCATTATAGCACAGGCATTACAGCTCTTTACGAAAGAGAAGATAGTCTTCTTCTCCTAAAACAGCCTGCCCGTCCATATAAAATCCCAACTTTTCACTAAGCCTGATAGATGCTGTATTTTCTTCTTTGATAAAGCAGATCATGTTTTGAAAATCCAGTTCCTCTTTGGTATAGGTCAGGATTGCACTGCATACTTCATACGCGTATCCCTTCCTTTGCCAGGGAACGCCGATGATAAAACCAAGTTCCGGCTCTTCATATCCATCCCGCATACTGATACCGGCCCGACCGATCACCTGTCCCGTTTCCTTTAACAAAACCGTCCACATGCCAAAACCATAGAGGCTGTAGATGGTATCCCGATAGTTCTCGGTATAAGCCCGCTCCATGGCCGGATCTTCAAAGAGATTCTCCGTATACTTCGTGATGGATGGTTCCGCATAGATACGGTAAAAATCCTCCACATCCTCTACCGTAGTTTCCCGAACCAAAAGATGCTCTGTTTCCAGAATATCCCAGGGAAGTTTCTTACAGCGCCGATAGATGCGGTCAAAAAAAGATACCGGATACTCTCCATCCGGATCAAAGGGGTCCATCACCCAGGAAATACCTCTAAAATCCTGTCCGTTATCCCGATAGCCTAAAACGGCAAATCCGGATTCTTTCATCCTTACCGCTATCTCTTCATCGGATATTACATATAAATCTTCCTTTAAGTCTGCTTTATCTTTGGAAAGTATCTTTGAAGGAGCAACGATATCTTCTCCAAGATACAGCCGAATCCCGACTTTTTCACATTCACATTTCAAGTCCTCCGGAATACGCTCTGCTTCTGTTTCCGGTATCCAAAAATGAATTCCCTTCATCCCAAACCTTTACGCTTTCTCTCAAATCCTTTACAATAAGCCTTGCAAAATCAATATCATTCTAGCAAAGGAAATCAGAAAGGAATACTCTATGTCAGCAAAAAATCCGATTGTAACCATAACCATGGAAAACGGGGATGTGATCAAAGCAGAGCTTTATCCGGAAATCGCTCCCATTACCGTTGCAAACTTTATTGACCTGATCCAGCATAACTTCTATGATGGCCTGATCTTCCACCGTGTGATCAAAGGCTTTATGATCCAGGGTGGCGATCCCGATGGAACCGGCATGGGTGGCCCCGGCTACTCTATCAAGGGAGAGTTTTCTCAGAACGGCGTGAAAAATGACTTAAAGCATACCGCCGGTGTTCTCTCCATGGCACGTAGCATGATGCCGGATTCCGCAGGAAGCCAGTTCTTCATCATGCATAAGGATGCGCCTCACTTAGATGTTGCTTATGCTGCTTTCGGTAAGGTAATCGAAGGTATGGAAAATGTGAACAAGATCGCAGAGACCGAAACCGACTGGAATGACCGTCCCAGAAATGAGCAGAAAATGAAGACTGTAACCGTAGAACTGTAAGAAACACTGTAAAAATCACGAGCCTCCGCTACCGGAATTCCCGGTGTCGGGGGCTTTTCGTTTACAATTTGTTCACAAATCATTTGAAAACTCTTTACAAAATGAACATTTTCCGGACAAACTTCATCCGTATACTAAGACCATAAGATAAAACCAATACAGACAGACACAGTTAAAACAAAACTTTTTCATAATAAATGCCAAGCAAGGTAACTTGCTTGGCATCCTCCCTTTTATGGGGCTTTTTTTATGTGGGTTATAGGACAAAACGTGTTGATGGCTAATCCCATTCGTTATAGTTTTTGTCCGTCTTATGGAAGTCACTCCAAACGATAGCATCACCCCAAACTGAGAGGCTCTTTTCCAGGCGTTGCTTCTCATTCATTCTTTGATATATCGCTGCAATGCTCTTATCTGTAGGCATTGTAGCTAAGAGTTCAGACGAAGAAAGCGGTTCTGGAGAGTGCATATAGCACCACCAGTAAACCGCTTTTATTCTTCTCTCTATTGAAAGTCCCCTGTGATTTCTTAGCATCTCTCGCAAGCGGGAATTCACCCCGCCTTCAATTCGATTATTCATAGATGGGGCATTAAAATCACACCTCAATTCTTCATCAAGATAAGTAAATATCGTGTTTTCTCTGATCAGTTTAAGTATGGATCTTTGGGCTTTTATGAGTCTCTCGTGAGTAGGTCTTCGATTCCCATTTTCATCTGTAGTCATCTGGTTTAGAAATTCCTGATGTTTTTTGGTCCATCCTATAAAGCGTTCCACCCATTTTTCTGCTTCTTCTTTGTTTTCAACCTTTAGCAGGTCTTTGGCCAGATGATATAGTTCGAATCCAGCAAGTGTATTGGGACGAGAAGTTGTATAGCGCTTCACCTGGCAGAATACATGAAAAGTACAGCGCTGATGCTTCGTTCTGGGCCACATCTTTTTCAGCGCTCTGGCGAATCCGGTTCCTCCATCTGAAACAACCATCCTTGGCTCTGCTATCCGCTTCATTAACGCCATCCAGGCACCTGCGTGCTCATATCTGCATAGATACCATCCAAGCACGTTCTTTTCATCACAGCAGATCAATATACAGGCTTTTCTCCCTAGATATATACCATCCAGGAAGACTACGTCTCTAGGGCCCTCTATTTTAGGAGGCATGGGCCATATATTCCAGAATCTGGCGGTTTTTCTCCGGAATGTACGACCATCTCCGGGCATTGTAGACTGAGGGTCTTTTCCAAAAAGCCAGTCCAAAAAGATCTGGAGCTCTTTCGCGCTATTGTCTATCGTATGCGTTACTGATGTTTTACATTGCTTGCATAGCCAACGTTGAGAGCCGGCCTTTGTTTTTCCTGACTTAACACATCTCATACCGCATACAGGACAATTCACTTGATTCATTTAATCCCTCCTAAAGTCACTTGTTTAGGAAGATTAAATACCTATAAAGCCTCTGGATACAATGATTTAGAGCATTTTTATCAACACGTTTTGTCCACCCTCAAAGTTCTTCAGAAAAAGATTAAACCCTTGTAACGCCTTTATTTACAAGGGTTACAAGGGTTTTCATCAACACTTTTTGTCCTATAAGTCTATGATCAGGCACCCGAGCAGGTGGGATTTCTTATTATTTTATTTCATTGTTCATGGAGCGCCATTTAGCGTTCCATGATGTATCCATTCCGGCTTTAGGTGATGGAGATGAGTTTTCTCTCTTCTACCTTGGGCTGCTCCTCTTTCTTAGGGATGTTCAGCTTCAGTACGCCGTCTTCGAAGGCTGCCTGAATGTCACCTTCCTCCATGTTTTCACCTACATAGAAGCTTCTCTGGTACATACCGGAATAACGTTCCTTACGGATCATTCGTCCTTCCTTGTCCTTTTCTTCCTTATGATCCTCATGCTGAGCGGATACGGTCAGGTAACCATCTTTGAGTTCTGCCTGTAACTCTTCCTTCTTGAATCCGGGAAGTTCCAGTTCCAGTTCAAAATGGTCTTTATATTCCTTCACATCCGTTGTCATCGGAACCGGCTTAATGGATTTGGCCTCCGGTCCTCTCCGGGTTGCTACACCCCAGGGATTGGTAAAAACATCATCAAAGAAATCAGTGAAATCGTTTGTAAGAATGCTGGGTACTAACATGATAACTACCTCCTTTTGCTGAGGGCTTCTTTCTTTTTCCCTCTTGCTGATTCTGTTATAGTCCCTTTTGTTAGCACTGTCAACAGTTGAGTGCTAATATATTTCGAAAGGAATTATAAACAAAGTATAAAGTGCCTTCTTTCCGCTAAATTCCGCCACTTTATCCCCCCTCTTGACGACCCGATCCCTGTTTGATATGATTGTCGACGTCTGGAAATTCTTCCGGGCAAGACAAAGATTCTCTTTGTCTTAAACTCACTTTTTTAATCTAACTATCAACACAAATTGGGTTTGTATGCCCGGAAAGCAGAGGTTATAATGAATTTAAAGGGAAATCGAGAATATAAGGCTTCTTTCTATGCCTTTTTGTTTGGGAATCCGGAAGGTGCTCTGGAGCTGTATAATGCATTAAATGATACGAATTATACAGATATTTCCATGTTAGAGATCAACACGTTGAAAGAAGGGTTATATATTGGATTTAAAAATGATGTATCCTTTCTCCTGAATTTCGATCTGAATCTTTATGAGCATCAATCTACCATGAATCCCAACATGCCACTCAGAGGATTATTCTATTTTGCTTCTTTGTACCAGAAGATTCTCGGGGACAATAAGCATAATATTTACGGAAAAAAGCTGATTTCGCTCCCCACACCACAGTATGTAGTTTTTTGCAATGATAGAGATATGAAAGCAGAAAGAGAGGATCTGTTCCTCTCCAACTCTTTTTCCAAAGGCAAGCTATCCGGTGATCTGGAATGCATAGCTCATGTATTGAACGTAAATAGAGGCTTCAATACTCATATCATGGAAAAAAGCAAACGACTGGCCGGCTATTCCGAATTGGTTTACAGGGTGCGTTCAAACTCTGAATCCGGTGAATCGTTAGAAGCCAGTATTGAAAAAGCAGTTGACAGTTGTATTGATGAAGGGATTCTCACAGAAATCCTGGAACAAAACAGATTGGCGGTGATTGGTATGTTCCTCTCTGATTACACACTTGAAGATGCGATGAGATTCCAATATGAAGAAGGCAAAGAGGACGGTATCGAGATAGGTAAAGAACAAGGTATCGCTTTAGGCAAAGAACAGGGTATTCAGCTGGGAATTCAGCAGGGAATTGAGATTGGAAAAGCACAAGCCAGAGAAGAAAGCAAGGAACAGGGCAAACTCTCCATGTTATGTAAGCTGGTGCAGGATGGCATCATAACCAGTGAGCAAGCAGAAGCCGAGGCAGAAAAACTGCATCAGAATCAATAGATCGGCGTCACGTTGATGATATTATCATTCTCGTCCACCTGAAAACTCCAGAGAGCATGCCCCTCAATGCGGTGCTCTGTCAGGTAGTAGGTATTATCCAGTTTTGTTATGTAATAGGGCGTACCGCCTCCGATAAACAGAGAATAGATATCCTCATAATCTCCATCCTTCAGATCATGCAGATCCCGGGTACGGATAAAGGTCGCCGCATCCTGATTGCCCTGAAGGTCCGTAGAGACCGTAATATAATAATAGTTTCCGATATGGATCAGATTGGCCATACCTGCTATGCTCTCGGGCACAGGTATGGTTTCTTTTATCTCAAAGGTGTCCTTATCAACCACCGTAATGGCTGCATTGCCGGAGATCAGATAGATAGAATCTCCCTCTATATAGAAAGAACGCACATATACGCCGTTCAGCGCTTCTACCTGCAGGATATCGTGAAGATATACACGGCCTGTCTCTGCTTCTCTTTTTAGGCGGTACATCTCTCCGGTCATACTGCTCCAGACATAGAAGATCTGATCTGCCTCATTGTAGATCACATAGTGAGGACGCACGCCCATATCCTCCATAACCTGGGTCAGTACAAAGTCCTCTCCTGCCTTCTCAAATACAAGAATTCTTGCATTCTCCGTATCGTCGGCCAAAAACACGGTTCCGTCCGAAGCAATGGTATGTCCCCTGCTCATATCACGGGTCATAACCGACCACGCTGATACCGGATCCTGAAGGTTTGTATGATATAAAATCTGGTCGTGATAACAGTCTACCAGGAAGTAAGTCCCATCGATCCTGTTTAATTGGGTCAGGACACTTAACCGGTCATAGGAATTGACCTTGTCAGTCTCCATTTCCCCCTCTTTTGCAAGTTGCCCCTCCACCTGGGTTGCATAACGGATGACCTCTTTTTTGGGGGTGGTGACGGTAGTGACAGCACGGTTCCTAAAATAGATGAAAAGAGCGAGGATGAGGGCAACTGACACAGACGTCAGGAGCATTTTTGCAGTTGAGTGGGCAGGTTTTAAAAAAAAGAAAAAGACCTCGGATTTATAAAATAACTTGTGTTTCTAAATGATATGAT
>JAEEGH010029318.1_pt1 | contig 10767 bp, 6 predicted proteins | sample 9134181 | NCBI WGS metagenome assembly JAEEGH01 (sample SAMN16246544, study PRJNA631951) | gut metagenome | biome: gut microbiome; feature: rumen; material: DP-attached | host: Bos | place: Iran: Karaj | collected 2018-10
TGTTGATCTCAGAAAAAACTTTCGCATTGTTTTGTAAAAAATGTCTCATTGCAACAAATGCACGCATAATCTGAATATTCACTTCTACTGCTGTCGGGCTTTTTAGAACCGATGAAAGCATGGCAACGCCCTGTTCTGTAAAAGCATAAGGCATTACAGAGGAATGCTTCATCATTTCGAACCGGTCACAATTTGTGACCAGTTCATCTTTTTCTGATTTGTCCAAAGCAAACATAAAGTCTTCTGGAAAACGCTCTATATTTCTTTTTACAGCCTGATTCAGAACTTTTGTTTCTGTTCCGTAAAGTTCTGCCAGGTCTCGGTCTATCATTACCTGCTGATTTCTGATTGTGAGAATTTTTGCTTCTATTGTTTTTGCTGTAATTTCATTGCTCATGAGGGTTGTGCCGTCGGCGAAGACTCAATAGTTCGGTATAGCTGCTCCTAGTTCAGAATTATAGATATAGTTTGGGTCAGCGGCCATGGCAGCCATATCTTGAGCGCTCCACTGTGAATATAAAGTTAAATCAGATGTTACAGAAGTTTCAAAATCAAATAATTCACCGCCTATACTCTCAGACCAGCCCACAAAAGTATATAAAATACCGACATTATAATAATCATCATAAATAATATTTTCTGCTTTATCACCTTTTTTAATTTTTCTTACTTCTGTAAAGTCAAAAGGAGCACCACTGATATATGTTATCGTTACAATCTCTTTCCATTTTGCATATACAGTAATATTTCCTTTTTTTGTATCAACATTCCATTCCGTTAGTTTAGAAGAAAAGTTTTCATCTGTAAACCAGCCTTCAAATTCATATCCAGATTTTTCCAGTGTTTCAAAAGTATATTTGGAATTTATATCCGAAATAACTTGTACCCTTGATTCTTGCCCGTCATTAAAGTGAAATGTAATTGAATAACTCCACTTTGCATACAGAACCTGTCCATAAGCATAAGAGTCATCAAGCTCTGTAACTTTTTGACCGGAAAAATCAGCATTATAATAAAAGCCTTCAAAATTATATGGGTCATTTACAGGTTCAACCAATTCCACTGGAGTGGCGTAAGTATAAATTCGTGGAGCATTCTCCGGCAAAGTTCCACCATTTAGTTCGTAAAGGATAACTACCCGGGCATTTTTGCCGTTTGTACCATCAGTTCCGTTTGTACCAACAGTACAAGCTGAAAAGATAGAAAAAATAAAGAAAAAAAATAAAAGAAAATTTGTTTTTATAAATAACTTTTTCATCGGTTACCTCAAAACGTAAATTTTTGGCAGACAGCGAACATAATGTACTAACTGTTACATCCATGCCTCAATTATAAGGCATAGGATGAAATTTGCAAGGTTGAAAAAATATTTGAAAAATGTCGCATCTGTAAACGAAAATTTTCGCTATTTCTGCTTTACATCGCTCATGAGGGTTGTGCCATCAGCAAAGTGAACGATTGTTGTATAGTAATAGCCGGACGGAATATCCCTGATATTATCCATACCGTAGGTGAAGCTTGTAAGTTTCGTATCATTGTATGTAACCATACCGCCCTCCTGAGCACGACTTTCCCATTCACGAATAAACTGTTCAGTTGTCGGATTAGTTTTTTCAACTTTTAAGACTTCACTAAGATTTCGTGAACAATACATTGTATGAACAAACATCGGATTATCTGTAAATATCTGGTAGCCATTTGCACCCTCTATCCAGTTTTTGTTATTGCATACAATTTCGTCTGGAGTTCCTTTGTAGCGTAAATAATCGGGATAAACATAGATTGGCTGGCTTTGAACGATATCAAATTCATTTCCTCCTCTTTGATAGCCCCAATCTTTTGTATTTGATGTAAAATTCACATTAACTCGTAAAAACTTTTCAGAATAAGGAGCGCAGTCTGCTGAATAAATCCAGATATCATTATCATATCCATACCCATAATAATAATCAGTATTATCTTTATTTTTCATTACGCCAGGACCATTTCTCTCTGTACAAACAACATCTCCCGTCCATTTATTATTTTCAAGAGTTTGTATTATTACATAATTTGAATGAATATTACTATCAGCGTATCTATTTGTCCCTTCCGCAGGGAAATTATTTGTTCTTTTCAATTCTTTTGTATATGTTGGGGCAGAAATAGTTATCTGATCATTTTCAGTGTCTACAGCAAAATCAGGAGCATAATCTGCTACATAATATACAAGTGGATATGAACCTGGCGTTATACTCCAGTTATGTAAAGGAGAATTATCTTCAAGATAGAAATATACATAATAACGGCCAAAATCAATACCGTCATACGGAATTGAAAGATAGCCATCGCTGCGATAGTTTTCAGATAAAGTAAGCGCAGCCTTTTTAAATAATCCACTTGTAACATAATCTTTTGAAAGCGCCTTTCCATAAGAAGTAGGAACAAAATAGCAGTCTACAGATGTGAGATTATACACCTTGTCTCTTTTTTCATTGTAATCATATGGTCTAAAAGCGCGAAAAATATTAAACATATAATGATAATTATTAATAGAATTATATGATTCGTGGTTATTTCCATACATATACATAACAGGAGAATGATTATCCACTACTTGTAGATTCAATTGCTGAGGTTCGCTTCTGGCAACTTCTTCACAATCAGAATTATACGCAATTAAATATACATTATGAATTCTTCCAGTCCATGTTGTTATTTTTGAAGTATCTGAATAACACTGATCCCCCTCTTCTCTACCGTTACCATAGTCAACAAGCGTACCATCACCTATATACAAAATGTAGGTATATTGTGAATAATCATAATCGTTTGGATAATCCAAATTGATACTAAAAGTCGCCCTTCCTGTATTAGGCTCATATTGAATTTCACCAGATTCAAGACTTGCGTTTGGAAGCGTTATTGTAGGAAATCGAACTGTAGGATCGCTTTCAGGCTTATCAACACCATTATAAAAAATATAAGGCTTATTAAGATAAAGAGGTCTGTATATTTCAGAACTACCTGTTTTTGTTATTAAACAACAGAATAAGTAAGAAATTCTTCCAGCTTCTGGTTCAATGACTTCCTGGCTACTAAACCAATATTCTGTAAGCTCATCTTTTGTTGGTGTAGGAGTATAAGAAAAATAAACAATGACTTCATCTTTGTCAGTCTTGTCAGTTGGTAAAACCTGGTCATATAAATAAATACTATGTTCAGCTTTTCCAGCTATATATGAACGTTTCAATAGAGGAATAGAAAACTCTCCCACAACCCCGCTTTCTTCTTTTATTTTTATAATCAGTTCTTCATCTATATCTACATTGCGTTTTCTTCCAGAAAAAGCAGAATTAATAACATCTGCTATATCATAAGTGTCTTCAATATCTTCTTTATAGATTTCATATTCTATATTTCCTGATTTTAGAATAACTGTAATATATCTTTGAGTGACAAATTGATAATTCTCATTATTTTTTTCAAAGAAATAATCAGTTCCTGGTTTAAACTCTTTAAACATATAATCCATTTCATAACAATTGTTTTCAGCATTATAAATTGGAATGAGATGGTCAATATCGCCTGGAGTTATTACTTTTGGATTGCTTGAATTAGTTGTATCTTTTATTACATAATAAGTCTTTTTTTCACTTGTATTTCCTGCATTATCTAATAAACTTACATCTATCGAAAAAAGCCCGTCTTCTATCGTATTTGCTGAATCAAAATTATAAAGAATAGAATATTTTTTAATTATGTTTCCAGCGCTATCAGGTGTTGAGGAAGACGGAGAGACCTCATATTTATGCGTAACATCTAGAGGTACTACTGCTTGATTTTTTGAATTACGCAAATATGTTTCAGTTACCTGAATTTCCTTAATTCCACTATCAGAATCGTAGCCGGAAATTTCAATGCCTACAGACGAAACATGATTCTGATTATAAATTCCATCCCCATAATTAAGCCCTTCTACTCCTGTAAACTGGGTATTAGTCCACTTTGAAAATGCTTTTGGTGAAAGCTCCCGATAATAATAATCACTTGTGTCATTTGTTGAATACAGATGAATATCAGTAATTACCGGTGGCGTTGTTTCTGTTGTACCTGCTATTGTGTAATTTAGCAAAAGCGAATTATAGACAGCATCGCTTGGACAAAGAGAGTGTGAATCAATATCAGTAATATTTTTTTTGTTTGCATTTAATGTAATTATAAGGTACAGGGTATCGCTGCTTTGAGGAAGAAGTTCTTTTACAGAATCTTTTGGAGTCAATACAAGCTCTGTTGCACTTTTCCAGCTGTCAGTAAAATAGTTTTCATAATGAAGTGCAGGATTTCCGCTCTTTGTTAATGTAAGAGAACCTGTGTCTGAAAAATCTACAGAAGATTGAGCAATTTCTTTATTAAAACTTATGTGTACACTGGCGTCACAATTACAGGAATTTACACTAAAAAAATCTACCTTTCCATTCAATTTAACACTTTGAATGACAGGTTCTAGATATGCCTGGGCCGTAACTGTAACTACTTCGATATAATCATAAACAACAAGCTTTGTACTTAGTGCTGTTATATCTTCAATTTTGATTTTTGATTCATCTACAGCTTCTCCGCCGCTTGTGATTTTCCATCCGGTAAATTTCCAGCCATCTGCCGGTTCAAAAGAAATATCAACTTCCTGTCCAATTGAATAGCCCTGGGAAGAATCTGCATTCTTTACAATTGTTCCGGAGCCTTCGCTTGCGCTGAATGTAATAAATGCCTTTTGTGAAGTTGTTTCATTTATCCTATAGCTGAAAGTTTTTCCGTTTCCGCCGTAATAAACCTTTGTTTTGTTTTCATCTTCAAGCTGATAATAAAAATCTGACGGGACTGTGACTGTTACAGTTTTTGTCTGGCCCGCAGGTACATCAAGCATATTCTGCATATCTGCCGTAAAAGTAATTTTATTATTGGAAACTTCCGGTGTTTTAAAGCTTGTTCTTACAGGGGATCCGCCTATTGTAATGCTGATATTTTCGAGCTGTAGTAATCCTTTATCATCAACCGGTAAATCCTTATTAAAGGTAATTTCTATCGGGGTATTTTTACTTACAGATTCAGTTGATAAAGGAGACACTTCTGTAACGCGAAGGCGCGGCGCACAGACTGCTTTGATTTGAGTTGCGTTTGATTCTGCTTTTACAAAGGCAAAGGTATCAGAACTATATGGGTCATCTACAGTCACAATATTATTGTCATACTGCCAGTTCAAAAACTGATAGTCTGCATTTTCTGTAAATGAAAGTGTAATTTTCTGCCCCATTGAATAATCCCTGGTTCCTGCAAGATAAACTGCACCTTCTTCTGTGTTGCTGGTTAATTCAATACGGGCCTTTTCGTTTGTTTCTTCATTTATTGTAAACTTCCAGTTTTCTGTTTTATTCATTGAAACATTGTCTTTATCAAAAATTGTATCAGAAAGTGTTACAGAAACAATTTTAGAACTTCCGGCCTGATCAAATTCAATCAGCCTGGCTGGATTTGCATTAATTACAAGAGTTTTTCCTTCAACCTGCGGCTGCATATAATGCTGGGCAATAGAAATATCATTTATAGTGATTTGAATATTTTTGAATTTTGTTTCGCCCTCATGAACATATGCATAAATTTCTTCATCATCATTTTTTACAGTTTCAGCACCTTCAGGAATTTCATCTTCTGAAAAAATAAAGCTCTGTTTGTCAGGCTCTTTTGAAAAAACTACAACAATTGAACTGTTCCGGCTTACCGTGTTTCCCAATAAAGGGCTCTTTTCTTTAACCGCAATCCGGTCATCACAGCCAGGAACAATTTTTATATTAGAAATATCTGCATTTACTGTTACATTTGTTTTTATCGAATTCGGGTCGTCAAACACAACGGCATTTTCGGGAAGACTTTCTGCATCATCGGCCGGAACGGCTTTCCATCCGTTAAAGCTGTATCCTGCGGCTTCCGTAAAACTTATTTCAAACGGATATCCCTGTTTTGCCGTGTAATTTCCGGCAGGAACAACCGTACCTGTGCCTTCATCTGCCTGAATTAATATTGCGATGCTTTTTGCTTTTGCATAGGCAATGTCTTCTGCAAGCTGCTGTTTTAAATTAACGTCACCTAAAAAGTTTTCACAGCCGGAAAGCGCGATACAGATTATCGCCCCCCCCAGTACATTTGACAAGTATTTTACAAAACGATTAGTAATCATAGCAGGTCTCCATTTTAAATGCAAATAACTAAATCACATTATAATGCAGATTATATCTAATTCAAACTGTTTTAAGATATGAAGTTAGGCTTTTTTACAAAACGTTTTCTTTTTCAAATGCCACCATGAGGCGGTCAGAAATCTTCTGGAGCTGCGGCTCTGTGGTGATGTGGAACATGGCAAGCACATCAGAGTCAAACTGGTAAAAGTCAACTTCGCCGGTCTGATAGTGTGCAAGCATGTCTGCAAGGTAAACAAGTCCCGTAATTTTCTTTGTATCTTCATGAACCAGGTCAGGTTCGTGGTGGTGACGGATTACAGAAACGATAACTTCCGGGAAGTTCCATTTTTCTGCGATTAAGGCCCCGACTTCACCGTGGTTAACGCCTGCAATGAGTTTTTCAAAAATATTTGCAGGAATACCTTTTTTAGCACAGATTCCCTTGATTTTATCAATAAAGTCAGGGTGAGCAGTTTCAAATACGAGTTTTCCCATATCGTGCAGAAGTCCGCAAACATAAGAGTCTTCTACAATTGAACGCGCAGAAGCACAGAAGTTGCGTGCAAGGTTGTATGAATAGAATGCAACCTGGTAAGCGTGCGTCCACAGGTCTTTCATGTCGTCTCCGCCCATTGCCTTGAGGCTGTTGATTGACCCCAGGGAAATAAGCATGTTCTTGATACCGCGGATACCGACGAGTTTAACTGCGTCTGCGATACTGCGGCACGGACTTGCAAGGGCAAAGGTTGCAGAGTTTACGAGTTTGAGCAAATCGGTTGTAAGCGAAACATCGCTGGAAATATACATTGCGATTTCGCTCATTTTTGAATTAGGATCGTTGAGAAGGCGGTTAACCTTCATGATGCTGTCCGGAAACTGCGGAAGTTCATCGATGATTTTTACAAATTCGTGGCTTACAACGCTCAGATCTTTCTGAGTTTTTTCGTTGAGCGGAAGAATGATACGGGTAATTGTTTCTCCGCCTTCGCACAAAATCTGGAAGTTTTCTTCGGTAAGGCCGATTTTTTCCAGCATAAGAATCATGATAATCAAACCAAGTCCGGCACCTTCTGTGTCATCCAGAACCTGTGTGAGGGCCTGGTCAACTGAAGTGTACTGCTGTGCACGGCTCAATTTATCGTGCATACGTTTGTATTCTTCTACTGTAAGTTCTGAATTGTTGCGGACTTCGATTTTGATTTTATTGTTCCGGGACTGAAGAATGAGTTTTACGTAAAGTCCGGCTGCTTTCTGAAGTTTAAGGTAATACTTGATATTGTTGAGAGTTTCGCTCTTAAAGTCCTGCATGCCCTTTTCGTACTGGTCAGGTTTTGTGATATCAAGATTTTTTTCCTTAAAGAAAACGCGCTTTGTATTAGCCTTTTTAGAATTGGTTACAAGTTCGTTGAGACAGTAAGTCAGATATTCAATCATCTGAGTTTGATTCAATTCTTCCAAAAAAGCGGCAAGGACAGAATCCATATAAATTTCCATTTCGTGTGGAAGTGTATATGTCGTAATCGACAGAGGAATTCCGGCTCTGATAGCCATTTTTACTTTAGAAAGGTCTAACTTTACTTTTTTTGCTGAGGCCATACTTTATAGATTATATCACAATTTTATATTAAAATGTAACTATGTTTGATAATTTTATATCTCAACTGCTGATAATTTCTTTACTTTTCTTTTCCTGTATACGAATTTTTACAGTTAAAACAGCAAAAATCGACTCTTTTGTAGTTTTTGCCCCTCTTGCGCTTCTTATCAGCGTATTGAATATATTCACCTTCGGGCTTTCCCTGATTAATCTCGGAGTTTTTGCACTGGCACTTTTAATCTTTTTTACAAACGTACGCTCGCTTTTCAGAATTTCTGCAAAACTCGTCGTAGATACATATTCTCCGCTGTTTTTGATTTTTACATTTTTTGAACTTGCACTCCTGATTGCCGCAGGAATTTTTATCTTTTTGTACCGCCCGGTCAAATTGAATGCAGATAAATTTGATTCAACAAAGAAGATTCTACGATACACAGGAAACTGCAGCACAGGCTTTTCTCAGATTTTACCCGATACTTTTAACCAGAAAACAACTGCATGGATTAACCTTTATCAGCCAGAACAGAATGAAAATTCGACAGGTCAGGTTAAGCCGGTTGTTTTAATCAACGCCGGACCCAAAGCAGGCGCCGTTGACTACGAACCTTTTATTTACTTTCTTTCACAAAAAGGTTACGAAGTGCTTGCCGGAGAATTTTATTCAAATGATGCGGCTTTCGCACCTTCTTTCTGGAATTCAAAAATCTTAAGAAAACTCTATTCCCTTTATATAAACAAAAACAGCGTTCAGAACGAAAAGCAGATTAAAATTCAAACCGGAAAGGCGCTTTCAGAAATTGCAGTTTCGCTCTACGGTAAAGACAGAAAATTCTTTATCGTAAGCGACGGAATGGACTTTGACAGCGTTTACGAAATTATCGGCACCACCGGCGGCCAGACACTCGGATTTTTCTCCCTCAACAGCATCTCAGAATACAAAAGCAGCCCGCTGGGCTTTGTTGAACAGACAGACATTCTCCTTGCAAAGCAGTTCAGGCTTACACGCGACAAAACCTTCTTTATTCCGCGTTATGTAGCGGGCAAGTGCATGGAACAGCTCAGGGCAATCACTGAGTCGCTTAATGCGCTGGAAGACACTGCTGACTAGACTATAAACTTTTATTTATTTATAATTGACAGACTATGACAGCAGATACAATGACAGTTGAATTTAAACAGAAGCCGCTCGCGGCCAGCAAACTGCTTCCATTAATTTTAATGGCCCTCGTTATTATTGCGGACCAGATTACAAAATACCTGATTGTAAAAAACATTCCTCTCGGCAGTATAGGTGCAGCTTTATTCGGCGATTTTTTAAGAATCATCCATGTTTGCAACCCTGGAATCGCATTCAGCATCGGTCAGGGCTGGTCGCTCATGACACGCGCATTCCTGTTCCGCGCAATTCCACTTGCTGTAATTATCATCGTTATGGTTGTTTATTTTAAAAATGATGATTTTACAACTCTGCAGCGCTGGGCAATTGCCGGTATTGCAGGCGGCGGAATCGGAAACTTAATCGACAGATTTTTCAGGCTTGAAGGTGTTGTAGACTTTATCGATGTTAAATTCTACGGACTTTTTGGAATGGAACGCTGGCCTACCTTTAACGTTGCCGACAGTGCAGTTGTAGTGTGCGGCATTCTTCTGGTAGTTTCATTTATTTTTACAATCAAAGACTTAAAAAAAGACGAATAGCCGGAGGCACAATGACAATTTCTGAACGCACAACTTACTTTAACGTAATCGTTGGTTTATTCAACATTGTTCTTGGACTTGCAATTGAATTCGGCCTGATTGCCCTTTGCTATCTTGCCCTTGCCAGAATTCCGGACGCTGCAAACAGTATCCCCGTAACGGTTTTGCTGCCGTTTGTACTTTTAATCGGGCTTGTGCTTGCAATGGTTATCTCGGTTAAGTGCATTACCTGGGCCATCAAAAAGTTTAACCTTCAGGATAAACTTGATCAGAAAGTAGTTAAACGCTACATAAAAGACAACATTTAATTTAAAACAAAAAAAAGGAACGCTCTGTTGAACGTTCCTTTTTTTATCGCCTTACAGCTTATGCCTGAAGGGCAGTAACGGCAACAGTAGCAACGATGTCGTCTACGTTACATCCGCGGCTCAAATCGTTGAGAGGTTTTGCAAAGCCCTGACAAACAGGACCGATTGCCATCCAGCCGCCCATTCTCTGGCAGATTTTGTAACCGATATTACCTGCGTTGATGTTAGGGAAGATGAATGTATTTGCATGACCTGCAACTTTGCTTCCAGGAGCTTTGAGTTCGCCAACTTCCGGAGCTACAGCGGCATCAAACTGGAATTCACCGTCAAGTGCAAGTTCCGGAGCTTTTTCTTTTGCAAGAGCAGTTGCTTCCTGAACTTTACCAACTGTGTTGAGGCCTTTAGAGTCGTTTCCTGAACCCTTTGTAGAGAATGAAAGCATTGCAACACGAGGTTCAATACCAGCGATTTTTTTAGCTGTATCAGCAGAAGCGATTGCGATGTCAGAAAGTTCTTCTGCAGTTGGTTCGATGTTGATTGCACAGTCACCAAATACTGCAACTCCTTCTGGAACGTATTTGTTTCCGCCTTCCGGAGCAACCATGATAAAGCATGAAGAAACAGTTTTAAATCCAGGAGCTGTTTTGATTACCTGGAGACCAGGGCGCAATGTGTTGGCAGTTGAGTGGCATGCACCTGATACGAATCCGTCAGCGTCACCTGCTTTAAGAATCAATGCACCGTACATTGTATAGTCTTTGAAAATTGCAGCTTTTGCAGCGGCAACATCAGCATATTCTGGAGCACCAGTTTTTTTGTTGATTTTTCCTTCGCGAGCCTTGAAAAGAAGTTCGGCGTATTTGTCTGCGTTAGGATCTGAAGTCGGGTCAACAATTTTAACACCACTAAGATCTACACCAGGAACCAGTTTTTCACATTCGTCCTTCTT
>JAEEGH010029323.1_pt1 | contig 10766 bp, 9 predicted proteins | sample 9134181 | NCBI WGS metagenome assembly JAEEGH01 (sample SAMN16246544, study PRJNA631951) | gut metagenome | biome: gut microbiome; feature: rumen; material: DP-attached | host: Bos | place: Iran: Karaj | collected 2018-10
ATGCTGCCGTACCTTAAAGACCGGCATGCGACGTACGCGAAACCGGATATGGTATATGACGATCTCTTGGAAAAAAGTGAGCTTATGAATAAAGCTGCAGCAGGACGGACGCATATTATCATGGATATGGAGGATGATGTGGGACTGGATCAGAGCCAGGCCGTAAACTACTATGCATACAGACATGACATGACCACCAACGATTTCTACTATGCAAGACCCATAGGGGACAAGGTGAGAAAAACGCGGCAATCATTGAAAAGTGATATGGAGAACGGTGATTATGATGACAATCTGCTGTATATCATCGGTGCCGACAGACTGCCGGATTATAAAGACTATGACCTGCACTTCTACGACCTGAACGGCAGGTATTTAGCTGTACATGACAGGATAGAGGGATTCGAAGAAGTAAAAAAATAGGACAAATGCCGCATCGGCATTTGTCCTTATACTTTTGAAGTATCTCTCCTGAAGCTTAAACCGTATAAGGCTCGAGTGCCTTCAGAACATCGTCAAGGTTATCCTCTGCATGTATGTTCAGGTCGATGGGCTTTGTAAGGTCCAGACTGAAGATACCCATAATGGACTTTGCATCGATGACATAACGGCCTGACACAAGATCGAAATCATAATCATACTTTGTGACAGCACCGACGAACTGCTTTACCTTCTCGATAGAGTTCAGTGAGATCTGTATCGTTTTCATATTTACAACCCTCCTACACTTAAATTTCCCTTACTTGTGTGCTCCACGCTGCACGTGTATTATAATAAAGTCGCCCAAAATAAAAGTCAATACGAAAAGGTAACGAAAAAACTCCGTAAATATGGTCAAAACGGTCGCATTTCACAATCTTGGCTGCAAGGTCAACACCTATGAAATGGAGAAAATGATGAAAAGCTTGAAAGACAGCGGTTTCATTATCGTGCCATTTGACTGCAGAGCCGACGCTTATGTCATAAACACCTGTACGGTCACAAACATTGCCGACAGGAAGACGAGACAGATGATCCACAGAGCTAAGGCGATGAATCCGGATGCGGTGATCGTGGCCGCCGGCTGCTATGTGAATACACATAAAGAAGACTCCGTGAAGGCAGAAGGAGTGGACATCTGTCTGTTCAACGACGAAAAGGAACAGATAGCGGAAAAGCTCATTGCATTTTCGGCGGAATGTGGTGCTACGGAGCCGGAAGAAGATACGGACGAGGCAGTTTTTCGTACCAGGTGCTTCATGAAGGTGCAGGATGGGTGCGACGCGTTCTGCTCTTATTGCATCATCCCCTATGCCAGAGGCAGGGTGACATCGCGATCTGTCAAAGATGTGTCTGAAGAGACGAGGCTCAGGACAGAGCAGGGCTACAGAGAGTTCGTACTTACAGGCATCCATGTATCATCATATGGCAAAGACAGACCGGAAGACGGGGAAGGTCTGACGGAGCTGATAAGAGGGATAGCACAGATCCCAGGGGTAGAGAGGATCAGGCTGAGCTCGCTTGAGCCCCGGATAGTCACTGAGGATTTTGCAAAGGCTATATCCGAGGTAGTGCAGCTTTGCCCGCATTTCCACCTAAGCCTCCAGTCGGGATCCGATACGGTATTGAAGCGGATGAACCGGCATTATACCGCGGATGAGTATATGAGCGGGGTGGAGATGCTTCGAAAGTATTTTACAGACCCTGCGATCACCACGGATATCATCACAGGCTTTCCCGGTGAGACAGAAGAAGAATTTGAAGAGACTGTCGGTTTCGTGGAACGGGTAGGATTTTATGAGACGCATATATTCAAGTATTCAAGAAGAGCGGGGACGGTAGCGGACAGGATGCCGGGACAGCTCAGCGAAGCGATAAAGCACGAAAGATCCGGTATACTTGCGCAGCTGAACAGCCGGAAAAAGAAAGAATTTGAGGACCGGCACATAGCATCGGGAAGACCGGCGGAAGTGCTGTTTGAAGATATCGAAGTACAGAACGGACAGAAGATGATGACCGGATATACGAAGGAATATATAAAGGTATATGCCGGAGCGGATACTGTCCGGACAGGTCAGATACTCACAGGTCAGATAAGACGCAATAATGAAGGGATCATTGAATTCAAATGATGGAAAGCTATCTTGATAATTCAGCTACGACAAGAGTCGACGATGAAGTGGTCGAACTGATAAAAAAGCTAATGACGGAAGACTACGGCAATCCTGCCAGTCTCCACAGGAAAGGCTTTGATGCCGAGAGGTATATCAGAGAAGCGAGGGATACGTTTGCCCGACTGCTGAAATGTAAAGAAAGTGAGCTGTTCTTCACATCCGGAGGCACAGAGTCAGACAACCTTGCACTGACAGGCGCCTATATGGCGAACAGAAGAAGAGGGAACCATATCATCACGACAAAGATAGAGCATCCGGCAGTGTCAAAGACGGCGGAGTATCTGGAGAAGGAAGGTGCCAGAGTAGATCTGCTGGATGTAGATGACAAAGGACATATCGATCTCTCTCAGCTGGAGAGCCTGCTATGTGATGATACTGTCATCGTTTCTGTCATGCATGTAAATAATGAGATCGGAGCCATTGAACCGATAGAGGAGATAGGAGACCTGATACATAAGAAGCAGCCGGATTGTCTCTTTCATGTAGATGATATCCAGGGATTCGGAAAGCTGAAACCGGATCTGAAGAAGAGCCATATAGATATGCTGTCGGCATCCGCACATAAAATACACGGACCTAAGGGAGTGGGACTTTTTTACAAGTCCGAGAGGACAAAGCTTACACCCATGATCTACGGAGGAGGCCATCAGAACGGGCTCCGATCCGGGACCGAGAACGTGCCCGGAGTAGCCGGCTTTGCTCTTGCGACGGAGAAGATGTATGCCGATATGGATGAGAGCTTCAGGAGAGCGGAAGTATTGAGAGGCACTTTCATGGAAGGCATATCGGATATTGAAGATATCAGGATAAACGGGGGAGATATGCCGTACATAATATCGCTTTCCGTAAAGGATGTCAGAGCTGAAGTACTGCTGCACGCTCTTGAGGATGAGGGCGTATTTGTATCTGCAGGCTCGGCCTGTTCATCCAACAAACCGGCTGTATCCGCTACACTCAAGGCCATAGGGGTCGAGCCGTGGCAGCTGGAATCGACGGTAAGGATATCCCTTTCTCACCACACTACTGAGGAGGAGATAATGTATGCCGCAGAAATGCTCCACAAAACGATACCGCAGCTTCGGAGGTTCACCAGAAGATAATGTATCATTTTTTTGTTTCCCCGTCGGACATAATAGACCATGACATATATGTCAGAGGGGATGACTACAATCATATAAAGAACGTTCTCCGCATGAAGCCGGGTGAAGTAATCTCAGTATCTAACGGAACAGATGACAATGAGTACAGATGTCATATAGAAGAATACAGTGAAGATGCGGTGCACTGCCGCCTTGATTTCATAAAAGCCGCAGACACCGAACTGCCTGTAAAGGTTTATCTGTTCCAGTCACTCCCGAAGGGGGACAAAATGGAACTTGTCATACAGAAGGCTGTGGAACTCGGGGTGACCGAGATAATACCGGTCGCATCATCAAGATGCGTCGTGAAGCTCGACGCGAAAAAGGTAAAGTCGAAGACAGAAAGATGGAACGGCATAGCGGAAGCAGCTGCAAAACAGAGCAGGAGAAAGATAATACCTCCGGTGAAGGAGGTAATGGATTTCAGGCAGGCACTGGAGTATGCCGGAGAGTGTGATATCAAGCTCATACCGTATGAGCTTGCGGAAGATTTCCGGACTACAAAGGATATGATCGGATCCATGAAACGGGGAGAATCCGTTGCGGTTTTCATAGGTCCGGAAGGCGGATATGCAGAAGTAGAGATAGAAGCGGCGCAAAATGCGGGGCTGAAGCCCGTGACTTTGGGGCACAGGATACTCCGGACAGAAACGGCTGCCATGGTAGTGCTCTCCTGGATCGTATATGAGACAGAGGACGAGGGAAGCATCGACAGATGAAAGAGATCAGTTATAAAAAGCTCGCAGTCATAATGATCAGTGTCATGCTTACCGTGACAGCGGCCACGATAATCGGCGTGGTCATCTACGGTAACCGTGTGTATCGTATCCTCGAGGAAGGCGAAAAGGAGAGTGATATACAGAAGCACTATGCCTTCATATGTGAAAACAGAAATGACGGTTTCTACAGATCCATATATGAGGGAGCATACAGGAGTGCGGAGGAGGAAGGAGACTATCTTGAGGATATGGGGAAGAACCTCTCGCTTTCAAGCGACAGATTTGATCTGATGGAACTTTCCATAGATGCAGGAGTAGACGGGATAATAGTCGATGCCGGTGAGAGTGATGAGATGAAGGAACTCATTGATCTTGCAGACGGTAAAGGGATACCCGTGATCACGGTCGGAAGTGACAACACATCATCCGCAAGAAAATCCTATGTGGGATTCGGATATTATGATCTGGGAATAAACTACGGAAAAGAAATACTGAAGCGTGCAACGGATGAGCAAAAGCAGGTCCTGATACTTATGAGTCCGGATGCCGATGATTCAAGCCAGAATATAATCTTTCAGGGTATAAGGGAGACCATAGAGAGATCGGATGGCTCCGGAAGTTTCAAGCTCGAGACTATGGCTGTGCCGGATACATCCGTGTTCGGTGCGGAAGAAAGCATAAGCGCACTTATCATGAAAGATGATGAATTGCCGGATATGATCATATGTCTGAATGAGATCTATACAACATGCGTCTGTCAGGCACTCGTTGATTACAACAGAGTGGGACAGACCATTGTCTACGGATTCTATGAAAACAGTACGATACTGTCAGCCATACAGAAGAACGTAATATATGCGACACTGACCATGAATACGGATCAGATGGGAAGCTACTGTATAGACGCCCTGAAAGAGTACGAGGAGACGGGATATGTAAATGAATATATACCGGCAGATATAAGGGTCGTGACAGCGGACAACATAGATGAATATCTAAATGAAAAAGAGGGGGAGACAGACTATGAAACGTCCGATTGATTCCCTCAGAGAAAAGTCTACCGTACAGACGAATATGGTCGCACTCACGATCATGACATCCCTTATCATACTGGCTGTCAATATCGTGCTCTTCGTCTACATCAGCCGTGCCATCAATGTCATCAACAGGGTCTATTCAACGAACGTGACCATAGGCGAGATGTCCGATGCCTTAAGCCGGGTGAGAGGGAGTATGACGGAATATCTTAATACCAAATCCACGGATTCAATGGAGCAGTATTATGATGCATGCCAGCAGTACAGAGACTATCTGTCCGAGCTCAGTACTGTCGGGCAGGGCAAAGATACTACGGTGATACTTCAGGATATACAGGGGTTGTCGGATACATATTTTTCCGTGACCGATGAGACCATACAGGCAAAGCGCGGCAGAGTCGTGGAAAAATACAATGCAGGGTATGAGCGCTCGGAAAGGATATACAGCTACATTAATGCATATATCTACAGTCTGAACAATGAACAGTTCCGAAGAAACTCGGAAAAGTATTCGTCATTAAGAGCCTCTCTGAGATCACTGGCAGTAGTAACTATGTCGGTCATAGTCGGAGTGGCACTGATAAACATACTGCTGACATCGGTCATGACAAAGAACATCATGGATCCGGTAAGGCAGAGAGAGATCGTGATGGAAACTCACCTCAAGGATGCGGAGCTGAAATACCTTCAGGCTCAGATCAACCCCCATTTCCTCTTTAATACCCTGAATGCTGGAGCACAGCTTGCCATGCTCGAAGATGCGGAAAAGACATCGGGATATCTGCAGAATGTTGCGGCTTTTTTCCGCTACAGGATAAAGGGTGAAGATAAAGTAACAACACTTGAACAGGAGATTTCTTTGGTGGATAATTATATCCACATTTTGAATGTCAGGTTTTCCGGAGAGATACTTTTTTCCAAGGAGCTTGACAGAGAATGCCTGAATGTATCGGTGCCCGGCATGATACTGCAGCCCATCGTGGAAAATGCCGTAAATTACGGTATCAGAAATATTGAAAGAGAAAAGCACATCATACTAAAGGTGGAACGACTGCCGGAGCTGATCCGGGTAAGAGTAGAAGATAACGGAGTCGGCATGAGTGAAGAGCGGATCAGAGAAGTGCTTGCGGGTGATGCCGGAGAGAATCCGATAATGAAGGATTCGAACGGTGTGGGAATAGCCAACGTTATGTCGCGCCTGAGACTTTTCTACAACAGAGAAGAGGTCATGCATATATTCAGCGAGGGAGAAGATAAAGGAACGATAGTGGATATACTCATACCCGTACAGGACGAACAGGATGAGGAGACCGGAACAAGATAATGTACAGGATAATGCTTGCCGATGACGAAGGTATCGTCACGGATTCCATCAAATTCATAATAGAAAAAGAGTTCGGCGGCCTCTGTGAGACAGAGACTGCAAAAAGCGGCAGAGCCGTGATCGAGCTGGCTGAGACATTCAGGCCGGACATAGCTTTCATGGATATACAGATGCCGGGCATAAACGGTATAGAGGCCATGAAGGAGATACGCAGGACAAACTCGTCCACGCTCTTTATCATACTCAGTGCCTATGACAAGTTTGATTACGCCAAGGAAGCTATAGGCCTCGGAGTACTCGATTATCTTAACAAGCCCTTCAGCAGGGAAATGATAGTGGATGTGATAAAGAGAGCCATGGAACAGATAGACTCTGCGAAGGAGAAGCGCAGACAGGAGCTGTCCATCAGAGAAAAGATCGAAACAGTGACTCCGGTCATAGAAAGCGGCTTCATCTATTCGATCCTTTTTCAGGAGAGTCAGGACGTGACAGATAACTATAAGAATCTCCTCGGGATCGAAGAAGAATACGGATATATGCTGGTACTGTCTGTCGTAGATGCGGACTCCGATTCTGAGAATCCGGTAGGCAGCGGCATAAAGGTGCAGTCTGAATATACCAAGATCAGAGATATCATAAAAGGCAGACTGGGATGCGTAACGGGACCGCTGCTCTCAAATAAGATAATCTGCTATTTCCCGCAAAAGCACAGTCGTATGGAGTACAGCGACAGAGTAAAGATAATAAGCCGGGCCGAAGAACTCCAGGAAGAGATATTGAATAAGACCGGCTTTGATACACGTATAGGTATTGGTACTGTGCAGCCGCTGGAGGCCGCATCGGATTCGTACAAAGATGCATTGGGTGCCCTGCATGTCTCCAGAGCCGGCGTGGCACATGCCAGCGATCTGCCGGTAGGATGTGTATACGAGCCGGATTACCCCATGGACATAGAGAAGAAGCTTTTTGCGGCGGTCAGCTCGGGAGACGTGGGTATGACCAGAGAACACGCAGCGAGATTCTTTTCGTGGATGAGGGAAGCTCATCCCGACGCCATTATGGATGCGAGACTCAAGTGCCTTGAGTTTGTTCTGTGGGCAGAGCATCTGTCTTACGAATCCGGAGGTATGACATATCACTTCATGCACAGATCTGATTATCTTCCCTCTGTAATGGAATGTCAGGATTTCAATGCGCTTGAGAGCTGGTTCACGGGTAAGATCAGTGAAGCGGCACGCAACGTGACAGTAAAGAAAGAAGAAAAGCTCGGAAGCCTGGTAGAAGAAGCCAAAAGGTTCATTGCAGATAACTATGCAAACGACATCTCGCTTGATGAAGTATCGGGCAGAGTAGATGTAAGTCCATACTATTTTACAAGACTGTTTAAAGAAGAAACCGGGGAGACATTTCTTGAATACCTCACACAGCTGCGTATAGAAAAGGCTAAAGAGATGATAAAGGATCCGAATGCCTCCATAAAAGATATATGTACAAAGGTCGGATATGCGGATCCGAATTATTTCTCGAGGATATTTAAGAAAGCCGTAGGTATGACACCTACGGAATACCGGACGGAGAATAATATATGAAGATAAATGTAAGAGTAAAGAAGCTTTTCGCCATATTGCTCGCCTCTGTCTTTTTTTTGACGGGATGCGACAGCGGCGCAGAAGAAAGCAAGGAGCCTCAGAAGGACGTGGAGGCGACTGATGACATACAGATCGGGATAGCTTTTGACAGTTTTCTTATCGAGCGCTGGGAGAGAGACAGGGATATTTTTGTCTCGAGAGCGAGAGAGCTGGGAGCGACAGTAAATGTACAGAATGCCAACGGAGATGTTCAGAAACAGAAGGATCAGATGAGATATCTGATCGACAAGAAGATGGATGTCATCGTGCTAATAGCTGTGGACAGTTCGGCATTGAAGAAAGAAGTGCTGGAGGCCAGAAATGCAGGTATCAAAGTAGTGGCCTATGACCGTCTGGTGACTGATACACCGCTTGACCTGTATATTTCTTTTGATAATGAAATGGTCGGAAGATTCATGGCGGATGCCATCATCGAAAAGCTTCCGACAGGCGGACAGGTGATGAAGATCAACGGTCCGTCAAAGGACAATAACGTATCTCTTGTGAACAAAGGCTTTGATGAAGAGATCCGCGGGCATGGCATAGTGCTGTTTGACACATATTATGCTTCGGAATGGAAGGGAGAAGAAGCCTTCAACTATCTTTCGGAAAACCCCGAAAAGGCCGACAGGGCGGACGCCGTGATGTGCGGCAACGATTCACTTGCGGGTCAGGCGGTACGGTATTATTCGGAAAAACGCCGTGCGGGAAGGATCCCGATAGTGGGACAGGATGCGGATCTTGATGCCTGCCAGAGGGTGGTGGACGGAACACAGACAATGACTGTTTATAAAAGTATAGATGTACTGGCAAAAAAGGCTGCGGAATCAGCAGTCTCTCTGGCAAAAGGCAACTCCGTGGCCGGGACCACGCAGATAGAGAACGGAAGATATAATGTCCCCTGTGTCAATATCGCTCCCATCATGGTCACAAAGGATAATATGGATACTGTCATAATAGACGGCGGCTTCCATCTGAGAGAAGACGTCTATCTTAAGGAGAGATGATCCGAAGGGTATAGCACAATCTTGAAGAGACTATGTCAATATTGTGCTATACGATCCTCCGGCTGAAAATCCTGTCTCGCAATTATTTCCTGTTTTTTTTGTAAAAACGGTATGATAGCATTTTACTCGTACAAAGTTTATGTGTGCCGGGACTAAGACGGTACACAAAAGACATCCAACATTACAAGGGAGGAAAAAAGATGAAAAGAAAGTTACTTAGTGCCATTCTTTCAATGACAATGGTAGCAGCTCTTCTGGCAGGTTGTGGCAGCTCTGCAGCACCTGCAGCAGACGCAGCAGCACCCGCAGCTGAGGAGGCAGCTCCTGCAGCAGCAGAAGAGGCAGCACCTGCAGCAGAGGAAGCAGCACCTGCAGCTGAGGAGGCAGCTCCTGCAGCAGGCGGACAGAAGGTTGGCGTTTCAATGCCTACCAAGGATCTCCAGAGATGGAACCAGGATGGTGCAAACATGGAGAAAGAGCTGAAGGATGCAGGTTATGAGGTAGACCTTCAGTTTGCAAACAACGACGTTCAGACTCAGCTTTCACAGGTTGAGAACATGATCTCCGGCGGATGCAGCGTTCTCGTTATCGCAGCTATCGAGGGTTCTTCACTTGGTGAGGCTCTTGACATGGCTAAGGAAGCAAACATTCCTGTTATCGCTTATGACCGTCTGATCATGGATTCAGATGCAGTTTCTTACTATGCAACATTCGATAACTACAAGGTTGGTACTGTTCAGGGTACATATGTAAAGGATACTCTTGATCTTGACAATGCAAAGGGACCTTTCAACATCGAGTTCACAGCAGGTGATCCCGGCGACAACAACGCTGGTTTCTTCTTCAACGGTGCTTACGATGTTCTGAAGCCTTACATTGACGAGGGCAAGCTTGTAGTTCAGTCTGGCAAGACATCTTTCCAGGATGTTGCTACTCCTGAGTGGAAGACAGAGACAGCTCAGTCTGAGGCTGAGAACAGAATCTCTTCATTCTACACAGACAAGGACATCGATGTATGGCTTTGCTCAAACGACTCTACTGCACTCGGTGTTGAGAACGCACTTGCAGCAAACTACAAGGGCAAGTATCCCATCATCACAGGTCAGGACTGCGATATAGAGAACACCAAGAACATGATCGCAGGCAAGCAGTCAATGTCAGTGTTCAAGGACACTCGTACACTTGCAAGCCAGGTTGTTAAGATGGTTGGACAGATCCTTGCAGGACAGACAGTTGATGTCAACGATGAGAAGACATACAACAACAACGTCATCACTGTTCCTTCATTCCTTTGCGAGCCTGTATTTGCAGACGCAAACAACTACAAGGAGATCCTTCTTGACTCAGGTTACTACACAGAGGATCAGCTCAAGTAATTGAGAACACTCTCAAATTTCAACTAAAAATATTTGGGGGCGGGCGATGCCCGCCCCCAAATTTCTATGAAAGTAATCCATGCTTTCCGAAAAGGGACTAAGACGAAAAAACAAGAGAAGGTATTGAGAGGAGGGAACGACTTTGGCAAAAGAATTGCTGAGAATGGATCATATAACCAAGGTTTTCCCGGGTGTAAAAGCCCTGGATAACGTTAATCTTTCGGTCGAAGAAGGGGAGATCCATGCTCTGGTCGGTGAGAACGGAGCGGGAAAATCCACTCTGATGAATGTATTGAGCGGCATATATCCATATGGAACTTATGAGGGAGATATAGTTTATAACGGAGAAGTCTGTAAGTTCCAGAAGATAAAGGATTCCGAGG
>JAEEGH010029327.1_pt1 | contig 10765 bp, 12 predicted proteins | sample 9134181 | NCBI WGS metagenome assembly JAEEGH01 (sample SAMN16246544, study PRJNA631951) | gut metagenome | biome: gut microbiome; feature: rumen; material: DP-attached | host: Bos | place: Iran: Karaj | collected 2018-10
AGCAAAGTAAGGCACTTATCCGTCTCTTTAAGCAAATGAAGGATTATATCGTAGAAAACCAGCAGATGATAAATCAACGGGATTTTCTGCAACTCTCTTTGCAGACTGCTGAAAATGCCCAGAATATTATCGAATTCCGACAAAAACTCACAGAAATCGACGATAAAGTTGAAAATGTTGTAAGCAATCTTGGAGATATGGTTAGAAAATCTGAACTTTCACCTATAATGCTGAATCTTGGAACACCAGAAATTCCACCCGGATGGCTTATTCTAAATGGTCAGCCAGTAGAAAGTGATTTGGCATATCAGCAGATTTATTCATTGGCAAACATGTCTATTACTATTATTGACAATTATATTTCCCTAAAAACTCTCATACTTTTCAAGCACGCTAAACAAAATGTTTCTGTAACAATCTATACTGACAACATAAATAACGGACTTCACAAAGTTGAATTTGATGATTTTTGCAAAGAATATTCCGGCCTAAAAATCGACATCAAAAAAGCAGACAATATTATTCATGACCGCTACATCATCCTTGATTACAACACACCTAATGAGAAAATCTATCATTGTGGCTCTTCCTCAAAAGATGGAGGAAGGAAAGTTACAACCATCACAAAAGTCGATGATACATCTATTTACAAACCGCTATTGGCTAAATTACAAAAGAATCTGCCTCTTATACTTAAATAGGAAATAAAAAAAGGAAGAAGTTTTTTTCCTTCTTCCTTCATAAATCAAATAAACTGACAATCGAAATCAGACAGCTGCTAATCCGCCCTTGAGGTCTTCGATGATGTCGTCAACATTTTCGAGGCCGACAGAAACGCGAACCATTCCGCCGTCGATGCCGGCTGCAACGAGCTGCTCGTCGGTGAGCTGGCGGTGGGTAGCGCTGGCCGGGTGAAGAACACAGGTGCGGATGTCTGCAACGTGAACTTCGTCGCAGGCAAGCTTGAGAGCATCCATAAAGCGAACGGCTGCCGCACGGCCGCCCTTAATGCTAATGCTGATAACGCCGCAGGTACCGTTTGGAAGATACTTCTGAGCGCGCTCGTAGTACTTGTCGCCAGGGAGTCCAGGATATGTTACCTTTGCAATTTTGTCGGAAGTCTTGAAGAACTCGGCAACCTTGCGGGCATTCTGGCAGTAGCGTTCCATGCGGACAGGAAGAGTTTCCAATCCCATATTCAGATAGAAAGCAGACTGAGCTGCAGGATAACAGCCGAAATCGCGCATAAGCTGTGTACGAGCCTTTACGATATAAGCAGCCTTGCCGAAATCACCAACATAGCGGAGACCGTGGTAGCTTTCATCAGGTTCAACCATATCAGCAAACTTGCCGGTTGCCTTGTAAGCCTTTTCCCAGTCGAAGTTTCCTGAATCAACGATTGCACCACCACCCTGAACTGCGTGACCATCCATATATTTTGTGGTTGAGTGAACTACAATGTCTGCACCCCACTCGAAAGGACGGCAGAGAACTGGAGTAGCAAATGTGTTATCTACAATAAGAGGGAGATTGTTGTCGTGAGCAGCCTTTGCCCAGGTTTCAAAATCAAAAACTGTAAGGGCAGGGTTTGCAAGAGTTTCACCGAAAATACATTTTGTATTTGGTTTGATTGCCTTGCAGATTTCTTCATAACTTGCATCAACATCAACCCAGATACATTCAATACCGAGTTTTTTAAGAGTAAAACCAAAGAGATTGATTGTTCCGCCGTAAATCGAAGCAGAAGCAATAAAGCTGTCGCCGGCAGAACAAAGATTCAAAACAGAAAGAAGACTTGCAGCCTGACCAGAACTTGTAAGCATACAGCCAACGCCGCCTTCCAGGTCTGCAATTTTTTTCTCAACTGCATCGCAGGTTGGGTTTGCAAAACGTGAATACATGAATTCTGTAGGCTTATCAAAAAGAGCCGCAACGTGGTCGCAGCTGTCAAAGCGGTAAGTAGTACTCTGTACAATAGGGATTGTTCCAGGTCCGCCATTTTCCGGCTTATAGCCTGAGTGTAAAACTTTTGTCTCAATCTTCATAAAAAAAATTCCTTATAGGAAAAATCTATAACAAGAAAACAATAATAGCAAGTACCCGGAATCAATCATGAAACAATCATTATCGAAAGTCTAATTACAAAGTTCTATGGCACGCATCATCTGTAAATCCTGGTCGAGTGATGTATTAACTATCAGATTTTCTGGTGCTGGAACAATGCCTTTTCCTTCCGGGATATTTCCTTGTGGATCTGTAACAAGCTGAACCGAAACTGAATATTTCCAGCCATTTACAAGGCAACGTTCCAGCGCAAGAGAGAAAACTCCGCAGGTATGATTTCCAACCTGAGTTACATGCGGCTGAGATTTCATTGCCATAGAGAACTCTTCTCCTGCACTCATTGTCTGAGCATTTGTCAAAAGAATAATCGGCTTTAAGTATGAAATACTTCCTTTTGATTTAATCTCAAGCTCTACCCCATCTCCGAAATCATTTGGCCCGGGACCGCTCTTTGTTCTCGAAATTGCGTAGACTTTATTTTCTGCACAGAAGCGGCCGGAAATCTGAGAAACATTTCCTGTCAGGCCGCCACGGTTCCCCCGAACATCGAGAATCAGGCAGCGTGTATCTATTAGTTCTGAAAGTGCAATATCAATTTCACTTGCCCAATCCTGATTCTGATTTACACCTGTTTGTCCGCTCGAAAAAGCTGCAATATGAATATAACCTATTGAACTGTCACTCTTCAGCCTTCCATAAGTAATGATATTATTGCCACATTTTTTAGGATTATTGATATACTGTCTGCAGACTTCGTTCAAAGAAAAAATATCAATCGGCGCATTATCTTCTCCGGAATTCAAACTGGCAAAAGGAGTCTTTACATAAACATGAGAATCTTTAAGAGGATATAAGAGCTTCTGCAAAACCTGAAAAAATTCCTGATCAGTCATATCATCATTAACCAGAGGTCTGCATTTCTGATATTCTTCATCCCAATTAACCTGGCGTACATTAAAGAGCGCATAGGTTTCCTTATAATCTTTCCATAATGAATCAAACATTTCTGTATAACTAAGATCTACGCTTTCACCATAAAAGAAAGAGCAGGCCTGCAAGGGGATTAAAGCGGTTATCCACAAAAATAAAATTAATACAATAAAATTCTTTTTCATTTTATACCTCCGATACTACGGTTACTCCAGTTAGAAATTAATTGTTGCAGTAGCTTTCAGACAACCGTTAACAAAATACAAGGGACGCTCCTGTGGAACAGCAATTCTTGAATACTCAAAGCCAAAACCGGCTCCGGTTGAAAAATACTTTGCAACCTTAAATTTATAATCAATATCAAAATACAAAGCCTGATAATTATGCAGGCTTAAGAAATTTCCAAGTGTTAGAATCTTTATAAAATCTTCTTCTGCATATTTCATTAACAGTGCATCGCAGCCGGCAAAAGAAGGTCGAACACCATATCCAAAAAACGGCATAGAACCTGAAATAAGTATTGAATGCCTTTCATTAAAGTTATACTTATAGGCTGCAGAAGGTCCTATAGAAATCAGACCAGTTATCGATGGATAATTCTCAAACTGAAGATATGCATTGCAGGCAAAATTTCCACCGACATAGAAAGAATATTTTTCATTTTGCAAAAGTTTATAACCCATATCATACTGAAGTCTTATTCTATGAAAAGCCAGACTACTATCAAAAGATTCGTAATAAGGTTCCCCTGTTAAAGGATCATAGTTCCGATAAATAACTGTCGTCCTGGTCATCGCTGAGTCAGGCTTGCAGAAAAAATAATCTGCAGTAATTATGTGTAGAAAATTTCCAGAATAAATTTTTGTATCAATCTGAAATCTTGGTGATAAGATAGACTGCGAGATATTAGAAAAAGTTGTTTCCTTATAGCAGCCAAAATTAAAATTGACAGAAAAAGAAAGATCCACATGAGTTTTCTTTTCCTTCTCCTTCGTCTCCTTCGCAAAAAGAAAACCCGATGCACACATAGTAATCATTACAAAAGCCAATAATCTGATTGTGCGTTTCATTTGCTTTACGCCTCCTGTAAAGGTGATATACAAATAATACGCTCAGGAGAAATGAAAAAGATACTAGGGGCTGTACTGAATTTTCAGAAATACTTAAAACCAGGGGAAACCCTTAGTTATTTTTGAGGCGTGAGAAAAGTTCAAGGCGATTTTTTACACCAACCTTTCTATAAATATTTGCAAGATGTGATTCAATTGTTTTCTCGCTCACAAAAAGCGTTTCTGCAAGCTCTTTATTTGACTTTCCATCAAGCAAGGCAATTATTATTTCCTGTTCTCGTTTTGTAATCGAAAAATCCTTTATAAAATCTTCGGTAAGATTTTTTTCTGTTTTTGAAATTGGTGAAGAAAAATAAAATTTATAGAAAATATGATATATCAGAATAGAAATTGAAATTATAAAAATAAAAGGCAGGCTTTTAAGAACAAAGGAAAGTACCAGATTCAATAAAGCAAGAAAAACAAAAATCCATTTTTCCTTACGAAAAACTCCGGTATCAATTCTCTTATGAAAAATAATGCTGATAAGTAATGAAAAAGCGGTTGGAATCCAGATTCCAAGAATGTTTAAAAGCAGTGCCGGTTTTTCCGGAAGCGGAATGAAAATCATGATTATTGCAAAAATGAAAACTGCCAGCGAATATAAACTGGTGAACTTTCGTATACTTGCAGAAACACTGATTTGTATTAAATCAAAGGTGAAGTGAATAATTCCGTAAGAAAAAAACAAGGTTAGAAAAGCCCCAAACACACAAAGAATTGTTCTATCTGTAATCGGGCTATAAATTGTGGCATAAAGATTATTTGTACTTAACAGAAAAAATGAAAAGAGAATTAAAAGAACATGGAAAAAGAAAATCTTTTTATACCTGAGAAAAAATAAAAGAGATATTAATACAGCGGCAAAAGAAAAGAGACAGGCAAAAAAAATAATTATCGATTCCAATCCAAAACTCCTGTATTATCCGTACTACTTCCAGCCTTCCCAAATCTTCTGACACATACCAACCGTTGCTTCGGTTTTTCCGTTACGGCAGACCGGCTGCTTCAAAAGTGAAGCCTGATTTTCAAAAAGCTTTCCTTCTTTTTCACTGTCGTCCAGGTAGGCAATGCTGGCGTAATCCTTTGCCTTTTTATCAATCAGTGCGTCCAGGGCAGCATCGCGTCCGCCTTCCGTGCGAGCAAGGGCCGTCACAACAGAGTCAAACTCGCCGGCAGACATCTCTTTTTCCTTGAGGTCCACAAACTGAAAAGGAATGCGGCGTTCCTTAAAAAATCTCTGAGCCGCCTTACAGTCAAAACTTTTATTTGTTCCAAAAATCTGAATCATAAAATCAGTATAGCAGAAAACGCAACTATAAGTAACTAAATTGCAACTAAGGTTTGATTTGCGCAGACGAAAATGTATGATATTATTTAAGCATGAACTTTTCCGAAAAACTACAAATCCTCAGAAAAAATAAAGGTCTCACCCAGGAAGCGCTGGCCGATAAACTCAACGTTTCTCGCCAGGCCGTTGCAAAATGGGAAAGCGGACAGGCCTATCCTGATATCTCAAACCTTATCCAGATAAGCGACCTGATGAGTGTAACAGTTGATTACCTGGTACGTGACCAGCAGTGCATGATGGCAGTCAGCGCCGGGGACTCAGGCAGGCCTGACCTCGATGAACTCATCTCCTTCCGTCTCGAAGCAAACGTAAATACCTACGCTGCCTTTATGAACGAAACAGAGTCTACCCGCCTGGACTCTCACGACTTCCGCTACACAAACGGAGACTACACTTACCACGACACCTACGTAGGCGGCGAACAGTTTGCCGGAGAAGAAGCCATCTGGAAAAAAGGAAAAGCAGCATACGCCATGAACTATCTTGGCCGTGTACTCGAAAAAGAATTCAGCGGCAACTTCCTTAAAGAAGCCTTACGAGCTGCCGACCGCAAAATGCCCTACCGCGGCCCCGAATATTACCAGAGCGGAGAATACACTTACAAATGCTCAGTAAACGGCGACTTCACCTGGTTCCAGGGCTACGAAGAAATCTACTGGCACGACAAAAAAGTCTACGAATGCTTTTTCCACGGAGGGCTGATGAAGAGTTAATCTTTAAATTATAACAGATATATACATAAAAAAGTTTAAACTATTACTTTAATGTTTTCTTCCCAAAGCGGTAGTACAATGCCCACATTACCACTAGGGGAGGAAAGAAATGTCCGAGAAAGAACTTGTTTTATTTGAGAGTGCAGATAAAACCGTAAGTTTGAAAGTACCTTTTGAAAATGATACGGTTTGGTTGAATCGACAACAAATGTCCGTATTGTTTGACAGAGATGTTAAAACAATCGGTAAACATATTGGAAATGCGCTGGAAGAAGAATTAGATGATTCTGAAAATCCAACTGTCGCAAATTTTGCGACGGTTCAAAAAGAGGGCATAAGATCTGTTGAACGCAATCTTGAATACTATTCCCTCGACGTGATCATCTCTGTTGGTTATCGTGTAAAATCTAAACGCGGTGTAGAATTCCGTAAATGGGCTAATACAGTCTTAAAATCCTATATTCTCAAAGGTTATGCTGCAAACGACAGAAGGCTTGAAGAACTCAAACAAACATTGCAGATTCTTCGCCGTAATGAAGTCGAGTTAGAATCTAGTCAGATTCTTTCTGTAGTTGAACAATACACAAAAGCTCTAGATTTACTAGATGATTATGACCACCTCTGTGTAAAAAAGCCAGATGGTACTGCAGAAACTTATAGAATCACCTATGAAGAATGCAGAAAAGTAATAGATTCTATGAGTTTCGGGACTAAAAGTTCGCTTTTTGGTAATGAAAAAGACGATTCTTTTGAAGGAAGTATAGGAGCAATATATCAGACTTTTGGAGGAAAAGATGTCTATCCCTCTGTCCAGGAAAAAGCTGCAAATCTTTTGTATTTCATCACAAAGAATCATTCATTCAGCGATGGAAATAAACGCATTGCAGCAACAATCTTTTTGTACTTTCTGGATAAAAACAATCTGCTCTTTACGAATAATACAAAACAGATTGAAGATAATACCTTGGTCGCACTCACAATAATGATTGCAGAATCTAAGCCAGATGAAAAAGAACTTATGGTTAATCTTGTGATGCAGTTTTTGAAATCATGATATAATACTCTCATGGACAATACAAAAATTATCTCACATCCTATACCACCAGTTTGGGATTCCAAAAGTCAGATTCTCATACTAGGTACCATGCCCTCGCCAAAAAGCCGCGAAGCCGGATTTTTCTATATGCATCCGCATAACAGATTCTGGAGTGTAATGGCTGAGGTTTTCGATGAAACTTTCTTGAATCCGAACAACTCCCCCGACCTCACCGCCGCCATCGCCGAACGCCGAGACTTTATTCTCCGTCATCACCTCGCTATGTGGGATGTCCTGGCCTCCTGCGAAATTACCGGCGCAGCAGACTCCTCAATAAAAAACGCCATACCAAACGACTTCTCAGAAATCTTAGAAAACTCAAAAGTCCGCCAAATAATCTGCACAGGTAAAACTTCATTCAACTTGTGGCAAAAAAATTGCACGGCCCTATATGAACCACGCTACAACCTGACCGTCCACTGCCTGCCAAGCACCAGCCCCGCAAATGCCCAGTGGGGTAAAGAAAAACTAATCAAAGAATACAAAGTTATTTTGAAGCTGTTACAAGATTGAACCGGTCACAATTTGTGACCGGTTGTGTTTGCTTTTTGCCATTTCTTTTCTTAGGTGGAGTTTTTTCTGAGGAAAATGTCTTGTTCTCATCACAACATTCAAGCATTTTTACACGAGCAACAGGCTTTCCATTTTGTAATATAAGAATCATTGGGCTCTTTTCAGCTGCTTGTTGTAAGGATTCTGCATTTAATTGGCACAATTCCAAATGCTCAGAAAAGAAATCTTCCAGAAAATGAGTGAGTACATTATCTACACTCTGATTGGATTTCTCGGCAAGCAGCTGCAGTTTTTCCACTGTTTTCTGCTCAAGTTCAATATCTGTATCAACCCACTTTTCCAATGGTGTAATTATTATATTTTCAAAATTGATTTTTTCATTATTTGAGTGTTTCATAAATTCCTCGCATATCTTTAAGGTCGCAAATTGCGACCTTAGACAGTCATTATAACCTTTAAGGTCACAGATTGTGACCTTAACAAATTGTTTCATTCATTTTTGAGGTCACAAATTGTGACCTCAAATCACTGTTTTCCATATCACTATCATACTTCAGCAAAAGAAATAAAACATTAAAGTAATACTTTAATGTTTTTGGCGCTAAAACTCAGGACAGAACTTTTTCCTTGCCTTTACACTACTCTAATCAATATATTTAAATCAGTATGGAATACAAAATGTCTGTATCATTTTCTGTACCAGTAATTGATGTAGAAGCTACATCTCAAAACTTAAAACGTCTCCGCGAAGAACGCTGCATCAAAGTAAGCGAAATTCAGAAGTCACTGAACATGACTTATCCTCAAGCAATTTATACTTGGGAAAATCCAAATGAAAAAATTCTACCTACACTAGACCACCTTGTAGCACTTACAAAAATCTACAAAGTTTCAATAGATGAAATGATTGTAATTAAAGAAAACACCGAAAAGAGTCTTTCTGTAAGAGAGCTACACTCACCTTACGGAATCGCAAAAAAAACTCTAGATTTTATTGCTCACAACACAAGTTCAGATACAAAATCTGCACTAGAAAAATATTACAAGTTTTCAATTTGATTATTTATTAAGAAAGTTTTTTCTTCTATCATATCAGGTGTTACAGGTATTTCCGGGCTTTCCCAAGCCCAGTCACAATAAGACAAACCATAACCAGCATGCTCCATTACTTCACCCCATGATCTGAATGAACACGACCATTTAAAGATACCTAAATCATTTATCTTAAAAAGTGGGCAACCAAACTCACCATCCTGATGATATGTTCCATCAAATTTAATACCCTTAATGAAAAGACGATTGATAAGCATTAATTCAGCAAGTTGACTACTTCGACGCAGTAATTCCACATAATCTTCTTTACCTGGTTTCGGAATAAAGAGAGGCATCAGTTTTTCCTTGCCTTTATCTAGATTTGTGCTTATCTCATCAGAAATCTCAATGTATTTTGCATTCCCATAATTTGTCCAACCAATAAACTCTATTTTTAGACCATCTTCTTCAATTAGATTTTCTGTTAATGTTCTCATAAAATAATACTTTATCATATGAAATCAACAAAAACATTAAAGTTCTACTTTAATAATCCACATAAATATTCCTATTTCCTATAATTCAACTGCAGCTTTGCGAAAAAATCTTCCAGCAAATATCGCGAATCAATGTCTATATAAATCCGGATTGTCGGGTTCCCTTTACCGAAACTTGAAGAGGTATCTTCGTTGATAAACGGCGCCTCGTGCTCAATGTAGTGACCGCAATCCGGATTCAAAGCTACACCAATGGCAGGCGAATCACCCAGCGACCAGCTCTCGCCTTTTGTCCAGCCGGCAGCAGGCGAGTTATTATAGGTAATCATGTTTTCAAAAAGATGACGGCCTATTTTTCCGCAGGGCAAGACCTTCTGCTGGAGTTCAGCGAGTCCTACGGTGATTGTTGCATAAACATTCGAAGGAATGAGCCACAAATTCTTTGCATGACTCAAAAGGTAATTTGCCGCTGCTACATCATTTCCGGAATTGAACTCTCGCCAAGGAATTTCAGCAAGACCATGAGTTCCAATCCAGACAATTGTCATACGGTTCAAGATCTCAGGACACTTTTTAATTGCAACCGCAACGTTAGTTATCGCACCCTGACACAAAACAAAAAGCGGGGCTGTATCTTCGCGAAGAGCTTCTGAAATCAAAAAATCAACGGCAGGCGAAACTGCCTCTTCGGTACTTGCCACCCCAGCCGAGTTCTCAAAATACCCCGCACCCTTCGCACCAGGCTCACCCATAAAAACAGGTACCTCTTTCATATCCATTGCATCAAGAATTGTGCAGACTTCATCATAACTTCGCTGCACCGAGTCCTCAACCGCAAAGTGCTCAGCAAGAATTCCCTTTACCATCAGCTTGGGACTCATCAAAGCCTGGGCAATCGCAAAAGGATCATCAGCCTCACAGGCCGCATCGGTATCAATAATCACACGCAGCTTCTTATACTGCGGAACGTCGAACAGCAATTTTGATTTCATTTTTTACTCCTGATTAATTTTACTCCCTACCTGAAAACTTAGCAATTACAGAAAGCACCTTTACATGCTATACTTTCCTCATGAAATCCATTCTCACCAACACAATAAAAAACACGCTGGCTGCCGTGCTTGCAATTCTCTGTGCCCAGACACTCAAACTTGACTTTGCTGTTTCTGCCGGAATCGTTGCAATTCTTTCGGTGCAGCCGACCAAAAAAGAAACACTGCGCACTGCCCTTGCCCGCCTGCTTGCCTTTGTCCTGGCACTCGCAATTTCTACCACGCTTTTTAATATTCTAGGCTTTACGCTGCCTGTTTTTTTTCTTTATCTTTTGATTTTTATTCTTGTCTGCCAGTGGCGCAAATGGATTTCTGCCATGGCCATGGATTCTGTTTTGATTTCGCATTTTATTTTCTTTGGAAAAACAGGTCCTGCTGAAATCAAAAATGAAATTCTTCTTTTTGTGC
>JAEEGH010029329.1_pt1 | contig 10765 bp, 19 predicted proteins | sample 9134181 | NCBI WGS metagenome assembly JAEEGH01 (sample SAMN16246544, study PRJNA631951) | gut metagenome | biome: gut microbiome; feature: rumen; material: DP-attached | host: Bos | place: Iran: Karaj | collected 2018-10
GAATTCCGTACTTGATCATCGCGATGCGCTCGACGCCGAAGCCGAACGCATACCCCGAGACCTTCTCGGCATCGTAGCCGACGTGCCCGAAGACGCGCGGATCGACCATGCCGGCTCCCGCGACCTCGATCCAGCCAGACTGCTTGCAGACGTTGCAGCCCTTGCCCTTGCAGACATGGCAGGTGAAGTCGACTTCGACCGACGGCTCGGTGAACGGGAAGAAGTGCGGGCGGAACCTGACAGTCACGCCGTCACCCATCATCTCCTTCGCGAAATACGCGAGCACCGACTTGAGGTCGGCGAGCGAGACGGGCTTGGTGTCGACGTAAAGACCCTCGATCTGGTGGAAGTTCGCGGAGTGCGTCGCGTCAGTCGTGTCGCGGCGATAGGTGCGGCCTGGGCAGATCACGCGGATCGGCGGCTTGTTCGCCATCATCGTGCGAATCTGCACGGGCGAGGTCTGCGTCCTCAGGAGGCAGTCTTCGCCAAACCAGAAAGTGTCGCTCCTGTCCATCGACGGATGGTGCGCTGGCGTGTTGAGAGCGGTGAAGTTGTTGAACTTTGTCTCGAGCTCAGGGCCGTCGGCGACGGTAAAGCCGAGACGACCGAAGATCGCGGCAGTCTCCTCGATGACGCGGGAGAGCGGATGCTTGACGCCAAGCCCCCACCAGCGGCCGGGGAGCGTGAGATCGGCGTCTACCGCCTTCTCGCCAGCGGAGCCTGCGCCCTTCGCCGCAAGAGCGGCCTCGACTTCGGCGCGCCACGCCTGGACGGCCTTGCCGAACGCGGGACGCTCTTCCTTCGGAACGTCCTTCATCGCCTTGATGAGCGCGGGGATCGAACCGTTGCGGCCGACATACTTTACGCGAAGCGCCTCGACCGCAGCGGCGTCGTTCGCCGCAGCGATTTCCTTCAGGCTTTCAGCCTTCGCATTCTCGAGTTCTGCAAGAGTCATTTCGCCTTCCCAAATTTTTGCCGCGTATTATACCCTTTTTCCGCGCGCGGCTCAACCCTCGAAGTTAAACAAAAACGAAAAGCGCGGACGATTGCCGCCCGCGCTTTTTTCGTGGATCAAGAGATGGCTTAGGCGACAGAGCCGCCGGCCTTCTCGATCTTCGCCTTCGCGGAGGCCGAGCAGGGAACCTTGACGGTGAGCTTCTTGGTGAGCTCGCCGTTGCCGAGGATCTTGATCTTCGGACGCTTGTTGTCCGAGAAGCCCGCCTTGGCGAGCGTCTCGACCGTGATCTCGGCACCCGCCTCGAACTTCTTCTCGAGATCGGAGACGTTGACGGCGAGCGCCTTGGCGTTGAAGCGGGCGTTGTTGAAGCCGCGCTTCGGCAGGCGACGGACGAGGGGCATCTGGCCGCCTTCGAACGTCAGCTTGTGCTTGTGGCCCTTGCGAGCGCCCGCGCCCTTGTGGCCGCGAGTGGAGGTCTTGCCCATGCCCGAACCGCAGCCGCGGCCAACGCGCTTCCTGCGCGAGCGGGCTCCGGGGGTGTTAGTCAAGTTATGCAGTTCCATCTTGTGATTCCTTTCCTTACGCGCGGATCGCCGCGATCTCCTCGGCCGAACGCAGCTTCGAGAGAGCGTTCATGGTGGCCTTGACCACGTTGAGCCGGTTCTTCGAGCCGAGCGACTTGCCCACCGCGTCGCGGATGCCGGCCGCCTCGAGGACGGGGCGCATGCCGCCGCCGACGATAAGGCCCGTGCCGTCCGGAGCGGGCTTCAGGATCACGCGGCCGCCATCGCAGACGCCTTCGACGTCGTGCGGGATGGTCTTGCCCTTCATGGTGATCTTGTGCATGTCCTTGCGGGCGGCCTCGCCGCCCTTGCGGATTGCATCGGCGACCTCGTTGGCCTTGCCGAAACCTACGCCGACCTTGCCCTCCTTGTCACCGACGACGATGACGGCGGAGAAGCTCATGCGGCGACCGCCCTTCACGGTCTTGGCGCAGCGGTTGATGAACACTGTGTGCTCGTCAAGCTCGTCGCCCTGTTCCTGCGGACGCTTGTCACGATTCATAGCCATGATTACTTGTCCTCCTTCTTCGCGCTGATGGAGAGACCGGCCTCGACGGCCGAATCCACGATCGCCGCGATGCGGCCGGTGTACTTGAAGCCGCCGCGGTCGACGACCACGGTCGAGATGCCGGCGGCCTTCGCGGCCTCCGCAGCCCTCGCGCCGAGGCTCTTCGCGACTTCGGTGTTGGCCTTCTCGTCCTTGAGCGTATTCGCCTGGGCGAGAGTCTTGCCCGCGTCGTCGTCGATGAACTGGACGTACATGTGCTTGTTCGTCACGCAGATCGACATGCGCGGACGCTCCGCGGTGCCGACTACGCGCTGACGGAGGCGCAGGTGGCGCTTCTGACGCTGATCTTTGCGATTGAACATACTTTAGCTCCTTGCGCCCTGGATTAGGCGACCTTCTTGCCCTGTTTGCGGCGGATGTGCTCGCCGACGTACTTGATGCCCTTGCCCTTGTAGGGCTCGGCCGGGTAGTACGAGCGGATGCGGGCGGCTGCTTCGCCGACCAGCTGCTTGTCGATGCCCTTGACCGTCACCTGCAGACCGTCGTTTTCGACCGTCACGGTGAGGCCTTCGGGGATCGCGTACACCTTCGGGGAGGCGAAGCCGAGCGAAAGCGCGAGCTCCTTGCCCTTCAGGACGGCCTTGAAGCCGGTGCCCTCGATCGAGAGCTGCTTCTGGTAGCCAGCGGACACGCCGATCGCCATCGAGTTGATCAGCGCGCGTGCGAGACCGTGGAAGTTGCCGTGAAGCTTGTCGTCGTCGCATTCGACGATGACCTTGCCGGCCTCCACCTTCGCCGTGATGCCTTCATGCATCGTGTAGGAGAGCTCTCCGAGCTTTCCCTTGACCGTCACCTTCTGCCCGTCGACCGTGGCTGTGACGCCATCGGCGAGCTTGACGGGTTCTTTACCGATTCGAGACATTGTCTTTGGCTCCTGATTATGCAACTGTGCAGATGACCTCGCCGCCGAGCTTCTCCTTCTTGGCCTGGGCGCCGCTCATGACGCCCTTGGAGGTCGAGAGGATGACGAGCCCCATGCCGTCGAGGACGGAGGGGATCTTGCTGACGGGAGCGTAGCGACGAAGACCCGGCTTCGAGACGCGCTTGAGCTCCGTGATGGCGGGAACCGCCTTGTCGGAGTACTTGAGCGTGATGACGAGCTTCTTCGGGAATTCGGAAGTCGTGACGGCGTCGGCGATGTAGCCGGACTCCTTCATGACGCGGGCGATCTCGCCCTTGAGGTTGCTCGCGGGGGTCGCGACGGAGTGAAGGCGGGCCTTCTGTCCGTTGCGGATCGTCGTGAGCATGTCGGAAATGGGATCCATTGTCATTTCGGTGATTCCTTTCCTTTTGATTACCACGAGGCCTTCGTCACGCCGGGGATGAGACCGGCGACGGCGAGTTCGCGGAAGCAAAGACGGCAGACGCCGAACTTGCGGAGATACGCGTGGCGGCGACCGCAGCGCTGGCAGCGGTTGTACGCGCGCACCTTGAACTTGGGCGTCCTCTTCTGCTTTTCAATGAGACACTGCTTTGCCATGGCTTAGTTCCTTCCTGCGAACGGCATTCCCATGGAGACGAGAAGCTCCTTGGAGGCCTTGTTGTCGGTGGAGCTCGTCACGAACGTGATGTCCATGCCGGAGTGCGCCGAAGACTCGACGAGCTCGGGGAATATCGTGTGCTCCTTGATGCCGAGCGTGTAGTTGCCGCGCCCGTCGAAGCCCCTGTTGGAGACGCCGCGGAAGTCGCGGATCCTCGGAAGGGCCGCCGAGATGAGGCGGTCTGCGAACTCCCACATGCGCTCGCCGCGCAGCGTGACCTTCGCGCCGATGACCATGCCCTCGCGGAGCTTGAAGTTCGAGATCGACTTCTTCGCCTTGCAGAGCAGGGGCTTCTGGCCGGTGATTGCCGCGAGGTCGTCGACGAGGGTCTTCTGCTCGTCCTTGGAGACGATGCCGAAGCCCATGTTCACGACGATCTTCTGGAGGCGGGGAACGAGCATCCTGTTCGTGGTGCCGAGCTTCTTCTCGAGCTCGGGAACCATGCGGCTCGCGTATTCGTCCTTTAGTCTTGCCATGATGATTCGTTCCTTCCTTAGAGGGCCTTGCCGCTCTTGACCGAGATGCGGGCCTTCTTGCCGTCCTTCTCGCCGGTCCTGACGCGGACGCCCGCCTTCTTCTCGGCGTCGTAGGGCATCAGCTTGCAGAGGCGGATGGGCAGTTCCTTGTCGATGAGTCCGCCGGCGGTCTTCTCCGTGCGGCGCATCGCCTTCTTGTGGACGTTGACTCCGCCTACGACGGCGGTGCCCTTCTTGGGATCCACGCTGATCACCGTTCCCGTCTTCCCGGCGTCGTTGCCGCTGATGACGATGACGGTGTCGTTCTTCTTGATACGTGCGATAGCCATTTTAAGAGCTCCTTCTCAGACAACTTCCGGCGCGAGCGACAGGATCTTCATGTAAAGACCGTGCACGGCGTCGTTGTCCTTGTTGATTTCGCGCAGTTCGCGCGGAACGGGGCCGAACACACGCGAGCCGATCGGGTTCTTCTTGGAAGAGTCGAGCAGCACGCACGCGTTCTGGTCGAAGCGGACCGACGAGCCGTCCGCGCGGCGGATCGGGTTGCCGGTGCGGATGACGACCGCGGTCGCAACCGAGCCCTTCTTGACTGCGCCCGTGGGGGACGCTTCCTTGATGGCGACGCGGATGAAGTCGCCGAGGTGGGCGTACTCCTTGCGCTGCCCGAGGATGCGGAAGCACATGGCGCGCTTGGCGCCGGTGTTGTCCGCGACTACGAGGTTGGAGAGTTCCTGAAGCATGACCTACTCCTTACTTCACGATGCGCCAGCGCTTCGTTGCGCTGAGCGGACGCGTTTCCATGATTGTGACGGTGTCGCCGACCTTTGCGTCGTCGGCCTCGTCATGCACATGGTAGTTCTTGTTGCGCGTGACGACCTTGCCGTACACGGGGTGGATTTCGCGGTACGAAACCCGTACTTTGACGGTCTTCGCGCCAGACTTCGAGACGACGACGCCCTTGCGGACCTTGCGCGCGCCGCGGGTTGTATTTTCCGTGCTCATTAGATCTTGACTCCTGCGCGGGTGATGAATTTCGTGTGGATTCCGATCTTGGTCGCCGCGAGACGGAGGCACTCCTTCGCGACTTCCTCGCTCACGCCGCCGACCTCGAAGAGGACCTTGCCGGGGAGGATGACGGCCGCCCAGAACTCAGGGTTGCCCTTTCCTCCGCCCATACGGACTTCGATCGGCTTGCGTGTCACGGGCTTGTCGGGGAACACGCGGATCCAGAGCTTGCCCTTGCGCTTCATTTCGCGGTTGATCGCGACGCGGCAGGCTTCGATCTGGGTTGCGGTGAGAAGCCCGCGGGTGAGCGCCTTGAGGCCGAACTCGCCGTACGCGAGCTCAGTGCCCGACGTGGCGTATCCGGCGCGGCTGCCCTTCGAAACCTTGCGGTACTTGACTCTCTTAGGCATCAAAGGCATGGCTTACTTCCCTTCCTTGCGGTCTCCGCGCTCGCGACGCTCGCCACGGCGTTCGCCGCGCGGCTGACGGGCCTGGAAACCCTCTTTCTTGCAGATCCACACCTTGATGCCGATCTTGCCGGCGGTGGTGTTGGCCTCAGCGAAGCCGTAGTCGATGTTCGCGCGGAGCGTGTGCAGCGGCACCTTGCCCTCGCGGGACCACTCGACGCGCGCGATTTCCGCGCCGTTGATACGGCCGCCTGCGTGGACCTTGATACCGTCGACGCCCATGTCCATCGCGACCTTCATCGCGCGCTTCATGGCGCGCTTGAGGGCGATACGGCGCTCGAGCTGCTGGGCGATGCCCTCGGCCACGAGCTGCGCGTCCGCGTCGGCTCCCTGGACTTCCTTGATCTCGATGTAGACTTCCTTCTTGGTCATCTTCTCGAGCTCGGCGCGAATCGCCTCGACGTCACCGCCCTTGTGGCCGATGATCACGCCAGGGCGTGCGCTGAACAGCGTCACGCGGACGCGGTTCGCATAGCGCTCGACGAGGATCCTGGAGATCCCGGCCTCGGCGAGGCGCTTCTTGCAGACGTCGCGGATCTTCTGGTCCTCGACGAGGAACGCGCCAAACATCTTCTTGGGCGCGAACCAGCGGCTGCCCCAGGCGTGCGTGACGCCTACGCGGAAGCCTACGGGGTTGACTTTCTGTCCCATATTACTTCGCTCCCTTCTTGGCCTTCTTCGCCGCAGCGAGAATGACCTTGCAGTGGCACATGCGGCGGGCGATCGGGTGAGCCGAGCCGCGCGCGGTCGGCCAGTAGCGGCGCATCCTGACGGACTCGTCGAGGACGCAGAGCTTGACCGTGAGCCCCGCGGCGTCAGCCACGGAATCGTTGTTCTTCGCGTTCGCGAGTGCGCTCAGGATCGTCTTCTTGATGATCTGGGCGGCCTTCTTGGGCGAGAACTCGACGAGCTTGAGCGCCTCGGAAGCGGGAAGCCCCTGGCAAGCGCCGGCAAGCGGACGGCCCTTGAACGCGCTCATCCTGGTGTTGCGGATCGTCGCGACGTAGACCTGCTCCATGTCAAGCACCTTGACGCCGGAGCCCTTCGGGAACTTGGCGTCGAGCTTGGCCTTGGCCTCGGCCTCGTCGGAGGCGGTGATGCACCCTTCGGCGGTCGCGCCCTTCTTGTTAATCTTGTAGAGGAATGTCATTGATGGATCTCCCCTTACTTGGCTTCGGCCTTGGCGGCGGAGTTGCCGTGCGACTTGAACGTGCGCGTGGGGGCGAACTCGCCGAGCCTGTGGCCGACCATGTTTTCAGTTATGAACACCGGCATGTGCTGGCGGCCGTTGTGAATGGCGAACGTGAGCCCGACGAACTCCGGGAGCACCATCGAACGACGGCTCCAGGTCTTGATCGGCTGCTTCTTGCCGCTCGCCTGCATCTTCTCGACCTTGCGGAGGAGGCTTTCCTCCACATAGGGTCCCTTCTTAAGAGAACGCGACATGGATTACTTCCTCCTCTTGACGATGATCTTGTTGGAAGCCTTGCGCTTCGGACGGGTCTTGCCTCCCTTGGCGAGCTTGCCCCACGGAGAACGCGGGTTGGAGCCGCCGGACGTACGGCCTTCGCCGCCGCCCATCGGGTGGTCGACAGGGTTCATGGCGACACCGCGAACCGTCGGACGGATGCCGAGGTAGCGCTTACGGCCAGCCTTGCCGAGCTTAATCGAGCCCCAGTCCTTGTTGCCGACCGAGCCGACCGTGGCGAGGCAGCGGCCGTTGAAGATGCGGACTTCGCCCGAAGGCATCTTGAGCGTCACCCTGCTGCCGTCACGAGCCATGACCTGGCACGAGTTGCCGGCGCTCCTGGCGACCGCCGCGCCCCTGCCGGGCACGAGCTCGACCGCGTGGACGAAGAGCCCGAGCGGGATCTGCGAGAGCGGCAGGCAGTTGCCGACGGTGGCCTCGGCCTTGGCGCCGTTCATTACCTTCATTCCCGGCTTCAAGCCCTCGGGCGCGAGAATGTAGTTCTTGACGCCGTCGGTGTACTCGATAAGCGCGAGGTAGGCGCTGCGCGTAGGATCGTAGGCGATGTCCTTGACCGTCGCCTCGACGTCGAACTTGTTGCGCTTGAAGTCGACGATGCGCATACGCTGCTTGGCGCCGCCGCCGTGGTGGCGCGTCGTGATGCGGCCCTGGTTGTTGCGTCCGGCCGTCTTGCGGACTGCCTTGGTGAGACGCTTGACGGGCCTCTTCTCGGTGATCTCCTCGAACGTGGCGGACTCGCGGAAGCGCATGCCGCACGAACGGGGTTTGTATTTCTTGAGTGCCATATCGTTAAGTCTCCCTTACGCGAGCTCGATGCGCTCGCCCTGCTTGACGGTTACGATTGCCTTCTTCCAGGTCGCCTCGGTCACCGCGCGGCGGGTGCCGCGGATGTACCTGAGACCGCCCTTCATGTTGGCGGTCTTGACCGCGAGAACGTGGACGCCGAAGGCCTTCTCGGCCATGGCGGCGATCATTGGCTTGCGCGCGTCGGGAGCGACCTCGAGGAGGTAGCGGTTCTCGGCGGAAAGGCGCGAGCCCTTCTCGGTGATGAGGACGTTGAGGATCACGCCCTCGGTCTTTTCCTTAAGTTCCTTGATCGTCATGACGTCCTCCTTACTTGGCGATGCGCGCCATGAGCGCGTCGAAACCGTCCTTGTCGCAGACGAGCTTGCGGTTCGCGAGAACCGTGTAGACGTCGAGCGCCTGGGCGGTCGAATAATCGACGGTGGGGATGTTGCTCGCCGCGAGCACGACGGTATCGTCGACGTCCTTCTGGACGATGCACGCGGTGCGCTCGACGCCGAGCTCCTTGAGGAGCTTGACCATGAGCTTCGTCTTGGGCGCCTCGAACTTGAACTCGTCGAGGACGATGACGTCGCCAGCCACGAGCTTGTCGGAGAACGCACGCGCGAACGCGAGCTTCATCACCTTCTTGTTGATCTTCTGCTCGTAGGAGCGCGGATGAGGGCCGTGCGCGACGCCACCGCCACGCCAAACAGGCGACTGGCGGAAGCCAGCGCGGGCGTTGCCCGTGCCCTTCTGCTTCCACGGCTTCTTGTTGGAGCCGGCGACCTCGCCCTTGGACTTGGTGGACGCCGTTCCGGCGCGGAGCGCGTTGCGGATGGCGGTGACCGCGTCCTTGACGGCCTGCTCGCCCTTGTCGAGCGTAAGCTGGGCCTGGTCGAAAGCGACTTCGATCTTCTTCATATTACTTCGCCCCCTTCTTCACGTTGTTCCTGAGGGACTTGCGGACGATCACGATGCCGTTGCGGGCACCGGGAATCGAACCCTTGACGAGGAGCGCATTGTCCTCGGGACGGACCGCGACGACCTCGAGGTTCGTCGTGGTGCGGGTGACCGCGCCCATGTGGCCGGGCATCTTCTTGCCCTTCTCGATCCAGCCGGGGAGGTCGCGCGCGGCGAGACCGCCGGTGCGGCGCTTGGAGTGGCCGCCGTGGGTCATGTTGCCGCCGGCAAAGCCGTAGCGCTTGATGACGCCCGCGAAGCCCTTGCCCTTGGTGACGCCCGTGACGTCAACGTACTTGACGCCTTCGAAATTGCCAACGGTGAGGACGTCGCCGACCTTCACCTCTTCGCCCGCGTCAGGAGCGAACTCCTTGAGGACCTTGAGGCCGCCTTCCTGGCCGCCGGTCTTCTTGAGATGACCCGCGACAGCCTTGGAGAGACGCTTGACCTTCTGCTCGCCGAAGCCGAGCTGAGCGGCGACATAGCCGTCCTTCTCGGCCGTCTTGAGCTGAACGACGGGGCAGGGCCCGACCTCAATGACGGTAACGCAGGTCCTGACGCCATCGGCGTCGTAAACCTGCGTCATTCCAACCTTCTTGCCTATCAAACCTTCCATGTCGACCTCCTATCAGACCTTGATGGTGATGTCGACGCCAGCGGGAAGATTGAGCTTCTTGAGCTCGTCGATCGTCTGGGCGGTCGGGTTAACGATGTCGAGAAGGCGCTTGTGCGTCCTCATCTCGAACTGGTCCATCGACTTCTTGTCGACGTTCGGCGAGCGGTTCACCGTGAAGCGCTCGACGCGCGTGGGGAGCGGAATAGGCCCCACAACCTGCGCACCCGTGCCACGGGCCGTGTCGATGATACCACCGACGGCCTGGTCAAGCACACGGTGATCGTATGCCTGGAGGCGGATGCGGACTCTCTGCTGCTGCATTGTCTTTTCCTTTTTCTTCTTTTCAGTTTCGACTCGGGCTCGAACCTTTCTTCTCGCCTTCGTCCCTTCGTTCCTGTGCCTAGACGGTCGCGACTTCCGCGCGCGCCTTACCGCTTTCGCAGTCTCTCGGCGTCGACGCGTGAGGCCCTTTGGGCGCCTCGCTCGCGACTGGGTTTCGGCCCAGTTCGTCGCGCCATAACCCGCAGGGGTGACGGCGGACTATCCCCGCAAAAACAAGGCTCGCGACCGCTTTTCGCGACCGCGAGCTTAGAACTCAACGGTCACGACGCGACGGGATAGACTCGCCCGTATCGCAACCCTTCTCTTGCGAGAATTGTGTGTAGTATATCAAAAACCCTTCGCTATGCGCAAGGGGGTATTTTCAGTTTTTTGCGTCTGGAACGAGCTTCGTTCCGTTCATGGCGAAGAAATCGCCAGAAGCGCCCTTGGCGGGAGAGACGGAGAGGTCAATGTATCCGGTGTCGCCGGTCAAGTAAATCCGCGCGGAGAGCGTTCCGTCGGCTCCGATTCCGGCCGAAGCCGCAGTCTTGTGAACGCCGACATAGGCGCCGAGGAACTCGTAGTCCTGCACGTCGAAACGCATCTCGCCCTTCTTCCACTCTCCGATGCCAACAGGAATCTTCTGCTCGCCCGCAGGAACCTTGAGGATGCAGACGAGGTTGCCACCATCCTTCTCGAAGCGGGCAGACTCGATTCCGCGATGGTTCGACTTGAAGCCGTAGGTCTTGCCAAGGAAGCCGTCAAGCCCGGCAGAGCCGCCCGCCTTCGGCGGGATCGCAAGCGCGTCGATGCGTCGGCGCAGGCATGCAAGCACCTCGCCCTTAGCGGCGAGCGGCGCGTCCTTCACCCCCGGAAGAAGATGATCCCAGACGAGCGAGAGCTCCGTCTGTATGTTGCTGAGCCCCGCGTGCACCGAAACAACCATGTCGAGTTCGGGCATGACGACGGTAATCTGCCCTGCCGCGCCGTCGGCGCGATACGCCCCGTGGTGGCA
>JAEEGH010029331.1_pt1 | contig 10765 bp, 9 predicted proteins | sample 9134181 | NCBI WGS metagenome assembly JAEEGH01 (sample SAMN16246544, study PRJNA631951) | gut metagenome | biome: gut microbiome; feature: rumen; material: DP-attached | host: Bos | place: Iran: Karaj | collected 2018-10
AGATCTCCTCCTACCGCAAGAACTGCATTGCACTGCTGTGCCAACTGCGTGGCATAGTAAAAGTGCTGATAATCATAGGCGTCCCCGGCTATCTTGCGCCGGAACTGTGATCCGTCCGAAACAAATACTTCCGAAAAGGTTCCCACCATCCCGGCTTCTTCTTCCTGCCATTCTATCATGAGAAGGCTGTCATCCAGATAGTAACGGATCGGGGAGGCATGTACATACGGCACATCCGGAGACCAGCACAGCTTCTGCCCTCCGATCAGCTTCCGGGCGGTAAACGTATTCAGAACAGCAGAGACCTCCGCAGGGTCATATGTTAAGCCGAACCTCGTCTGATCCGGAAGAGGACCCATTACGGCGGTCTCTTCTATGCTGTATTCTTTTGCTATATATTCCTGCCCGTCAACCGCAGCGGAATGCAGAGCCTGCACCCGCATATCCAGCGTATTGTTCAGCTGTGCAGGGTTCATAATATGCCACTGACGCTCATAGAATTCGAGATTCAGTGTTGCGCTTACCGTTACACCGTATTTTTGCTTTGCATCCCCGCTGACGGAACCGAGTGCACTCCAGAAGGCATCATCGGTCACTTCTTTCCGGAAGTTTCCGTTTTCATCATAAATATCCTCAATGCGGGCTGCAGAGGCAACCTTTTGTGCCAGCTCAGCTGTTACCGCCTGCCTCAGCGGCTGGGCAAACAGCTCAGTATCCGGACAGGTTATAAAGACAGTTACAACAGCTTTTAATTCATCCACTTCCGCTTTGCTGATCTGGAAAGACCATGTTTTCTGCAGAAGGCTGAACAAAAGCCTCCCCTCCGGTGTAGACGGTTCACAGTCCAGGAAAAGACGGGATCCGTCCGTCGAAAGTGTAAAACGCTCCCCGTTTGCTCCGGTGTCAATCCCGGTCATATACTCCACCACAACGCTCTCCGGCGGCGGAGCATTTTTCAGGCCTATACCCTGAAAAATGCCACCCGGAGCGCTGAGACCGCCTTCCGCCAGCAAACCCTGAGGAGTTGCCCGGGAAGAAAAAATATAAGAAAAATTGAACACAGAGCAGAGTAGAAGCACAAGGATCCCGCCTGTAAAGGCCAGAACCGCTGTGATATCTTTCTTCATTCTTTCCGGCTGACTTAGAAATCAGCGTTTCCGGTAGTACGCGGATGAAGCTCCACATCCCTGATGTTGCTTACCCCCGTGAGATACATGACCATTCTTTCAAACCCGAGCCCGAACCCTGCATGACGGCAGGACCCGTAGCGCCGCAGGTCGAGATACCACCAGTAGTCCTCTTCCTTGAGTCCGAGTTCTTTCATCCTTGCCGTCAACACTTCCAGCCGCTCCTCACGCTGGCTTCCTCCGATGATTTCTCCGATCCCCGGTACCAGGCAGTCTGCCGCAGCGACCGTTTTCCCGTCATCATTCAGGCGCATATAGAATGCTTTGATTTCTTTCGGATAATCCGTGACAAAAATCGGTTTTTTGAAGACTTCTTCCGTCAGATAACGTTCATGCTCCGTCTGCAGGTCAATGCCCCACTCAACCGGATATTCAAACTCTTTCCCACTCTTTTGAAGAATTTCAACTGCTTCGGTATAGGTGATTCTTCCAAACTCATTGTCTGCAACATTTCTCAGCCGGTCTATCAGCCCTTTGTCCACAAATTTATTGAAGAACTCCATCTCCTGCGGGCAATGCCGGAACACGTACTCAATGATATATTTTACCATTGCTTCCGCAAGTTCCATATCATCCTCAAGATCCGCAAAAGCGATTTCCGGCTCAATCATCCAGAATTCCGCCGCATGACGCTGCGTATAGGAAACTTCTGCGCGGAACGTCGGCCCAAAAGTATAGACATCCCCGAAGGCCATGGCAAAATTTTCACAGTTTAGCTGCCCTGAAACCGTCAGGTTTGTTTCTTTCCCGAAGAAATCCTTGCTGTTATCTACCGTACCGTCCTCTTTCAGAGGGAGGTTGTTGAGATCCAGCGTTGTGACACGGAACATCTCTCCAGCGCCTTCACAGTCAGAACCCGTGATAATCGGTGTGTGGACGTAGACAAATCCTCTGTCACGGAAAAATTCATGAATTGCCTGGGCTGCCGCCGCTCGAACACGGAATGTGGCAGAAAACAGGTTTGTTCTTGGCCGGAGATGCTGAATAGTCCTCAGAAATTCAACACTGTGCCGTTTTTTCTGCAGCGGATAATCGGGCGTGGAAATTCCTTCCACCGAAATTTCTTCCGCCTTCATTTCAAAAGGCTGGGGTGCATCCGGTGTGAGAACAATTCTGCCCCGGCAGATGAAAGCTGCTCCTACATTCTGTTTCGCGATTTCATCGTAATTGACCAGTGTATCACGCTCAAAAACAACCTGAAGCGATTTAAAGCAGCTTCCGTCGTTGAGTTCAATAAAACCAAAGTTCTTGATATCGCGGATTGTTCTTGCCCAACCGCATACCGTGATTGTCTGCCCTTCAAAAGCAGCTGCATCGGCATAAATGCCGGATATTCTCTGACGCTTCATAAAGCACCTCTTTCTGTTTTTTTCAGGAACACTTCAGTATTATACTCATGTCGTACAGCTTTTTCAATTCCTAATTTTCATCAAAAAATCAGCTGCACGGGGCAGTGGTAATTGACAAGGGTAATTTCCTGGTGTTTGCCGCCGTCTTCTCCGTCTCGTGTCCACGCAACCGGACGATCGAAGGTGAACTTTGCCTTTCTGGTATGCAGAATGATCAGTTTATCCCCTTCAAACCGACCTGAAATCACAGCGGAAAGGATTTCGCCGATTCCTCCCACATCTTTCGGGTCTTTCACCAGCACAAGCTCGGAATACCCGTCTCCAAGGCTTACCATACTCTCCTTCAGTTTAACGATTCCCGCGACAGAGGTAGAATTGGACATGCTTCCGTAGACAAGGTCTGTTTCAATCGTTCCGTCATCAAATTCCACTTTTGTGTGGAAGGTTTCGATGTACGGCACTTCTGCCATTCCCTGAAGCACATAGGCCAGATGGCCTAATACGTTTTTCTGATCCTGCGGAGTGGAATAGCTCACATTGGTAAAGGCTCCGAATCCTGCAATATAGGCAAAATACTGGTCTTTCCCGAATCCTCCCACATCATAAGGGTGTGGTTCTCCATTTATGATCAGGTTTGCCGCTCCAACCGTGTCATTTTTAGGAATATGCAGTGTCGAGGCAACGTCATTGGCAGTTCCCATTGGAATATATCCGACGGGAGGAGGATCCTTAATCTTCATCAAACCGGAAAGAACTTCACTGAGGGTTCCGTCTCCTCCGATGCAGGCAACAACATCATATTTCTTCCCGTATGCTTCCGCAAACAGGGTGGCATCCCCTTTGGCTGTCGTAAAATAGAGTGTCGGGATATACCCCTTTTGCGAAAAAAGCCTTAATGCTTCTCCGAAATTAACGGCATATCCCCCTCGGCCGGCAACCGGGTTTACGATGATCATCATTTTTTTCAGCATGATATCCCTCTATGAAAAAAAGGCGCAGAATCCTGCGCCTTCCGTTTGCTTTTCTCAGCTGTGAAATTACATCTCGTTAAGCTTCTGTGTCAAAGCTGACTTTTTATGTGCTGCGTTGTTTTTATGCAACAGCCCCTTGCCAGCAGCGCGATCAACAGTCTTAACTGCAACTTTATAGGCGTCGGCAGCGGCATCCTTATTGCCTTCGGCAACAGCTGCGTCAAACTTTTTCATCATGGTCTTGAGCTCTGTCTTATCGGCACGATTCTTGGCGCGCAGCTCTTTGGACTTTTCATCTCTTTTTGCAGAAGATTTAATATTGGCCATGTTCTGGTTGCACCTCCTCCTAAAAAATTGCGCAATTACATCGCGTTTAGAGATTATAGCAAAATGCATACAAAAAAGCAAGCTTTTTTTTATTATTTCCCTTATTTTTTTCTCTTGTATAGTTCTGAATTCATATATACAATATCTTGTATTTTTCTTATGTTTCACGTGAAACATTCGCTTTTGGCAAAAGATACCTTATCCTAGTTCTATGTTTCACGTGAAACAATGTCCAAGCCGGGTTTATAAAACAATTGCATTCCTTTCTTGTTGCTGTTATAATGCTCGTGCATATAAGAAAAGAAAAAGGTTACATAGTATGGCCAAAATTATTGCCGTCGCTAATCAGAAAGGCGGCGTTGGAAAGACAACAACCTGTGTCAATCTTTGCGCAGCTCTTACGCTCCGCCAGAAAAAAGTACTGCTTGCGGATTGTGATCCGCAGGGAAATGCTACATCTGGAATGGGAATTGACAAGAATACTTCTCCCGGCATGTACGAATTGCTGATTTCCGGTGCAGATGTATTTTCCTGTATTTATTCAACTCCTTACGGTGATGTGATCCCTGCAGGAAGAAATCTTGCTGCAGCATCTCTGGAGCTGGATGATGTAGAGTCACGGGAAGGCACTTTGCGTAATGCATTGATTCAGCTGTACAGTGATTATGATTTTATTCTGATCGATTGTCCTCCCTCTCTTGAAATGCTAACCGTCAATGCACTCGTTGCTGCAGACAGCGTCCTGATTCCGATGCAGTGTGAATATTATGCTTTGGAAGGCATAGTTGACCTGATCACCAGCATCAAGTTTTGTAAAAAGAAACTGAATCGCCGCCTTGAAATAGAGGGAATTGTCCTTACAATGTATGATTCCCGCATGAATTTAACAGTTCAGGTTGCAAATGAAGTGAGGCGATTTCTTCCACACAAGGTTTATGACACGGTGATTCCCCGCAGCGTCAGGCTTTCAGAAGCTCCAAGCCATGGAAAACCCGGTGTTATTTACGACACCTCGAACCGCGGCACTAAAGGCTATCTTGCCTTAGCAGAAGAATTCCTGGAAAAACAACTTTCATGAAAAGGATGATTCTATGGCAACAAAAGACAGAAAAGTACTCGGAACCGGTTTAAGCGCCTTATTCGGCGATCTGTCACCCGGTACTGATGAGATGACCACCCTTCCACTCTCCAGAATAGAACCGAGGGAAGATCAGCCGAGAGATGTTTTTGAAGAAGACTCTTTACAATCGCTTGCCGATTCCATTTCTCGCTATGGTCTCCTTCAGCCGATTACTGTGCGTTATCAGGATTCCGGGTATTATCAGATTATAGCAGGAGAGCGTCGTTGGAGAGCTGCCCGTCTGGCAGGTCTTACGGAAGTCCCCGTCAGAATAATCGAGGCGGATGACCGTACGACTGCTGAACTCGCTCTTGTAGAAAACCTTCAGCGGGAAGACCTGAATCCGATTGAGGAAGCCAGAGGATATCAGTCCCTGATCGACGATTTTGGACTGACCCAGGAAGAAGCCGCCAAAAGCGTCGGGAAATCCCGCCCGGCTGTCGCAAATGCACTTCGTCTTCTTTCCCTTTCACCTGACGTCCTTTATCTTGTTGAAACAGGAGAGCTGTCTGCTGGCCACGCAAGAGCTCTTGTCCCTTTGCAGGATCCCGAAAGCCAGCTCCTTGCATCAAAAGAAATTCTGTCAAAAGCACTCTCTGTCAGAAAAGCAGAAGCTCTTGCAGCGAAATTTCTCAACAGGAAACAGTCTCCCGAAACTGAATCACAAGTCTCTGATCCCGCGGAGATTGATTATGCAAAAGAAGCTTCCGTTCTGCTGACGAAAAAATTTGGAAGAAAAGTCCGTTTGGTGGAAGGTAAAAAGGGCGGAAAAATAGAGTTTGAATACTATAATTCCGATGATCGGGAAGCCCTGCTTTCCCAATTGAATTCGTTGAATTGATTATTATTTTTTGAAAGAGGAAATATACAATGCTCGACATCAAATTTGTAAGAGAAAATCCGGAAATCGTAAAGGAAAACATCAGAAAAAAATATCAGGACGCCAAATTGCCCCTTGTTGACGAAGTGATTCAGCTTGATGTAGAAAACCGTGCTGCCATTACAAAAGCCAGTGATCTGCGGGCACAGAATAATGCGCTCAGCAAAGCCAACGGACCTCTCTTCGGAAAACTGAAAAAAGCTTCTGAAGAGGAGAAAGCCTCAATCCAGGCACAAATTGATGAGAATATGGCTAAAGTAAAGGCTAACAACGAATGCCTGGAAGATCTTGAGAAAAAAGAAAAAGAATATGCAGAGCGGATCCATGCTATTATGCTTGTTATTCCGAATATAATCGACCCGTCAGTCCCTATTGGTCCGGACGACAGTGCGAATGTTGAAGTAGAGCGATTCGGTGATCCTGTTGTCCCTGATTTTGAGATTCCTTACCATACGCAGATCATGGAAAGCCTGAATGGTGTTGATATGGATGCGGCAGGTCGTGTTTCCGGAAATGGTTTTTATTATCTGATGGGTGATGTTGCAAGGCTTCATTCAGCAGTCCTGGCCTACGCCCGCGATTTTATGATCAACAAGGGCTTTACGTATTGCATTCCGCCTTTTATGATTCATGGAAACGTTGTAGAAGGTGTAATGAGCCAGACAGATATGGAAGCCATGATGTATAAAATTGAAGGGGAGGATCTCTATCTGATCGGCACCTCCGAGCATTCCATGATCGGTAAGTTTATCGACCAGATTATTCCGGAGGAATCCCTTCCGCAGACGCTTACCAGTTATTCTCCCTGCTTCCGGAAAGAAAAGGGAGCCCATGGCATTGAAGAAAGAGGTGTCTACAGAATTCACCAGTTTGAAAAGCAGGAAATGATTGTCGTCTGCAAACCGGAAGATTCCATGGCATGGTATGAGAAGATGTGGAGATTCTCCGTAGAACTCTTCCGCAGCCTCGATATCCCGGTAAGACAGCTGGAATGCTGCTCCGGCGATTTGGCAGACCTCAAAGTAAAATCCTGTGATATAGAAGCATGGTCTCCCAGGCAGCAGAAGTATTTTGAAGTATGCTCCTGCTCCAACCTTGGAGATGCGCAGGCACGGCGCCTGAAAATGCGCGTAAGAGGGGAAGACGGAAAAATGTACCTTCCGCATACACTGAATAATACTGTTGTTGCTCCTCCGAGAATGCTGATTGCACTGTTGGAGAATCATTTGCAGGCAGACGGTTCGGTTACTATTCCGGAAGTGCTCTATCCTTACATGGGCGGAACCACAGTTCTGACTCCTAAAAAATAATAGTTCTTTCTCGGTCTTTCACCGGCAGAAGTTTTTTCTGCCGGGTTTTTTATTTTATTAACCATAGTTGATTATTTCTTTTTCCTACATTATTATATTTAAATCTTGCATCCTCTCCAAACTTTTGGTATAATAACTTAGTTATACAGAAACTTTAAAAAAGAGGTTTCTTCCTATGAATTCTGTTCAGGATATTTGGAATGAAATACTGAAAATCCTTTCAAAAAAGCTTACTCCTACTGCCATTCAGACCTGGTTTTCAGAATGCAAAGCAATTGATTGGGACAACAGCAGGCTGATTCTCTGTGCAAAAAACGATTTCACCCAGAGTATTCTGTCCAGTCGCTTCAGCAGTGTTATAAAAGAAGCACTTTACGATATTTTTTCCAGTGATTGTGAGGTATCGATTCTATCCGGAGAGGATGAACTTCAGGATTACCTTGAGAAAAAAAATCCTTCTTCAAAAAACGATATGCTCCCTGAAATGCAGGGTTTTACTTTTGACCGGTTTATTGTCGGTAGTTCAAACCGGTTCGCTTATGCTGCAGCAAAAGCTGTATCAGAGCATCCGGGCGGGCAGGATTACAATCCCCTTTTCATTTACGGAAATTCCGGCCTTGGAAAAACACATCTTCTTTTTGCAATCGGCCAGGCAATTCATGAACAATATCCGAAAAAAATCATTGCTTATGTCAAAGGCGAAGATTTTACGAACCGTTTGATAAATTCTCTTCAAAACAGAAAAATGCAGGAATTCAGAGAGGAATTCAGAAAAGTAGATCTCCTGCTGGTAGACGATATTCAGTTTATAGCCGGCAAACAATCCACACAGGAAGAATTTTTCCATACATTCAATTCCATTTATGAAGCGGGAAATCAGATTGTTATCACCTCAGACAGACCTCCTCTTGAAATGTCTCTCCTGGATGACAGACTCCGCACAAGATTTGAAGGTGGTGTTATGGCTGACGTTCAGCCGCCGGATCTTGAAACAAGAATGGTCATCATCCGTAATAAAGCAGCCCAGCTTGGTCTTATTCTCTCAGAAGAAGCTGTATCCTATATTGCAAATAACATTACGGCGAATATTCGTCAGCTGGAAGGTGTCATAAAAAAACTGACTGCTTATAAAGAGATTCTGAACGAAGTGATTACAACAGAATCCGTAAAGAGAGCAATTGAAGATGTTATTCGAACCGGAAATGATATCCCGAAACCGGATAAAATTATAAAAGAAACCGGCCGTTATTATTCTATCAGTGAAGAAGAAATCCGCGGGCAGAATCGTTCCAAATTACCGGCAGAAGCCCGGCAGGTTGCTATGTATCTCATGAGATCCCTGACCAATCTGTCTCTGAAAGAAATAGGAGAGCAATTTGAAAACCGGAATCATGCAACCGTTCTTTCTTCCATTCGGAAAATTGAAGATGTTTTGAAAAGTGATTCTTCCATGGCAGCAAAGATCCGAGACATAAGTTCTAATATCAATTCCGTATAAAAATTTTCCACTTTTTCCTGTTGAAAAGTTTATTATTATCTGTTCATAGTTTTTATTAAACTTTTATTTTAGATTTTTCACTCTTTTTTCACTTTCTTTCAACATTAAAAACCTTCGAACTTACGCTCTTTTTTACCCCTTTTCAACATTATTTTTTTCTATTACTAATTCTTCTATAGAAAATATCATACTTATTATTACAGGAGAAAAAATATGAAATTTACAATTGAAAAAGCAGTCCTTCAGAATGCTGTACTGATTTCTGCAAGAGCAGTCCCTTCCAAAAGTCCTATTTCTGCTCTTGAAGGATTAATGATCGAAGCAGGAACTAAAATCACAATAACCGGTTACGACCTGAAAAAAGCAATTTATACAACAGTTGAATCTGATATTGAAGAACCCGGTGTTATGGTTGTCAATGCAAGGTTCTTTACGGAACTGATTCGCCGCCTGCCGGACGGTATGGTTACCGTTATCTGCGACGACAGCAATAACATTAATATCAAATGCGGTAAAAGCGAATACAATATTCCCGGCCTGGATTACAGCGATTATCCGGAAATGCCGAGATTTAATGAAATAAAAAAGATTGAGATTCCGCAGAATATCCTTGCAAACATGATCAGCAGAACACTTTTTGCTGTTTCAAAAGAAGAAATACGCCCTGTCTATACAGGAACTCTCTTTGAAATTGAGGATGATGAGCTAACGCTTGTCTCTGTTGACGGTTACAGGCTTGCCAGAAGAATTGAAAAAATAGAAAGCTCCAGACTTGAAAACTGTAGTTTTGTGGTTCCCGGATTTGCTTTGTCGGACATAGAAAAAATCTGTGAAGACAGCGACGAACCTGCTGCCATATCCGTAGGAGAGAAGCATATTTCTTTTACGATGGGATCGACAGTTGTTATAACTCGCCGTCTGGAAGGAGATTTTCTGAATCATAAGAAATCGGTTCCGGAGAATTTTAGGTTTATAATAAAAGTAAACCGGCAAGAGATTCTTTCGGCAATCGATCGTGTCTCTCTCGTTTTGAGTGATAAAACAGGCAGTCCTGTAAGGATGCTTTTTGAAGACGGAACAATAGACTGCAAGTGTTTGACCCCGGTCGGAAAAGCAGAAGATGTCTGCCTTTGTGAGGGAAGCGGTGAAGGAATCGAGATCGGTTTCAACGACAGGTATCTGTTGGATGCTCTGAAGGCGGCAGAAAAAGAAGAAATTCTTTTCTGTTTGAATACGCCTTCTTCCCCCTGTATCATCAAAGCTGCAGACGGAACCAATAACTTTACCTACATGATACTTCCTGTTCGCCTCCATGTATAAAGAAAGGTTTTCATAAATGGAAGAGATTAACATTTCTACAGATTTCATCAAACTGGATGCGCTGTTGAAGTTTTCTGCTCTAGCAGGAACCGGGGGAGAAGCGAAAATGATGATAGGGGAAGGGCTTGTCTCTGTAAACGGAGAAGTCTGTACCATGCGGGGAAAGAAGTGTTTTCCCGGTGATATTATTACAATGCAGGGACAGAAAATAAGAGTCGTCCATGAAAATTAAAAGGCTTGCAGTTACAGGATTTCGTAATTACGAGTGGGATACCATTGATTTCAGCAGCGGAACAAATGTTATTTATGGAAGCAATGCGCAGGGGAAGACCAATCTGATTGAGGCAGTATATCTGCTTGCTTACGGAAGAAGTTTTCGTACGAGATTTGATAAAGAGCTTGTCAATTTCAGTTATTCTTCCTCGGAAATTCTGGCGGATCTGACCAGCCATGAAAGGGAACAGACAGTTTCAATTCAAATTCGGCCCGGCCTTCCGAAAAAAATTCTCGTAAACGGCGTAAAAAAGACTGCAAATGAGCTTTCACGAACGTTGAATGTTGTCCTCTTCTGTCCGGATGATCTGAATCTGATCAAAGACGGTGCTGCTGTGCGGCGCAGACTTCTGGATTCTGCAATCGGACAGATTCGACCGCAGTATAATGAAATTCTTTCAGAATACAATCGTCTTTTTGATCATAAGACACGGATTTTAAAAGACTGGCATGAAAAACCTTCCCTTCTTGATACGCTCGATGAATTTTCCGACGGAATGTGTCGTTGCAGTGCCAGGCTGATCCGTTAC
>JAEEGH010029332.1_pt1 | contig 10764 bp, 9 predicted proteins | sample 9134181 | NCBI WGS metagenome assembly JAEEGH01 (sample SAMN16246544, study PRJNA631951) | gut metagenome | biome: gut microbiome; feature: rumen; material: DP-attached | host: Bos | place: Iran: Karaj | collected 2018-10
CCTATTCCGGTGGACTACCCGCTCAAATCACTGCCGAATGTCATCCTCACGCCGCATGTCGCGGGCGTCACGGCGGACTCCTTCCGCTCCATGATGACGGAGGCCATGCGGAACATCGAGCTCTTCGACAAAGGGCGGTTCTCCGAAATTGAACACTGTAAATACCGTTTCCATTGAATCCTATATGATTAACGCCACGGATTGTTTTATCGACTGTCTTTTCAAAAAGCATGCGGCCGTCACGCCATGCATCCTGCAAAAGGCACGGACCTGCCTGGCGGATTATGTCGCCGTCACGGAGCCTAGCTCAAAAAACGCGAAAGCCTTGTGGGGTGATTTTCTCCGACACACACAGCCTGGAAAAACCCCGTTGCTCGGCTATGGTCTGAAGACGGACGTGCGCACGGCGTGCCTCGTCAACGGCTATAATGCGCACTGCCTTGAGCTTGACGACGGGCAGCGCTTTGCCATGATCCATCTGGGGGCCTCCATCATAACCGCCTTGATTTCAGCCGCCTCCGAAAACGATATCCAGCGAGAGGATTTTCTTTCTGGCATCGTCATGGGCTACGAGGCGGCCTGCCGCCTCGCCGTCGCCATCCAGCCCGGCCACAAGAAGAAAGGCTTCCATACGGCGGGCACATGCGGGACAGTCGGCGCGGCCATCGCCGTGGCGTTCGCCCTGAAAATGAATGCGACACAGTTGAAAAATGTCCTTTCAGCGGCTGTCACAAGCGCGGCGGGCATGCTTGAAATACAGGAACAAGACTCGCAGCTGAAGCCGTACAATCTCGGCCGCGCCGCCATGGACGGCCTCTCCGCCGCGACCATGGGGTTCACCTCCATGCGCGGTCCGGACGACATGATCGGCGGCGAACGCGGCTTTTTCAAACTCTTCACGGATGAACACGACATCGAGAAGCTGGTCGCTCCGGCAGACTATTTCGAAATCGAACGCATCTACGTGAAGCCCTACGCGGCCTGCCGCCACTGCCATTCGGCCATCGAGGCGGCACTTGCATTGCGAGACAAAATCGCCCCGAGAGACATCTCACAGATTATTGTGAAAACCTACAAGCTGGCCATAAAAGGCCATGACCATACGGTGATTACAGGCCCCGCCTCCGCGAAGCTCAGCATTCCGTACAGCGTCGCGGCGGCCCTCCTGCTTGGACAGGCAGGCATGGAGGCGTTCGAAGAAGCGACTGTATGTCGCGAAGACTTCCTTTCGCTTGCATCGAAGATCTCCGTTGAGGAAGCTCCATGTCCCGTTAACCTTCCCTCGAACGCCCGCTACGCAACCGTCATACTGAAAGGAAAAGACGGCAATGAGGCGTCATATTCCGTGGACTACGCCAAAGGCGATCCTGAAAATCCCATGACGCATGACGAAATGCTGCAGAAAATCAAATCGCTTCTGGCCTATGCGGAATGCGATGACAATCTCGTCAGGCAATGTTGTACGCTGCTTGACGGAAGAGCCGATGCAGGCATTTCATTGTCATTATTGTAATCAAATATCATAAAAGGAGATATGCAAATGAACAGCATGGAGAAGACACGTGCGTTTTTGAAATCCATCGGTCTTCCAGGCGGCGACGCCTACGATCTGCCGACTTCAGAAAAACGCTTCGGCGACGGCGGTCAATATCGTTTTGAAGTCCCTGGAATACAAGGTCCCGCCGTCATGGAGGCGCTTCTGGAGGCCATTGACAAATACGGCCTCTATCTGCATCGCGTGACGCAGACGAAAGGCATCATGCTGCTGGCCGATTCAGACATAACCAAAATGGTGAACATGGCGAAGGACGCGAAGACGGATCTGATCCTCGCCATCGGGCCACGCGCCACGACGGATACGAGCGCCTCTGTGAACACGCCTGAGGGCGTCCGGATGGGCTACCGCCTCCGCGGGCAGGAACAGATCGTCCGCGCCGTAGAAGATGTGAAACGCGCGGCCTCACTAGGATGCCGCGGTTTTCTTGTCTATGATGAAGGCTGCCTGTGGTTGCTCAACGAAATGCGCAAGGCGGGCGAGATTCCGGCGGACTGCAAATTCAAAGTCTCCGCCCACGCTGGCCATGGCAACCCCTGCTCCGCAAAGCTGTTGGAAAGCATCGGCGCGAACTCCATCAATCCTGTGCGGGACATCCAACTGCAGATGCTCGCCGCCATGCGGCAGGCCATCGATATTCCAATTGACATTCACACGGAGAACCCCCAATCGACAGGCGGCTTCATCCGTCATTATGAAGTCCCCGAGATGATCCGCATCGCGGCTCCTATCTACCTGAAGACTGGTGGCTCCGTCGCCCAGACGCACAGTTGGGAGAGCACCATCGACGACGCGAAAAAGCGCGCCAAGCAGGTCTCGCTGGTAAAACGTGTCATCGACGCGTATTATCCAGAGGCTGTTCAGTCGCCCAAAGGATCTTTGTAAAATCCAGTTCATTTTCCATACAATAATCTATGAGACACCATCTTTACAATCCAACATACTGTTTTGTTAAGGAACCGGAGCACTTCGACAAGCATACCGACCGCTCCCTTCTCCAGTATTGCCTTGGCGCGACCATGTACATGCCCGGCACGAAGGACTTTGCGCAAGCGATCCTGACGAAGAAATATAAAGGCTTAACGTCCATGGTCCTCTGTTTCGAAGACGCCTGCAAAGAAGAGGACGTACCGTCTGCGGAACACAATTCACTGCATCTTCTGGACATCATCTGCGAAGCAATCAACAATGGGAACTTTTCCTACGATGACTTGCCGCTGATTTTCTTCCGCGTACGTAATATCGAGCAATTCAAACATTTCGGGGCCATGCTGAAACCAGAGCACCTGAAGCTCATAACAGGTTTCAACTTCCCGAAATTCAACATGTCTAACGCCGGAGCCTACCTTTCACATCTAAAGGACATGAATGTACAGTTCCATGAAATCCTGTACGGCATGCCCATTATAGAAGACCGACGTGTCGCCTTCAAGGAAAGCAGGATGCACGAGCTTCTCGGCATCCGCAAGATCGTGGATGAATATAGAGATTTGATATTGAACATCCGCGTCGGCGGCACGGACTTCTCCTCCTGTTTCGGCGTGCGGCGCGGCATCGACTACTCCATCTACGACATTATAACAGTCCGCGATTGCCTCATGGACATTCTGAACGTCTTTTCTCGCGACAACGACTACACGGTGTCCGGTCCCGTCTGGGAGTATTTCCGAGCCAACAAGAGCATGAAATTCTCCGATGAAACGCCAGGAGCGGGCATGAGCATGCAAGGCACCCTGCTGAAGCGGCCTGTCATCGTCAACGACGCTGTGGACGGCCTTATGCGCGAACTCGTATTGGACCAAGCAAACGGCTTCATGGGAAAGACATGCATTCATCCCACGCATCTGAATTTCATCAACGGCATGCTGGCCGTGACGAAAGAGGAATACATGGACGCCGAACAGATTCTCCACACGTCCGGCGGTGTCGTGAAAGGCTCCAAGGGGATGAACGAAATCGGGCCACACCGCTGCTGGGCGGAGAAAATTGAAATGCGCGCACGGGCTTACGGCGTCATTGAGAACGAAGCCAGCTACTTTGAGCTCTTCGGAGTGAAATAAAAGGTCAGCAATGGAAATTTCAACTCCTATAACGGAAGATGTAGCCACCGCCCTGCAGGTCGGTGACATGGTATATATTTCGGGAAACATCTACTGCGGCCGTGATGCCGTCCTCCCCAAAATCGTCAAAATGCTCAGGGAAGGCACGCTTGGCGAACTGGATGCAGATATGCGTGGCGCGGTGGTCTTCCACACGGCGGTCAGCCCAGCGGGCGTGGGACCGACGTCCAGCAACAAGCTGGAGATCGAATCGAGCATCGCGCCGCTTTCAGAAGCCGGCGTGAAGTTGCATCTCGGAAAGGGTGCGCTGCACGCGGAGACGGTAGAGGCATTGGGAAAACTCAACGCCGTGTACGCCGTGATTCCGCCTGTGACCGCACTGCTCGGGGCCAAGACTCTTGAACAGCGGTTAGTGGCCTTCCCCGAACTCGGTATGGAAGCACTCTACTGCCTGAAGGTTGACCGCTATCCCGCAATCATCGCCGCCGCCCATGGGAGGAGCATCTACTGATGGATAAATCGTTTGAACAAATAATCGAAAAAGTGGCCTGCACACTAGTGGAGGCCGGTTCCGTCTTCCGCGAGGACAAGAAGGCGGCATACCGCAAGGCGATCGCCGATGAGTTAAATCCTCAGGCCAGATGGGTTCTGGAAACTGTTCTGGAAAACGCGGAGGCGGCGGAGCGGATGAAAAGTCCGTTGTGCGATGACACGGGCATCCCGCATCTCGTTTTGGATGTCGGCGACGGTGCGGTCGTGACAGGCGAGTTGCTGGACGCGATCCGCGAAGGCGTCACGGAAGGGCTTCGTCGTCTGCCGGGCCGCCCCATGGGGATCATGGGCGACGACGTGCGGCGGATCGACCAGTCCGGCGGCCTTGATGAAGATCCCGCCGGCGTCCTGCCTGCGCCCTTTCATATCCGCAGAATGGCTGGCAACGGCCTAATGCTCCATATTCTGATGTTCGGCGGCGGCCCCGCCATCCGCGCGAAGACACTCCGCGTTTTCCACAAGCATGATGCACAAGTGGTTATGGCTGAGATTATCAATTGGGCAAAGGAAGGCGTCTCGCAACTTGGTTGCTCACCCTGCACGCTTGGCATCGGCATCGGACGTTCACATTATGAAGCGGCTACCCTCATGCTGGAGGCGCTGGTTGATGGAAGCTATGAAAAACAGAGTGAAATGGAATCGCAGATTACCATGAAAGTGAACGAAGCGAACATCGGCCCCCTTGGCCTGCATGGAAGCCATTCCGTTCTGGCGACTTTCCTGAAGGTCGGCCCACAACGAGCGAGCGGTGTACGAATCGTCTGCCTCAGGCCATGCTGCTGTTTTGAGCCGCGAATCGCATCAGTTATCATTGACTAAATCAAGAGAAATAAATCACAATCAATTGGGCCATGGCCTTTTCTGTAACGAAACGAAGAAAATCTCGCTTCCCCAAACTAACATACAGGGGAAATAATCATGGGATTGAATAAAATCATATACAACCATTTGCCATTGTTCTTAAAAACAATGGTTTTTATAAAGAGAAAAATGCATTTGCCATGTGGCTATGGCAATGGTGAACCGTTTCGTGTCGTGCTGGACAAAACATTTGATACATATTTGTCAGAAAAAGAACGGCAAGATCAAGTGTTGATAAAACAACTGACAAAAGACATTGTCAAATGCTGGCTTGAATACAAGGCTTTGCCATACGAGTATTTCCTCTTCAATTTCAGAAATCGTACCGACGAGGAACGTTGGGAATTCGAAACGGATGTAGACAGAATTACAACGCTTCTAAAAAAAACTCCCAAGGACGTCTTCAGAAAAGAGCTTCAAAATAAATACAATTTTTATCTTCTTGCGCAACCATATTTTAGAAGAATGGCGATTAAAATAGACAATCAATCGTCCATGGATGTTTTTGCCAATTTTGCCTGTAAATATGGGAGCGTTTTCATCAAGCCTCTTGAGGCATCTAAAGGCAAAGGGGCACAAAAATTTACATATCATGATGCTTCTCATGCAAAAGAGTATTTCCTTCATCTGCTGGAAACATGTCCTGAATGGATAGTCGAAGAATGTATTCACCAGTCGTCGGAAATGGCGCAATGGAATGAGAGTTCAGTCAATACGGTACGCATCCCCACATTCTTGAATAATGGCAAATTCACAGTGATTTGGACAAGAATGAGAATGGGCAAGAGAGGTGCCATTGTTGATAATTTGGGCTCAGGTGGAATCGTAGTGAGTGTAGATCCGCAAACTGGAGTCATCACATCCGATGGTTGCGATGATTCGAACAACCACTTTGAAGAACATCCTGATTCAAAACTGAAGTTCAAAGGCTGGCAGGTTCCAAGATGGGCTGAATTGCTTCAAACAGTCGAGGAACTTCATCGAACTGCCTTTGGTAAGCATGTGTATATCGCATGGGATTTCGCACTGACAGACAATGGTTGGGCACTTGTGGAAGGCAACTGGGGACAGTTGCTTGGGCAGCAGACGGCCACCCAAGTCGGCGTAAGACGGAAGTTTCATGAATTGGTAGAAGATCATGTCTGAAAAGTCTAATCTTAAGAAAAAAGCTGTCTCGGGAGTGTTGTGGACATCTATCTCGAAGTTTTCAGCCATAGGAATCCGTTTTATTTCAGGCATAGTCCTTGCTCGATTATTAAAGCCCGAAGATTATGGCTGCATTGGCATGTTGTCCATTTTCATGGTGGTTGCACGTTCTTTTGTTGACTGTGGTTTTGCTTCCGCTCTGATACAGAAAAAGAGACCGACGCAAGAAGATTATTCTACCATTTTCTTCTTTAACCTGTCAATGTCATCACTTATGTACGCTATCCTTTTTTTGTGCGCACCAGCCATTGCCAGGTTCTATAAGATATCATTGCTATCATCAGTTCTGAGAGTCCAAGGATTGATTTTGATAATAGATGCTCTTTCTAGTATCCATGTTAATCAATTGAAGAAGACTTTCCGCTTCCAAAAACTGACAATCGTAGATTTGGTGACTTCAGTCACCTCGCTTGTCATCTGCATATTCATGGCCTATAAAGGCTTTGGCGTCTGGGCACTAGTCTCAATGAATTTAACGGTAGCAATAATACCGACTGTCATTTTCTGGGTGACAAACAAATGGTTTCCATTGCTGGTATTTTCCATCGATTCATTCAGAGAACTGTTTAAGTTTGGAAGCTTTATGTTTCTCTCCCATTTGGTTAATCAAATAGGTGCCAAGATATCGCAGTTGTTGATTGGAAAGATCTATAGTCCAGCCGTCTTGGGATATTATACAAAGGCTGTATCGACAGAGAGTCTTGCCTCTCATAGCATTTCATCCGTATTGACACAAATAACATATCCTTTGTATGCAGAGGTTCAGGATAACAAGACTCTGCTTGGCAATATGATAAAGCGGTTGACTCAGACGATTGCCTATATAACATTTCCATTGATGTCCTTATTAATAATAATAGCAAAGCCCGTATTTTTAGTGTTGTATTCCGCCCGTTGGCTACCTAGTGTCCCGTATTTTCAGGTTTTGTGCATATGCGGTATTGTCACCTGCCTGCAGGCTGTCAATACGCAGTCCATCGCAGCCATAGGGAAAAGCCGTACGATGTTTGGGTGGACATTGCTGAAACGATCGACAGGCTCGACATTGGTGGTCGGAGGCTTATTGTTATGGGGGATGAAGGGACTACTGGCAGGATATTTCCTTTACATTTGTTTATGTTACTTTGTCAATATCGGATTAGTTTCGAAATACATCGGTTATAAATGGCAACGGCAATTGCTTGACCTTGCTCCCACTTTAGGAGCGGTATTTACTATTTCACTCATAACATATTATTCAATACGGATGTTGCATTTGACTAATGATTATTTGGACGGCCTATTGAAAGGGATTGTATTTATCGTGTTATTCTTAGGGTGGTCCTTGATTTTCAAACCTGATTCTTATCAATATACGTTGAGCCTTGTTCCTTCAAAATTCAAATTTTGGGAACGGAAACAAAAATAACAAAAAGTTTCATTATTCATATATGATTAAGAAATTATATCATTACTTAATTTCCTTACCCTCTGTAAAACGAATCTTGCATCCCGAAAAATATAAGACGGTTGCATTTTTTCTTGAATATTTGAAAAAGCAAGGTTGTAATGTCCAGTTGAATGATAAAGGAAAAGAAAACAGTAACAAGGTCATCATGGAAGCTTGCATTCTGGATTCGATATATATGTCATTTAAAATTTCACCACAGAATGCTTGCGTTGTTGAGACAAGGCAGAATGCAGAAGATGCTGTTCGTAAAGGAGCTATTCTTCTTATCACCCAAGACAATTTTGAAGAATATCCATGTCTGATAACAGATAACACATTGGCAGTATTTGCAAAAATATGCAGATATTACCGCGACTTGCATGATAAAGTAAAAGTTATTGCGGTATCAGGAAGCATTGGCAAGACAACAACAAAGAACATGATTGGTGAAATCTACAAGACAACATACAGCACATATTATAATCAAAGCAATGCCAATACGCGCAGGTCAGTCGGGCAGGCTGTACAAACAATACCCGATGGAACCGAAAGAATGATTCAAGAAATTCATGAAGGTACTCCAGGCAAAACAGAATATCTATCTGAAATGCTTCGGCCTGATATGTTTGTGATTACTTCAATAGACAAATCACATTTCATGAATTTTGAAAACGATGATAAAATTGTTGAAGAGGTATGCACTATCGCCAAACACATGCCGGAGAACGGAACGGTTGTTGTTAACATAGATGAATTCAATCGTTTTGATTTACTGAAAGGACAAAAAATCGTATCAATTTCAGAAAAGAATAAAGACGCAGACTTTTTGGTAAAGGATATACAGACATTGGAGACTGGATTGTCTTTTTCAATTATTGTAAAGAAAAATAACGCTGTATATCAGGTAACTTTAGAAAATATTTATGCTCCGCATAATGCAATTTGTGCATTGTATGCCTTTGCCGTTGCGGCTTGTGACGGCATATCGCCAGAAAATATTGTGAAAGGACTGGAGAAATACAGAACAGAAGGAATAAGACAAAACGTTGTCCATACAAAAGACAATATAATTGTGTATGCAGATTGCTATAACGCCGTTGAAAAAAGCATTAAATCAGCAATCGACGGCGCAGACTTGATCCATACTGAAGGTAAACGAATCGCCGTATTGGGAGATATAAAGGAAAGCGGGACGTTGGCTTCCGAAATGCATACCAATGTGATGCAATATATTCTTCAATCAAAATTTAATTATTTGATTACCATTGGCGAAGAAATGTGCAATGCAGCTGATTCCATTAAAAATAATGGAAAACTTGATATTCAAAAATGCAATTCGCTGGAAGACGTGACAGCACGACTTAAAGAAATCATGAATAGTGGTGATTTAGTTTTATTCAAGGCAAGCCATAGCATGGAGCTAGAGAAAGTCATAATGACTCTATGGCCGTCAGAGATCTTGTAATGATCTAAAACAAAACCACTTCATCCAATAATCTTGAACTTCTGCACATCGACCAGACCACGATCCGTTAGCTTTAAAAACGGAATGACCGGCAATGGCAAGAAGGTCAAAGCCATAAACGGCTCATGTAATGATGTTCCCGTAAGTTTCACGGCTGCTAGCACGGCGTGTATCTGCTTTTCGACAACGCCATGCGGCAAATTGGACATCAGCCCCGCCACCGGCAACGGAAACAATCCGGCTACTTTCCCATCGATCGCCACGCATAATCCGCCTTGCGTTTGACGCAAGGCGTTTATTGCCACGGCCATGTCCGTCGTATTCGTTCCAACGACGCACAGGTTGTGTGAATCATGGCCTACACTGGACGCAAACGCTCCACGCGTCATGCCGAAGCCATGGGCGAACGCATGCCCGATATTGCCGTTCTTTCCATGCCGTTCCAATACAGCCATCGGCAGAACATCCGCCTCTTTGTCTGGATCCATCTTCAGGAAATCCGTGATGAGGCTGCCGTCTCGAACACCGATGACAGGTGTCTCCGCTCCGTGTTTTGGAACGATGAAATCATCCGCAGTCACCTCGCGGCAGTGGACCGTATGCAGAAATTCATCGGGTACGTCCTCCATCGGTAACTCTTTTGCGGAGAACAACTTCCCTTTTGTAAACGTGGCAGCTACCTTGCATGTATTCAAATCATCCAGCAGGACGATGTCTGCCCGTTTTCCAGGGGCGATAAGACCGCGGTCGTTTAACCCCAGTCCTGTAGCAGCGGACAACGATGCGACGCGATACGCCACCAATGGCTCCACACCGGCCGCAATAACGCGAGCGATAATCGAATCAAGATGCCCTTTCTCCGCTATTTCCAACGGATTACGATCATCTGTACAAAACGCAAGGAACGGCGAATTTTGCAAGTTAATGATCGGCAATAGGTCATCCAGATTTCGCGCCGCCGTTCCTTCGCGGATAAAGACATGCATCCCGCGGGTAATCTTCTCTTCCGCTTCCTCTATTGTGCTTGTTTCGTGGCAGTTGCGAATGCCCGCACCTATATAGGCGTTCAACGCGTCGCCAGATAATAATGGACAATGGCCATCGACATAGTCGAACAGGCTGAGCTTCGCCATGACTTCTTTGTCTTCAAACAGTACGCCGGGCACATTCATGAATTCAGCCAACGCTGCGGACGGATAACGTTCATGCCATTTCTTCAGAATCTCCGACGTAATCGCCGCGCCAGATGTCTCCAACTGTGTAGCGGGCACGCAAGATGACAACCGCACTTGCATGTCTATGTCCATGCATTCTGCGGACTTGAAGAAAAATTCGAAGGCCGCTTCACCGACGACATTCGCCAATTCATGCGGATCGCACACCACAGTCGTCACGCCATGCGGCAACACACATTGCTCGAATTGCCGGGGCGTGATCATCGACGACTCGATATGCGCATGTGCGTCAATGAAACCTGGAACGGCCGTTCTCCCATGCGCATCATATTCTGCGTCAGCGGGATAGCCAAGGCCGATCCCCGCAATCATACCGTTGACGACGGCTATGTCCGCCAATTCGAACTTGCCTGTCGTCAAATGGAAGATGTTCGCATTTTTTATGACAAGATCGGCCTTCT
>JAEEGH010029336.1_pt1 | contig 10762 bp, 10 predicted proteins | sample 9134181 | NCBI WGS metagenome assembly JAEEGH01 (sample SAMN16246544, study PRJNA631951) | gut metagenome | biome: gut microbiome; feature: rumen; material: DP-attached | host: Bos | place: Iran: Karaj | collected 2018-10
CCGATGAACCAGCGGCGGCGCCGCCCGCGTTGCGGGGCGCGTCCGCCGTGCGTTCCCGGCCCGCCGGCCGCCATAATCCGGTCGAACTCGGCATCGGTGAGGTCGAGTTCCGGCAGGCAACTGGCGCAGGGGGCGTCAAGGCCGACGAGCAGGGCGAAGTCGCGTTCGTCTTCGTCGGCCTCGTGGGCGGCGAACCACGCGCGCAGCCGCCGCTCTTCTTCCGGCGTGGTCTCGGCATTGAGATACTTTTCGATCAATGCCCGTCGTGTGATTTTATCTTCCATCATCTTGGGATTTTCTTGAGTTCTTCGAGCAACTGGCGGCGGGCCGACGAGAGGCTCGATTTGACGCTGTTTTTCGGCCGTCCCGTCGCAGCGGCGATTTCATCGAGGGAAAGATCGTATTCATTGCGCATCGTCAAGAATGTGCGCTGGGTTTCCGACAGTTTTCCGTACAGATGCTTCCGGATCCGTTCGTTTTCCTCGTCTTCCAGCCGCCCCGTTACGGGCGGGCTTCCCGCCTGTGCGCCGTTTTCCAACGGTTTGAAAAAGATCTTCCGTTTCCGGTAGTGGTTGACGCAGCCATTCTTCACCAGCCGGACGGCCAGCGCCTCGGCGTTTTGGATCGGATACCCCTTCTCGGAGAGCTCCCACAGCGTCACCAGCGCTTCCTGCACGATATCTTCCGGCTCGTCGCCGATGCCCGCTGCCAGCGTGAAGCGCCTGGCCAGCGCCACCAGCTTGTCCCGTACCCGGGTTGACAATTGTCCGAATTCCTGCGTGGTCATCATCGTGTCCCTATCCTTTTAGTCGCAGAAACCGGACGAAAGTTAAAAAGAATGACGCGGCTACTTCTTTCCCGCCGCATTGCGGATGTGATCGAAATAGATATCCTGGATTTCGGGAATCTCGCCCAGGCCTTCGAGGCAGCAGTCCACCTGCAGGCCTTCTTTTTCGAGCGCTTCCCGCCAGTCGACGGCGATGTCGTTGGAGGCGTGGTCGCCGGCCACGAAGAGCAGCGGAACGAGGGTTACCCGGCGGGCCTTGGTCGCCTTCAGCCGTGCCAGCATCGTATCGAAGGTCGGATAGCCTTCAATCGTGGCGACGTGGAACAGCGGATGCCCCTGGGCGGTGAACAGATAATCGATCTGGCTGTACGTGGCGGTTGCCGGCGTGTAGGTGCCGTGGCCCACCAGGACGACGTGCGTTTTTTGCCTGGCGTCAGCGGCATCGGCATGGCGTGCGGACAAGATCTCGCAGACCCGGGCGCAGTCGTCGACCGAATAGAGCAGGGGCGTGCCGACACGCACCTCTTCGAAGAAGCCCTCCACGCTGGCCACGTCGCGGCGCAGCGATTCCATCTCGGCTCCATCGAGCACTGTCGTGGTTTGGACAAGCACGCGGGTAAAGCCGTCGGCGCGGAGCCGTAGCAGCGCATCGAGCGGCGTCAATTTTTCAATCCCGCGTTCTTTGAGTTTTCGGATCACGATCCGCGAGGTATAGGCCTCCCGCACCGTCAGTTCGGGAAACTCCGCCCGCGCTCTTTCGTTAATGGCATCGATGGTCTTTCCCCGGGTCTCATCATACGTGGTCCCGAAATGCACCATCAGCAAGGCCGCTTTTTCCTGTGCAGCGGCAGAAACACCCAGCGTCACCAGCGCCGTAACGAGCAATAGCAGTTTTTTCATAAGGTTTACGCAGAGCGCCAACGGAAATTGGCGGCTCCGGCAGCAACTTCAAAATGATATTTGACGATTCCCAGGTCGATGTGCGTGTAGCCAGCCAGCGAGAACAGCGCACGGGCTTCGACGGCGCCGTCGGGGTAGAGGACAAACTTGAATTTTTGTTGGTTGATGGCTGTCGGCGCCAGCAACGCGGCCTTCATCCCTGCGAGGAACCAGTCGGGAACGGACGAGGATCCGCCCGCGATCTCGTAAAACTTCTCCACGGGTTTGAGCGGATGCTGTACGCCCTGATTCAGGCCATAGCCAAGCGCGATGACGCAGTGGGCGGTTTCATCGCCCACCAGGGTGAAGGTGCCGGGAATCTTCTTGTAGGTAAGGCCCACCCAGCAGGTGTTGAGCCCGAGGGTCTGGGCCAGGAGCACCAGTTTCTCGCCATAGTAGCCGATACGCTCTTCCGCCGCTTTCCCGGGCTCGGCGGCCATCACGAAATAGTTGCGGACACCCGCGAACTGGCCGTATTTCCAAAGGCCGGCGGCAAAGGATTTCGGTTCGTCGGTCACCAGCTGGAAGTGGAGATTCCCTTCGGCGTTGCAATGGTCGATGCAGCCGCGCAGGGCGGCGACCTTTTCCGGCTCAAGGGCCTGGTCGGAGTATTTGCGGACAGAATGCCGGGCGGCAATGGCTTCGAGAATAGTCATAACTTGCGAGAGTAAAGGATTATCTGTGCAAAGATAATGTTTTTCAAAAAAATGGCCCCGCAACTGGCAGGATCACGGGGCCGATACACACTATAATAAATGCTCTAAAGCTGAAGCGAGGAGCCGGGTGCGGATTACTCCGGATTCTTGGAGTGGTAGTAGTCGAGCGGTTCGCCGTTGATGGCGTCGCTGCCGTAGAGGGCCGATGAGGCGCCCTTGACGATTTCGATCTTTTCGATATTGCGGGGATCGATGAGCGAAAGGTCGTTTTCCCCGCCCACGTCGCCGTGGATGCGCTTGCCATCAATGAGTATGAGGATATAGCTGTTGCCCAGGCCGCCGAGCTGCATATGCGAGCCCATGTCGTCTTCATTGAAAGCGAAGGCGGAGGTCAGACCCGAGAGGATGTCCTCCAGGGAGCGGCCGGCATAATTCTCCAGCATCCGGCCCGAGATGACTTCCGTCTGGACGGGAACGTCCTCGAGCAGGTGCAGGGTGCCCGTTGCCGTGACGACAGTCTCCGGAATCGTATCCTGCAAGTACGATTGCGCCGACAACGTGACGGTCAGGCACAAGGCCCATCCGATGAGCAATAACGCGCGAATCTTCATTTTTCCGCTCCCGCTTGTTCCTGAGCGGGCGAATCTTTTTCTCGTTCCGGCAGGTCTTCTGGCTTTCCCCGGTCCGCTCCGCCTTCCCAAGCCTTGCAGCCGGAACGCCTTCAGAAAGGCGGCGTGCTGCGCTCAGTGGCGATTTTGAAACGGACCCCGAATGGGGATCACAGCTGCAGGTACAGCCCCGGTCTTTCACCGGGTTCCCTTGCGCCGGACACATATATAATGGTCCGGTTACCAAAACGGCTACAAATATATAAAAAAAACGACAAACAGAGCGTTAAAGCTGCGATTCCAGCAGCCTGATGAGTCTTTCCAGAAAACGGCTGTCCTTAGACCTGCGGACTGCTTCGGCGGCGGATACTTCGCGGCATTCTTTCAGCAGGTCGAGGAAACACTCCTTTTGGGCGATGGTGATTGCCGCATCGCGTATGATGGCGCAGATTTCATAGTCGAGATACAGGCTCCGATTGTCGAAATTGACGGAGCCGATCCAGCATTGGGCGTCGTCGCAGAGAAATACCTTGCTATGGTCGAAGCGGGGAAGATATTCGTAAATGCGGATGCCGGCTTCCAGCAGTTCCGGAAAAAACGATTGGTTGGCGAGATCCATGAAGCCGTGGTCGGTTTTTTTCGGGACGATGAGGCGGACATCGACACCGCGGGACGCTGTCTTTTTCAAGGCGGAAACGAGCGTGTCTGGAGGACAGAAATAGGGAGTCTCGAAATATGCGTAGGTTCGGGCCGATTGCAGGGCTTCGAAGTATTTTTTTACGAAAACAGGGTAGGATGGCCCGCCTGCGACGATCTCAATCCCGTCGTCCGGCAGGGAATCGGGAGATTCTTCCGGTGCCCCTTTGCCGCCCAGTGCCGTCCACATCCGGTAGAAAACGCGTTCCAATTGTGTCACGGACGGGCCCTTGAGCCGCAGATGCGTGTCGCGCCAGCGATAATGGTAATCGTCGGCCAGGTTCATCCCGCCCAGATAGCCGATCCGGGAGTCGATGACCGCGATTTTCCGGTGGTCACGCCAGTTGATGTCGGAGAGGGCCTCCCAACTGTCGGGATCGGTGAAATAGCGCACTTCGACACCGGCTTTTTCCATCTCGGTGAAAAAGCGCTTGGGCGTAAAGCCGTGGACGACATTTTCGACGATAAGCCGGATCGGAATTCCTTCCTCTGCCTTGCGCAAAAGGACGTCGCGGATCTCGCGGCCCGAAGCGTCGTCGGCGAAGTGATAATACTCCAGGCAGATCGATGAACTGGCCTGCTCCAGATCGGCCTTCAGCAACTCCCATTTCCGTTCGCCCGAATGGATGATCTCCAGTTTAGGGGCGGCGTTCGCCGGACTGCCGAGCGTGAGCATCAGCAAAAAGAGCAGGATGGACGAGTTCTTTACCAAGGGTTACAAGATATGGAGAAGCAACAAAAACAGTAAAACAAGAAACACCATCACGATTTCGGCCAGGCGGTTGACCAGGGTGGCGCGCTCCATGTCGGCGGTGGTGAGCGGGCGGTCGTTCTCTCCGATGAATGGTTTGACGACTTCTTCACCGAAATAGTTGTGTGGACCTCCGAAGCGGCAGTCGAGGATGCCCGCCAGGGCAGCTTCGGGCCAGCCGGAGTTGGGGCTGATGTGCTGGGGGCCGTATTTGCGTACGAAGGGCAGCAGGCCGAGCCGTCCCGAGACCATCAGCATCAGGAAGGCCGTGAGCCGCGCTGGAATCCAACCGGCCGCGTCGTCGAGCCGGGCGGCGAAACGTCCGAATTCGAGATACCGTTCGTTGCGGTAGCCGATCATCGAATCGAGGGTGTTGATCATTTTGTAGGCCACCATCCCCGGGACGCCGAGAATCGCCAGCCAGAACAGCGGGGCAATGACGCCGTCGTTGAGGTTTTCAGCCAGCGTTTCGAGGGCGGCCGTCCGGACTTCCTGAGCCGAGAGTTCCGATGTGTCACGGCCTACGATGCGGGCCACTTGCCTGCGGCCTTCTTCGATCGATCGGTCGACGGCCCGGAAAACTTCGCGCACTTCCCGGATCAGGGTGGTGCCGGCCAGGCAGAAAAAAACCATCACGCTGACGAAGACATAAAACAGCAGATGTCCGATGTGCAAAGTCGCTGAAAGATACCATAGCCCTATCTGCAGGGCGAGGGTCAGCAAAAAGACGCCGATGACCAGGCCAAGCGCCAGCCACATTCCCTTCCGCCGCCGGTTGTCGCCCTGGTTCCATCGCTTCTCGCCTGCGGCGATCAACTTGCCGAACCCGACGACCGGATGCGGCAGCCACGCCGGGTCGCCCAGAATCAGGTCGGCCAGCCAGCCGGCGAAGAATGCGATGAGATGGTTCATTGGGCGCTACATTTCAAATACTGCCGGACGGCTTCCACCAGCATATCGTTTTCTTCCGGCGTCTGGGTGGCGATGCGGAAATACCTCCCGTCCAGCCCCTCAAAGTTGGCGGCATCACGGATGAGCAGGCCGTGTTTTTCGACCAGCCATTGCTTGAGGTCAGCGGCGCGGCCCCGTTCGAGACGGCAGAGGAAGAAATGGGTCTGGGTCGGGAGGACCAAAATGCCAGGAATGGCGTCGAGTGCACCGCGCAGCCGCTCCGTCTCCCGAAGCAGGGCCGGCCGGTCGATGGGGGAGATGTCGGGATGACTGCACAGGAACAGGCCCGCTTCGATGGCCAGGGCGTTGACCGACCATGGCATGCGTACGGCGCGTAAAAGTTCAAGCAATTGCGGATTGGCGGTAATGTAGCCCAGCCGGAGGCCCGGCATCGCGTAGCGTTTGGTCATCGAGTGGAACTGGACGACATTGGGCAACGCCACGGCCTCCGCCGTGCTCAGCAGCGGCTCCTGCGTAAAAAAACCATACGACTGGTCGATGACGAAAACCGTTTCCGGATGCGCTTCAATCGTCTTTACCAATTCATCTTTCGGAATGACCTCTCCCGTCGGATTATTGGGATTACAGACCCAGCAGGTTGCGCGCGGGCCTGGTGGTGCGGAAGGTTCTTTCAGTTCGGGGCTTGTCCCCGGACTGAAAAGGTTCTTCCGCGCGCAGGGAAACAATTGGTGATTATATAAGGCGCAAGCGTCGGCATATTCACTGAAAGTGGGCTGGAGGATGGCGGTCTGGCTGCCGGCGAAGGCGTGGGCGGTGAGGTAGATGGCTTCGGTGGCGCCGGAAGTCACGCAGACGGCGGCGGAATCGATACCGAGCCGATCGGCGAGGGCTTTTTCCAAGGTGTAGGGCTCGGGCTCGGGATAATGGCTGATGGCGTCGAGACGCGTGCGGAGATGCGCCTTCAGCGGCGCGAGATCCACGTGACCGTAGACATTCGAGCTGAAATTCGCCCGGATGGGCCGCCCGAAGCGGTATGCGTCGTCCCCGTGTCCCTGAATCATCGCTTTCCCTTCAGAATATCGTAGAGCAGCGGCACGTCCACGTACCTGCGCACGTGCGCGGCCAGCTTGTCGTATTGCGTCTCCTTGAAGGCGTGATAGTCGAACTGCGCGGCGGCTTCCGTGAGTTTGGCGCTGTGCGGCGCCAGCAGCCGGTCGATGAACGCTGGATTGTCGAGCAGTCCGTGCAGATAGCTGCCCATGCACTTTTCGTCTACGAAACAACCGTCGTCGTGACCGTCTTCCAGCCGGTTGAGCGGCGTGAAGATGCTCCCTTCCACGGGAATCGTCTCGCCCATATGGATCTCGTACCCTTCGAACGGGAAACGGCCGGCCTGTGCGGAGTCGGCCATTGCGAAGCGGACCTGGCGGGTCACCTTGTCGGGCAGCATCTCCGTGATCATCGGCAGCAGCCCCAGTCCGGGCATCGCTTCGATCGGGCCTTCGATGTGGTGAGGGTCGCGGATCTGGACCCCCATCATCTGGTAGCCTCCGCAGACGCCAAGCACCGTCGCTCCTTCGCGGCGGGCCCGCAGTATGGCCTGCGCCACGCCGTTGCGCCGCAGTTCATAAAGGTCGTCCAGCGTACTCTTGCTGCCCGGCAGGATGAGGATGTCGGCCTTGGCCAGTTCATCTACGTTGTTGCTGTAGAACAGATGGACTCGCGGGTCGCGTTCCAGCGCGTTGAAGTCCGTGAAATTGCTGATGTGGCGCAGCAGGACCACCGCCACGTTGATCTTGCCCCGTTGTGCCGCCGCAGACTTGGCCGCCAGCGCCACGGAATCTTCCTCTTCGATATGGATATCGTGGTAGTAGGGGACGACACCCAGCACAGGAATCCCGCAGAGTTCCTCCAGCATCCGGCGACCTTCTTCGAAGAGCCGCAGGTCGCCGCGGAATTTGTTGATGAGGATGCCTTTCACATATTTCCGCTCCTCGGGCCGCAGCAGCATTATAGATCCGTAAACGCTCGCGAAAACGCCGCCCCGGTCGATGTCGCCCACCAGGATGATGTCGGCGCCCGCATGCATCGCCATCGGTACGTTCACCAGGTCGGAATCACGCAGGTTGATCTCGGCCAGACTTCCGGCGCCTTCCATCACAACGGGGTTGTGGCGCGCTGCCAGGCGGTCGTAGGCCGCATAGACGGCGTCGCGCAGTTCCTCACGGCCTTCCTTGCGGAAATAGTCGTAGGCGTCGCGGTTGCCGATGGGCTTGCCGTTGAGTACGACCTGCGAAGTGTGGTCGCTCTGGGGCTTGAGCAGCAGGGGATTCATATCGGTGTGGCAGGGTACGCCGGCCGCTTCGGCCTGCACTGCCTGTGCCCGTCCGATTTCCAGCCCTTCGGGTGTGGCGAAAGAATTGAGCGCCATGTTCTGCGCCTTGAACGGCGACGGATTGTAGCCGTCCTGGCGGAAAATCCGGCAGAAAGCGGTGGCGATGATGCTCTTGCCCACGTCGCTGCCGGTTCCGGCGAACATCACGGGATGCAGGTGCTCGTTCATTTCCGGTTTTTGTAGGCGAAGGCTTTCCATCGTTCTTCGGGCCAGTCCTGGCGGGCAAGTTCGCAGCGGGCCATGACGAAGAACAGGTCGGATAGTCGGTTGATGTATTGCAGGATTTCTTCGGGGACGGGATCCTGGCGGTTCAGGGTCCAGAGATGCCGCTCGGCGCGGCGGCATACGGCCCGTGCCAGCTGCAGTTGTGCCGCCAGCGGCGTGCCGCCCGGCAGCAGGAAGTACAGGCCCGGTCCGGCCTGTTCCGTCAGCGCGTCGATTGCCGCTTCGCAGTCGGCCACCAGATTATCCGGCAGTTCATTGGGGTTTTTCGCCCGCTCGGCCGACGGGGTCGCCACAAGGCTCATCACCGTCATCAGATTCTGCTGAATATGATGCAGTCCTTCGTCCCACTGCATTTCCGTCATGCCTGGTTCGACCGGGCATCGGAGCATTGCCCGGACCACGCCGATCTGGCAGTTCAGTTCGTCCAGGTCGCCGTTGGCCTCGATGCGGATGTCGTCTTTCGGTACGCGGGAACCGCCGTGTATGCCCGTGGTTCCGCTGTCACCGGTCCGTGTATAAATACGTTGTGTCATCGTTTAATGCTGGATGGACATCAGCCGGAGATACTTCAATACCATATCGCACCAGACCGGGTCACCGGGGTACTGATAGCGGCAGTTGCCCTTCGGGTCTTCGGTGAAGATCGTTTCGCCGTTACGGGTCAGTTTCACCCATCCGCGCGGCGAGAGTTTATAAAGGTCGTCCCCTTCCACGGCGTTGATTACGGCCTGCGGGTCCCACATCTTCTGGCCCGTATCGCAGTTTAGGAACTGATAGGTCCATTTGATGGGATGGCAGTCAGTCCAGTCCAGGTCGGCGATGACCTGTTCCGGCCGGTAATCGAGCGGATCGCCTACTTCTCCCGGAGAAAAGACCACGTCAACTTCCTTAGGAAGCAGATCGAAGAACTTGAGTGAAAAGTCAATGGCCTGCAGGAAGTTGTAGTCGGGCTCGACCGCCTTTCCGAAAACGCCGCCCATCGCATAGATGGTTTTTACCTTGGATCGTACCAGTTCGACGCCGTTCAGGGGGGAGTACTCGTCCGGACCGGATTCGAGCAGGTTGGCCAGCGACGTGACAAAACCGATGGATGCAATGGTCACCGACCGGTCCGGCTGCTCGCTGAGGAGCTTGCGATAGAGTTTATAGGCTTCCATATAGGATCCGTTGTCTCCGACGGAGCGCTTGAACATCAGGTCGGCGTCGATCGTCCGGGCGTAGGCCAGATTGTGGTAGGGAATCCAGACGGGCGGATTCTTTACGCCGTCGGTTTCCAATCCGATGGGAATGTCCGGATAGCCGTAGTACATGTTCATCGCATCCACGATGTCGGCATTGGCCTTTCCCATCCGGTCCACGATCACGCCGAGCAGCTTGCAGCGCTGCATATCCATATATCGATAAAGCATCATCAGGGCGAACAGGTCATCGGTAGAACTGCCCATATCCGTATCGAGAATGATGCGGATGTCCTCCTGCTCGTAGTTGCTCTTGACGTCAATCTGCTTGGCCAGGTCATACACGGTGTGCTGTCCGTTTTCGCGGGCGAAAGCCAGTGCCGCTTCCAGACTGTCTTCCGGGAAAACACGGGAACTGTCGAAATAGTATTTTCCATTTTCGGGATTATACCAGCCACCCACGACATTGTTGTGTTCGTGTGCGTGTTTGATAACGGCGGGGAGGCTCTTCTTGTCAAAGCTGTTCTGCGTGGCGGCATACGATACGGCCAGCCCCCTGGCCGGCTGGCGGAGCGAGTCGAGGCTGAGGGTGAAACCCTGGGGATACATCTGGCCCATCGCCCAAATGACGCTTACCAGTTCCTTGTCGGAGACCCGTGGCTGATTCTGGGAAAAGGCCGCCGTCGGCAGCGCCAGCAGCAGGAAGAAAAGAAAATACTTTTTCATAAAGGTTCGGTTTATGGTTTGTTCGGTTCGATTCAATTCTCAAAGATACGAAAAAACGACGGTCTTCTTAGCGAAAAATACGTATCTTTGACCATTCGGAGACAGTAATCATTCAGTATATGAAACGAATCATTGTCACTTTTTTGTTGCTGTCCGCCTTTCTTTGTGGCGGTACGGCACTGGCCCAGGTGTCGGAATCGGCGGAATGGGCCAGCCGTATCAAGGCCGAGGGCCTGAGTAATTCCAAAATCGAGGAGCTTTCCCAGTTTATGACCGACTATCTCGGCTCGCGCCTGACGGCATCCTGCCAGAAACGCCGCGCCGACAGTCTCGTCATCGAAAAACTCAAGGAGTACGGATTCTCCAATCCGCGTTCCGCCTTCGCGATGGAATTCCCCCGCGGCGGCTGGGATGTGGTCAAAACCTATGCGGCCATGACCGCGCCGTACTACTGCGCTTTTACCGTCAACCCCAAGGCCTGGTCGGGGAGCACCGATGGTCTGGTCAAGGGTGAATGCGTTGTATTCAACGTACAGTCCAAGGAAGATTTGGAGAAATACCGCGGGAAGGTTGCCGGCAAGATCCTGCTGATGCCCTCCACACAGACGGTCGACATCAATTTCGAACCCCTTGCCTCGCGCTATCAGGAGGAGGAACTGGAAGCCCTGAAAACCGACAACCGCGCCACGCCGCGCAACCGCTACGGCGGCCGGATGAATTTCGACTACCGGGCCATGATGGAACTCCGCCGGCTGACCAACGAATTCTGCGCCAGCGAGAAGCCGCTCTGCATCGTTTCCGGCAGCGGTTCCTTTAATGTGCCGAGCGGGACGGGCGTCAACTACAAGGCGGGCGATCCCGAGCCCGTTCCTGAGATTACGATGCCCCT
>JAEEGH010029341.1_pt1 | contig 10759 bp, 14 predicted proteins | sample 9134181 | NCBI WGS metagenome assembly JAEEGH01 (sample SAMN16246544, study PRJNA631951) | gut metagenome | biome: gut microbiome; feature: rumen; material: DP-attached | host: Bos | place: Iran: Karaj | collected 2018-10
CAAAGTGCGTTACATCCGTTCTTCTTAATGTCTTCCAAAGCCTGAACCATATGGATTTCGCTTTCTACAATACAGATTGGACATTCGTAGATTTCATCTGCGCCATACTTCTTTGTGTAAGCAGCAACAAGAGCCTTTCTGCGGTTTACAGCCAAAGACTCTGGGAAACAGTCGCGGCTAACAGCCACAATACCGATTTTGATTTTTGGTTTGTTGTTAATCATTTTTTTATACTCCTATATTTTATTGGATGGGGTCCCTGAGCTTGTCGAAGGGCCCTCAAAAATTACTTGCTCTTAGCAATATCGATGTTAACTCCAGACAATCCCACAAAAGCGCCTGCCTTTGCTTCGCTTGAATCTGGATGTGCAATGAGCCACTTGTTGCGTGCCCAAAGCAGCTTGTCGTTAAGATTCTTTTCATCAATCTTTGGCTTTTCTGTGTTTGTGTCCTTTGGAAGAACGATGATTACACGGAAGCCTTCTTTAGAAACTTCGCCATTCTTTACAGCATTACATGGTGCATAGTGAAGAGTTGTTTCATATACCTGAACGATTGTTCCGGCAGGTACATAGAATGCTTCTACAGCGTTTGTGTTGAGTTTTCCGTTTTTAACAGACTGAAGTGGTGCAAGAAGAAGAACAATATCATTAGATGGAATGTTCAATTCTGAACCAATGTGCCATTCAAGACAGTTGAGCTTTGTGTTGTTACCGTTGCAGTAACCTACCTGAATAGGCATTCCACCGTAAGCATTGTCACTGAATTCCTTAGCGATTGGAAGGCTTTCAAGCCCAGCATCACCAGGTTCATAAATTACAGCATTTTCAGGCTTTTTTGTTGTGTCATCCAGTTTTTTGAGAAGGTCTGTTACATCATAACCGGTAAGAACCTTTCCATATTTTTCAAAACTGTGACTGAATACAGATTTGATGCGCATTTTTTTTTACTCCTAATTTTTGGGGGGTCGATTTTCAACCGAAATTTCCCTTATTTTACTATATTATAAACCCTAATTAGAAAATTTGCATTAGAAAAAATCCCCTATATTTATATATTTTCGTTATATTCTTTTTTGACAATTCCACCTATACTAAACTCATGAGTAAGTATTTATATGAACATTTTAAGGATAATTTTAGAGTTGGCGCTGCTATCAGCGGAATTATTTTGATGTCTGGAGAAGAACGACAGACACTTTTTGAACACATAAAACAACGCTATGAAGAATTCAAAAAGAATTTTAAACCTCAGCCTGGTATGCCTGAATTTAAATTTCCAGAGCCAAAGCCTTTCCCTACAGGCGAAATGCCAGATAAAAAACTTGCTGCCGAACATTTTAATCTTGTTGTTGCCGAAAATGAATGCAAAATGGCTTCTGTTTACAAAGGTCCTGATGAATTTGATTTTTCTGGAGCCGACAGACTTCTCAAATTTGCAAAAGAAAATAATCAGGCAATGCGCTGGCACACCCTTGTATGGCATCAGCAGTCACCACGCTGGATTTTTGAAGATGGAAACGGAGGAAAGGCCAGCAAAGAGCTGCTCGAAGAACGTCTTAAGAAATATATTATGACAGTTGGAGCACGCTACAAGGATGATATCTGCTCTGTTGATGTTGTAAATGAATGTATTAGCGACAAAAACTTTGGTCTTCGTGATGGAAAAGACCGTTCTCAGTGGTTTGACATTCTTGGACCTGAATATATCGATAAAGCTTTTATCTGGGCAAAGGAAGCATTCCCTAATTCAAGACTTGTTATAAATGATTACAACCTTGAAATGATCAAGGGAAAACGCGAGGGCATGTACAAGCTTGTAAAAGGAATGCTTGAGCGTGGAGTTCCTGTTGATACTGTAGGTCTTCAGATGCACATAAACATCAAAAATCCTTCGGTTAAAGAAATTGAAGAAACAATTGAACTTTACGGAAGCCTTGGTTTGAACGTAATTGTTACCGAAATGGATGTTTCTGCTTATGTAGATAAGGATTTCCAGAATCCAGATCCTCGTCGTGAATATGACCAGGCCTTTATGGACTTGCAGGCAGAACGTTATGCACAGATTTTTGAATGCTTCCAAAAAGAAGCACGCGCAGGAATCTTAAAGGACGTAGTTTTCTGGGGAGTTACCGACGGCATGAGCTGGAAAAACAACTTCCCTGCACAAGGCCGCACCGATGCACCATTGCTTTTTGATAAAGACGGCAAGGAAAAGGCTGCATTCTATAAGCTTTTGGATTTATAATCAATTTTGACAAAATGACAATTTTTGCTTGATTTGTCATTCTTAATCGGTTATAGTTGATTTTGGGGTCCCTGAGGTTCTCGAAGGGCCCCAGGAGATATCATGTTTATAGAAATACCTTATCAGCGCCGTTACGAAGACTTTAGAAAAGACGGAAAAATGCGCCTTGGTGCTATACTCAGAGCTTTTGAAGCAGCTGGTTGTAAGCATTCTGATTCTGTAGGTGACAATATACTTACAGACACAAAAGAAGGCAAAGCCTGGATCATGACAGACTGGTTCGTAGAAATTGATGAATTCCCAAAAGTTAATCAGAACATTATTGCACGCACATGGGTTGAACCAATCAAACAGATTTTATTCAGCAACCGCGACTTTGAAATTGAAGCAGACGGAAAAGTTTGCGTTCGTTGTGTAGGCCGCTACGTAATTGTTGACCTTGCAACAGGCCGCCCTCAGAAAATCGGGCCGGAATTTGCAGACCAGTATAAGCCCGAAGACAAGCAATCTATTGCAATGGAAAAGCCTCCCCGCCTTGTAACACCAGAAGCTTTTACAAACGAGGTTGCAATCAACGTTCGCCGTTCAGATATTGATTACAATGATCACGTACATAATCTTACATATCTTGATTATGCCTTTGAAGCACTGCCTCATGAAGTTTACAAAAATTATGATTTTAAAGGATTTAGAATCAGTTATAAGCTGGCCGTAAAACCACATGAACAGCTTGTTTGTAAATACGCTTGTGTAGAAGGAAAGCACATCTGCTGCATTTTCGATACAGAAGGCGGACTTAGAACACAGATCGAATTCTACTAAATTACAAATCTTGTAGCTCATAATTCTTTACTTGTATTATACAATAAAGAATTATATATTTGAATTAAAGAAAGGAGCTACATATGGATATCAATTTAAGACCTGTAACAATTGAAGATTATGATGGTATGTTTGCGTTATGGAACAGCACAGAACAAAGCAAACGTGCACTCAATCCGGTTGATGACAGTCGAGAAGGAATAGATCGATATCTTAAAAGAAATCCCACAACATGTTTTGGTGCATTTGCTAGTGATGAGCTTGTTGGAATAATTCTTACAGGGCACGATGGACGCCGCGGAATAATTCATCACATGTGTATTCATCCTGATTTTAGAAGAATGGGGCTTGCTTCTAGATTAGTGGAGATGGCCGAAGAGGCTTTACACGCAGAAGGAATTCAAAAGGTTTTTGGACTTGTATTTAAAGACAATGATGTTGCAAATGCCTTCTGGGAAAGACAGGGCTATACACTGCGAACAAATCTGAATTACCGTAACAAGAGCTTAAATGATGCCATACCACAGGGAGAATAGTTTATGGAAATTCGTGAATTGAATGAAGGTGATTTGGAGTCGCTTATAAAACTATACGAACAGCTTGATGGCAAGAATGGCGCATTTGCTGTGGAAGATGCTCGTCCTATCTGGAAAAATGAAATTGCTGAAAATCCGAATATAAAATATTTTGGTGCTGTTGAAAATGGAAAGGTTGTATCAACTTGTTTCTGTGCGATTATTCCAAATTTAACAAGACTTGGTGGCGCAATCTGCTTTGTTGAAAATGTAGTTACAGATAAAGATTTTCGAAAGCAGGGCCTTGGTAAAAAAGTCATGGATAAAGCAATTGAATTTGCCCGAGAGAAAAACTGCTATAAAGTAATTTTGGAAAGTGGAGCCTGGCGAACAGAAGCACATCAGTTTTACAGAAATCTAGGCTTTGATGATACCGCAAAAAAATCATTCTTAATGAAGCTCAAGGAGTATTAAAATGAAAGATGTAATTTCGATTATTAAAAAATCAGAAGCCGCTTATCTTGCTACTGTTGATAAGGAAGGAAGACCTGAGATTCGTGCCTTGTTGAATTTGTGTAATCCTAAGAAGTTTAAGAAGCTTGAGGGAAAGACTTTGTTCGTTGAAGGCGAAACTTTGACAATGTATTTTACAACAAACACTTCTTCAAAGAAGGTTGAACGAATAAGAAATAATCCGAATGCCGCAATGTATTTTTGTGAGCCCGAAAAGTTCAAGGGAATCTGTGCAAGCGGAACAATCGAAGAAGTAACAGACCAGAACCTTAAAGAAGATTTGTGGCAGCCAGGCTGGTTTATTTATTATCACAAGGGAAAGACAGATCCAGACTACACTGTGCTTAAATTTACTTCTACAAAAATTGAAGGCTGGTACAACGCAAATCCACATTATTTTGGAAATGTAAAATCTAAAGACTCAGAGTAATTGTGAGGCGCACAGATGGATAAAGGCTGGTCAGAAAAAAATAAAAAAATGCAGACGCTCATTGCTAAAGAAGCAACCTTTGCCAAAGGAATAAAGTTACTGATTGAACTGCGTGCAGAGCTTTTTGAACAGATTACTTCCATTGTAAAAACTTTTCCGCCTGTGGCTTTTTATCAGATGCCTTTTGGTGCTGGTGAAGGTTCGCATCACACTACTCTTGCGTGGTCTCTCTGGCATACTTTCAGGATTGAAGACATTGTTACGCATGAGTTGATTCTGAAGAATAAGCAGATTCTTTTTACGGGCACCTGGCTCAAAAAAACAACAAGTCCGATTATCACAACAGCCAACGAGATTGACGGCGACGCAATGATTGAGTTTTCAAAGAAGCTGAATATTAAAGGCGTTTATGAATACTGCAAGGCCGTGATGGAGTCTACAAATGAAATGTTGGGGCAACTGCAGTTTGCTGATTTGAAGAAAACTTTTTCCGATGCAGACAGGGAAAGGGTCGTTGCAAGCAAATCCGTAAGTCCCGAAGAAAGCTCTATCTGGCTGATTGACTTTTGGTGCGGTAAAAATATCAAAGGTTTGATTCAGATGCCATTTTCACGCCACTGGATTATGCATGTCGAAGCAATGAGGCGCATCAAAAATAAGTTATGTCAGCAGGCAAAAAAAGGCGTGGACCAGATCGCCTATTGCGGACTTTCGTGCTTTCACTGCTTTTTTACTTCATGGTGCGGTTCCTGCAGAACAATTTACAATACATGTTCTTATGCGTTCTCTTCCCCTGATGGCGTGTGCCCTAACTCAGCCTGCTGCAAACAAAAAGGCTTAGACGGCTGTTATGAATGTGACGAGCTTTATAATTGTAAGAAAGGCTTTTACTCCCTCGGTAAAGAAACAAATGCAATAAGGGTAATGGCACTGTTCATTCAAAAGTACGGCAAAAAAGAATTACTGCGTGTCCTCGACACCCTTCATTCCAAAAAGAAGTTCGAAAAAATCCAGGAAGTTCTGGGCGATGATATTGAAGAAGGTTTGAAGATTCTTGAAAAATTTTTGAGCAAAGCGTTATAAAATATGAATATGAAATTACGACCTTACAAACCCGAAGATTCTCAAATTATCTGCAGTTGGATAAAGGATGAAAAAACTTTGTTTCAATGGTCGGCCGACAGGATTGGAAAATTTCCTTTGCTGGGAAATGAATTAAACGAAAATTACGCCACACGAAATGCAGGCACAGATTTTTTTCCGCTCACTGCTATTGATGAAAATGAAAATATAATTGGCCATCTGTTTGTTTTGATTCCTGATGTAAATGTGAAAACGACAGTGCGATTTGGCTTTGTAATTGTTTCGCCGACAATCCGTGGCAAGGGGTTCGGCAAAAAAATGCTCGAACTTGCAATTGAATATGCCAAAAAAGAATTGCATGCCACAAGAATAACACTTGGTGTTTTTGCAAATAATCCAAAGGCTCAGGCCTGCTATGAAAGTCTTGGGTTTTCGCCAGTAAGCACTAGAGTTGTAAATATTCTTAATACCGACTGGGAATGCATAGACATGGAATTAATTATGAAATTGATTTGATAGCAGACAAAACTGAACAATAATTGACAAGATTTCCGGCGCAACCGGGCGTAGAATAAAATCAACACAGAGAAAGGAGTATGACAATTGGAGTGGCTGACCAGTATTAGAAAAGCAATCGATTACATGGAAGCGCATCTGGAAGACAACATTTCTGCGCAGGATGTTGCTGATCAGGTGTTTATGTCCTCATTCTTTTTTCAAAAAGGTTTTTCGCTGATGACAGGGTACGGGCTTGGTGAATATATCAGAAACCGACGTTTGTACCTGGCGGCGCTGGACCTTCAGAAAACTGATGAAAAAATAATCGACATTGCGTTTCGTTACTGCTATGAAACTCCCGAAAGTTTTACAAAGGCTTTTTCGCGGTTCCATGGAGTCAGTCCATCGCAGGTGCGGGAAGGCTCACCTGTAAAACCATTTCTTCCTCTGAAAATTGAGATTTTTATTCACGGAGGTAATCAGATGGATTACAAAATTAAAACTATGGCTGGCTTTAAAGTGATTGGTTTTGCCCGCGAGTTTGACGGTGAAACTTCTTATGTTGAGATTCCAAAGTTCTGGCATGAAGTTTTCAAAAAGTATGAAAAAGAAATCGCAGAATACAACATCGGCGAGTACGGAGTTTGTATTGATGATGTAGGCGGCAGCAAGTTCCGCTATATGGTTGCAGGTCTTTACAAGGGCGGCCAAGTTCCGGAAGGCATGACTGTTTACGAGCTTCCTGATTTTGACTGGGCTGTGTTTGACTGTTATGGTCCGTGCCCAAAAACACTTCAAGAAGTAAACACAAAAATCTGGAAAGAGTGGCTTCCAGGAAATCCTGATTTTGAGTTCCCGGGCCGCGTAAACCTTGAGTGGTACAGCGACGGCGACCCTGATGCTTCAGATTATCACAGCGCAATCTGGATTCCGGTAAAGAAGAAATAAACCCATTGGAGGAGGCCGCAATGCCCCTCCAAAATTATGTACCAGTTCTTTCTATTGAGCGGCGATGAGTTTTCTCGCGCATGTCCAGAGAATAACCAATGGAAAATCCAACACCCACACCCAGAATTATGCCGATAATCAGTCCTATTATCAGATGTTCAATATAGCCGCCAAAGCATACACCCATAATGATACCAATAAAAATATAAAAAAGTTTGTACGAAGACTCTTCTTTATGAACAACAAAGCTGTCGGGCTCGGAATCATCAGCCGTATAGTCAAGCTTTTTCAAGGCTTTGATTTTTTCGTCATCCTGAATATTTGACACCTGCATGGAATAAACATTAGTCTTAGAAAAAGCCCAGTCGCGCATACAGTCAATAATATATGAAAAATCGTCAGGAGCAATATTTTTTTTGAGCTTATAATCAAGGAAAACCCGGCCGTTTTTGTGCATACCACGGAAAGTTAATTCACCAAAAGCATGCGGCTGTTCTATTTCCGGAATTTTCTTATTTTTAATCTTTGGAACAATAGTCCATGGCGAAGAAAACAAAGTTTCTGGAGAATCGGCATCATATTCCGTGGATTTTATATAGTAATTATGTGCATTAAGCACAACGACTCTTACTTTCATGCTTATATTCTAACATGAAAAAGCAAATATATGTTAGAATAATATTGTAAAAAGAGGATTATAAATTGATGAAAAGAAAATCAGTCAATCCAGTTTATTCAATGTGCGTTCAGCCAGCCTTTATTATTGGCACAAATAACGAAGACGGTTCTCACAATTTTGCACCAATAACCTGGGTCAGCGTTACCCACGAAGAAGGCGACGGCTACCTCCTTGTCATAAGCATGTTCGGAACAAAAAGAACAAAACAGAACGTTATAAGAACAGGCCAGTTCAGTGCAAATCTTGTAAACACAAAAATCCTTCCCCTCATGGATTATTTTGGAACAAAGCATGCCAAAGATGGAAAGAAAAATGATATTCCATATAGCGTAAGTCGCGGCGCGGTATTAGATGTTCCAACTTTAGATGAAAGCCCATGGGTTTATGAATGCGAAGTTGCCCGCTCTGTAGAAACCGGAGATTCAACAACATTTTTTTGCCATATCAAAAATATTCAGATTGATGAGCGGCTTTCTCCACGCGACATTTTTGACATTGATTTGACTGCCCTGGACCCGGTTATTTATTCGGGAAAATATCACAGCCTTGGTAGAATGCTTGGAGAGATTGGAGATTTCTGTAAAGACTGATTCTTCCCTAAAAAGAAAGTTTATATATACTTAAAATCCCTTTATATGTTATACTATTGATGTGGAGGTTCATTATGTCATACGAAGCAGTTTTGGAAAAAGTAAAAACTTTGCCAAAGCCTTGTTTGGAAGCAGCTTCTAATTATTTAGATTTCCTTCTCTATCAGTATGGTCTTAGTAAAATGAATTCTCTTGTTGAATCTGATGAAGTTTTCAACGCAAAAATGCAGAAAGGTTATGAAGATGCTATGGAAGGTCGTTGTAAACCTGTAGACCAGGCTTTTGCTGATATTAAAAAACGATTTGCATAAGAGCGACATGAAGATTGATTAGGTTGACGACCCTCCAAAAATTGACAGTCGTTATACAGAATACTTAAAAAAATAAAAGGAACAAGTCGATATAGTGATGCGATGCTTGAAGGAAAATTAGCAGTTATGTTTATTTCCGTTTAATAAACTTCATTTTTAGAGTATTTAAAATATTAAATTAGAATTACTATTTTAAATATTTCAAAATAATAAAGGTTATGCCAAAAAGTATGGCTCCTATAATTAGATATATTATTCCACGTATTAAAAGAGGTAGGATAACTTCTATAATAATTGTTAGAAATAAATAAATAATAAATAAACTTGTTTCTATAAAACCTTTCTTCACTTTTTTTAATATTTTAATCATTGTTTTATAGTATTTAGTATTGGCAAAAGTTTGACCTTCATTTTTTGCGTTTTTGATAAAATCATTAAGTTGTAAATCTTGCGTAACTTTTTCTTTATTATGTAAAAGCTTATCATATTTTGCTTTAGTTTCAGGATTACTTAATATTTTATACGCTTCATATATCTGTATAAACTTTGTTGCAGCATCAGGATCTTTGTTTTTATCTGGATGATATTGTTTTGCAAGTTTTCTAAAAGCAATAAGTATTTCATTAGAGGATGCAGAATTAGATACATTTAATATTTCATAATAAGTCATAAATAAATTATCGACATGTTTGTGATTTTGGTTGACGGCCCTCCAAGAATTGACAGTCGTTATACCGAGGCTTAATCAATATTTTTATTTCGTGATATATTGTTTCTTTTTCCATTCAGTTGGAATCGAATAGGTCTTAGTTCCATCAACTACGTCATCAGGCATCATAGCATTTTCAAAACGTTTATAACTGTTTTTCATAAGAACAACTTTTGATTTCCAACCTAACAAAGTATTTGAAATATCATAACTATGATTAGACGGAGGAAACATCACTTTTAATTTAACCTTTGGGAAGTCTTTCCTTATCAATTCTAATGGCGGAAGCAAATCTGTATCTGCAGTTATTAGTATAATAGAATCAGTTGATTTATGAATACAATCTTGTATCATACGAACCGATATGTTTACATCGGTTTTCTTTTCTTCTGGACGAGAAATATGTCCCCCACAATATGGACATTCATAATTCTTTTCAAGATATTTTCCTCGTACAACTTCAAATTTATTTTTATTTATTGCTTTATTTGCATTTAGGAAAGCACTTTGTCTTGCGTTTTTTCCTGTACTAAGTGGCGACGCGGTGAAATAAATAACTTTTTGAAGAATTTCATCGGTTCCCAAAAAACCTTCGCAAAGCTTTACAACATCTATCCAGTACGCATTGCCCCATTTTTTAGATACAGAAGCAGATCGTTTTATGCCATAATAAAAGTTAAAGCCGTCTATGTAAAAAGTTACGCGTTTTTTTGATTTATCTGCCATAAACTGCCTCCCTAAAAAAAGAAAAGCCACGACAGGCGTGGCTCGTAACCATTCAAGAAAGAATGGCGTTGCATTAATTAAAGTATACTCTATTATCGGATCCGTGTCAATTTTTATTATAATTTTCGGCAAGCTGTTTAATCTGTTCTTCTGTTCCGTGATGTAAAATATCAAGACGCTTTCGTTGTTCAGGTGTTATGTCTTCGTTTATGAGAAGATGTATAAATTCCTTTCGCAAACCATATTTTATCTGCCATTCCTGTTTTTTTAGAGGAGTTTCATCATACCAACCTGAAAAAAATGACCCATAATTACATAATCCATTTTACAGTATATTTCCAGTTGTATTTTTTTACAAGTTCTTTAAGTACCTCTGGTTCTGTAATTTCGTCAAAAAGTTCTATGAAATCTTTATCGTCTATACGTTTCCCTGCCTTTAGAGGGTTGACGACCCTCCAAAAATTGACAGTCGTTATACCTGTGTTTTTATTATTTTAACACGATTTCTGGAATGTCATAAAGAAATATAGTTGTTTCTTCCCACTATGATAGCACGGGTTTTAGGGCGGAGCCCTAGGCGAAGGGGTAGGACACAACGAAGTGCGGCAGATGGGAAGGCGGTAGATTGTAATTGCAAGTGCAACACTTAAAATAAATAAAAAAACTTCATAGAATGTTTTAAACCCAA